>Ga0209367_1005099_pt1 | contig 18220 bp, 14 predicted proteins | sample WorMetLIZISLAND2_FD_187412 | JGI IMG/M metagenome (GOLD analysis project Ga0209367, IMG submission 187412) | Marine gutless worms symbiont microbial communities from Max Planck institute for Marine Microbiology, Germany - Olavius geniculatus... ... | reverse complement strand
CTGCCCTAGATAGGCAGCGGTGGGCAGCGATAGTAAGAATGGCGTCAGACACCAACGGGCATTGAGCCCACGGTTGTCGATGATGATGATGATGATAACTGATTTCGTCGAAAACGCAAATAATATCAACACACTAGCCACAGCGTTACTGCGGTCGCGTCTTGGCATTTTCTGCATAATTTCATAACATAATCGCTCACATTAATGCACTGACTATTTGACCGGCAGCCGGTCAAATATTCTGTAAACTATCTGACCACAAAAAATTGCAGATGCCCGCTAGCGAATGGCATTAAATGCTGTAGGCTATACATACGTGCTACTGACAAACATTTTCATAAAAGTTATAGTGTAGGGTTTAGGGCTTAGAATTAAGGTTAAATTAAGGTTAAATTAGATTTAGGGTTTTTATTCAATCAATCAATCACTTTTTTTTCAGGCAGCATGGCCCAACACAAGACAGACAAGTCAGACAGGTATTGACAGACAACAATAAAAGCAGACAGAGAATAGTTATTATTAAGGTTAGTGTTAGTGTTATGGTTAGGGTTAAAGTTTGGGTTGGGTTTTTGAAAGATTTATGTGAAAATAATGAACAACCAATGGTAGCGTACAATATGGGTGGTAAATTCGAGGTTCCTGCCGGCAAAAAACTGACTGACTGGTGATTTGTGATAGCCAGGCTGCTTCCTAGGCTTGAGGACATTGAGGTGCTAGTTGGCCGACTGGCGGATCCGTGATACCGTATCTACTTGCTACGGTTGAGGTCGTCAGTTACTCGGCTATATCCCAGAGACACGGTCTTAGCCGGTATCCTTAAACACCAATCGATGCATGCTTGTACGTACTGGCCGAGCGGTCTATGGTACTGCTTAAGGCTCACAAGGCCGGATATTGGACCGGTCATGACCGGTCAAACATCCGGCCCTCAAAGGGACGGATGTTTGACTGGTCATGACTGGGCGCTTTTGACCGGTGAAAAAATTTGACCGGTCATATAGCTTATAGGATATTTGACTAGCTGCCGGTCAAATATCCTGTGTTCTACATTAAACCCAGTTTATAGCGAACGCACTGAGCCGAACTTGAAAAATTGAAGTATGGTGAAATGTTTTTTTGCTGAATGTCTTCCTGTGAGTTTTGCTTTCGCCGGTGACCGAATCACACGACAAGACGAAGTCAGATGACGCCGAGTGGTCCGTCGGGGCATCCGTGGCGTCAGCACACACAGTCACTCACTCCATCGATCTTGTCAGCGAAACAAAAAAGTCAGCAGTACTAGATAGTAGGCCCACGTTGAAAGAAAAAAAACACTACGCGGTCACCTGACAACGACGACAGACAGTGACTGTCGGTTATATAGTCTCGGTGGAACAGTGTAAAATCTTTGCTGCCAGTGGGCGAATTTGGTAGAAAGACAGAACAACCTGCGATAAGGTTTCTTGGCGCTAAAATTGTTTGCACAAGTTTGCTTCTTGAAAGTTAACATCTCAACATTTAGGCTATTTAACAAAAAGCTTTTAACTTCTGAGGAATCGCTAGATCGAGTGACTAGCTGTTAAAGTTTTCTTACGTAGGCTTACTTCGCCCAAGACCGGTGATGACCTGTCTATAGATAAGCACTGGCAGTGACTTGGCCTATATTCATTTTATACGTTTACACTGTGATGTGCCAATGACACACAGAATTATCCGACCTGGCCCATTTCGTTGCTAGCAACATTTTTAACTTAGTAGCAAACGTAACAGTAGGCTTAAGTCGGAAGAACTAATACAGAATTTCAGCTCAATATTTGGTTAATGTAGTGCTGTGCTAAATTATAAATACTGTCGCCTACTTTAGCGTACATTGTGTAATTATATTTGCAGTGTGATTTATGTTTTAATTGACGAAAAATGATTTGACTTCATTGATTTGCTTCGCCTTGCTGTTGTTAGGCCTACTCCAATTAGTCTAATATAGCCTAACACGTAGCCTATGGCCTAAACATTTTGCGTCAGAATAACATCTATCAGTCAGTGAATGAATGAATCAGTCAACCAATAATCAATCAATTATTTAACTTGCCAAAGAGAGTAAGCCTATAAATAACATTATCACACATTGAAGGAGTAATGTGTCGGGAACAACCAGGCAGAAACGCGCTTAGAATTGACCTAAATAATAAGCTACACCATTGCATGGAATGACGTTAAACACCTGGTGAGAAAAAACGATACACTGAAGCAGCACGAGGCAAAAAACAACAACGAAACAATCCATCTCGGACACATGGACGCATGAGCGCCGGTGCCACAAAGCATCGCTTGAGTGTTGGCGTCCAACTGGAAAGATTCCACACAGCAGCAACGTCCTCAATGTACAGTTAGGCCTACCGGCGGCAGACAGTGGCGAATTTAGACCATCTGTCGATCTGTAAAATGCAGCCCCATTACTTGGGACATCAAGTATAAAATGCTACATTTTTTAGTTAGACTGCATCGTTCTAGCGCAGGCGATTTCGCCTATTCCGTCACATTTCTCCGTTTGTCTGTCTGTCGTCTGACGTCTGTCAGTGGCTTCTGTCCCTCAAATCTGAAAACAAAATCAGGCGCGACTTCCTCCAGTTTGGGGCTCAGGTTCCTCCAAGTTCTGACTCAAGTTTTCTCCTCCATTTTAGGCTTATTTCCCCTCTAGGGAGAGTTTTGTTAAGGGTGTAAATTGAAAAATAGGGAAAGTAAACAATAGGGGGAGTTTTGTTGGGTTAAATGAAAAAATATGAAAGAAAGTAAAAATAATAGGGGTAAGTTTTGTTAAAGGTGTAGTTTGCCCAGTGAAAAATAAGAGGAAGTAAAAAAATAGGAGGGGGAGTATTGTTCAAGGTGTAGTTTGTCAAGTAAAAAATAGAGGGGACATTTTAATTTACAATGTTATCAAAACCCTTCCCTATTTTTCACTGGGCGCAAGCTGCGCCCACCAGGTATAGAGATAGAAGCCACTGACGTCTGTCGTCAGATTCGTGCAGTTTGCCCCCCAGCTGCTCAACGGACTTAGATGCCCTTTGGCAGGTACATTTGCAAGGTCTTCATTTTCTTGGCTCGCAAAATAAAATAGAATTTGAAGTCAAACTTCCAGCCAGAACATGCATTTGTTTATTTCCGCTATTTATAGTTCACCAAGTGGTAGCATCGATAAGCGATTCCGGTTTTTACCTAATTATTTTTGTCTTTTTTGTTTTTTAGCATATAATTTTTTGTCCTTTTTACTTTGTTCAAATAATGCGCATATCTTCTGCATTCGGTTGGTACGTGTTTTACGTTCTTTGGATAAAATGTATGATGTTAAGAAAAAGTTTAGCTCAATGACCACACATTTTGTGCAAAATTTTATTAAATTTTACTGAGTTAAAGTGGTTGACGTCAGCGGTAAAAAGCGCTATGGCAAGTACCGGACTTTGCATTTACACCTTCATCTGTGAAACATTTCCACGACCTTGTATTAGTGGGCGTAAAATGCATCGCATAATTAGTTGTTTTTTTTAATCTGGATGCTTACATTGTGATTGACAAATTATTTAGTGATGCAAATATCGTTATTTAATATAAACAGACTGAACACCGCAAAGCAAATGCCCCAAATGCAGTAAACAGCAATTTTAATAAATGCTGTTAACATTGTAAGTATTTTTTTCAACATTTTTCGACCCCTTTAATTTTGTCGCTGTACGCAGCTTCCTAGTAGGCCTATGTGCCTATGTGTGATTCTGCCACTGGTCGCAGCAGCTGCAGCTGAAGCCCAAGCAGCAGCAGTAGCAGCAGCCGCAGCCTGGCAGACACTGATAACGATATAATGATAGACAGCGTGCGTGCGAACGAATTTCTTCTTTCGTGTACATGTGTAGGCCTATTAACCAACAGCTGGCTGCCGTCAAATTGTGCGTGAATCCGTCTGGATGTACAATGCTCTGGGTTCAGTCGCCGTCATTTACCGCTGTTCGGTTGTTAGCAACACACTGTTACGATGTAGGAAACTTCGTTGCTGAGCTAGCGTCCGACATCCGACACGAAGAATAGAACTGGGAAAGAAAACTTGAAATAAATTTGACTACAGGTAAATGCATCGTTGCTTTTTACCATCTCTTCAATTAATACAATTATTTTTTGTTGCTGTAATTTTTACTTCGATTGTTAATTTGTTTGTGTATTGGGACGCCGGCAAGTTTCATTAAACTTTTGTTAACTTTGAATAAACGAACATGATGATGATGATGATGACAATGAATAATTGAATAACTGTGAAACATTTCCACGACCTTGTATTTTAAAAAAAATGAGTTTTAGTGGGCATAGTTTGCGTCGCATAATTAGTTTTTTTTTTTAAATTTGGATATCTACATTGTCATTGAGAAATTATTATTTAGTGATGTAAATATCGTTGATCTACATGTATGGCAAATATCGACAGTGATGTCATTCTGTCAATCACATATGTGACATTATCACAATGACATTTATTGTGTTCACAATGCTTGTGATCAACACGAGCATTGCGTTGTCGTGCGCGCTGCTTATCAGTCAACCGCGCGTCATAACGCTTTATTAATTCGAATTATTCGATGCTGCACGTGCCAAACATTAATGTTATCATATTTTATTGCGCCAACGTGACGTCAAATGACGTCAACGACACTCAGAAAAAAACTATTAAGCTTTTTGAAGCACACGATAGGCGCCACGCACATAAAATCACAATGACACGTGCAAACAGCTTAAGCGCTGTTGACACTATAGTAACAACGGATTTTGTGTTTGAATATATCCTCTTATAGGTTATACGGTAATACCATACCGGCCAGTCACTCGAAGTAATTTCCAGTCACGGACATTTAACCAAATGAAAAAATACTGTCATTTGAAGCAGTGAATTTAATCAAGAATATGTTTTATAGAAACAGTCGCGTTTTCAACCTGCGTTTGCAATCGTTTATATATATTTTTCTAAAACGCGTTTTTAAATCTTCGTTGAATTTTTTAGTCGTTATGAATATGTCGTTGTACATTGTTTTACTGACTTTTAGGTTAAAAATATAATTAGTTGATATACTATGATACAAATAAAATATGCAAAAAAACTGGCAGGCATATAATATAACACGTAAATTTAGACTAAAAGAACTTAGTCTTTATTTAAACGAAACTGAAATGAGAAAAATTAACGGAAAGGTACCATATTGATATGCAAAACGCGCACACACACAAAAAAACGAAATAGACAGTTACCCGAGTAATTAGTAAAGTAAAGTAAAGTCCTTCTCGAGCCTTAAGGCCCATAGGGCGGCGCTGATCTCCGTTTTCTTTGCCCTCAGCCAGACACCAGTTTTTACACTGCGAGACCACGGATACGGGGCCAGTGTATCGCGCCTTGTGCCTGTTTGCGTCCCATTATGAGAGTAATTAAGGTTGAGATAAAAAAAAACTATAAAAAGCAATCATAACTAAGACTAAAAACACACTAAAATGGAAAAAACAGCTAGCAAGTCCAGGTTGGCCTACATTTCAAGTTGAATGCTGACAGTGACAGCGATAATTCGGAAGGGTTTGCAGCAAGTCTGTGCATAGACCCCTAAAGTCTTGTATCGTTCGCCGTATGGCTGAGTGACTGTAGGAGTTTTTTTTCGTTCCACGGCAGAATTGGTGGGCTATTTTTTTCCGCCTGCAGATACGATGTGTTCCGTATCGTAAATTGGTTTTATGGCCGCACGGTTCGCTGACGATGACGGGCTGCAGGCATGTAGTGCGGCGTTCTATATGGTCTACACAAGGCCCTCTAGATTTACTAGATCTAGAGGGCCGTGGCCTAAACAGCTTCTCGGTAACGCTATAAGAGAAAGCAGACACACACGCCGGCTGTTGTCAACGACAAACATATCCCGCGACGCGGCTTAATTGTCACAAGAGATAACGATCTCCCCGGCTGTGTTCTTGGATTATTCCTTTATCGGTGCTTGCAGTTGTTTTCGTGAATTTTTTTTGGTTTCATGAGATATGTTACAGCGCCTAAGTACCAAAAATTAGCCGGCTTTGAACTAAAAATTGGCACATGCCGGCTGTCGTAAGAAACGTTTGTACTAATTTTGTTTTTATGCCAGTTTGTTTTCGAGATTGAGAGACCGTTCGTAGCACACGGACATCGACAGACGGACAGACGGACAGACGGACAGACGGACGGACGAGCAAAACTTGTAATACGGCCGCTAAGCAAACAACGCATTTATAGACAAGAAACAGAAGATTGGTGCGACTGTGACAGATGAACTGGTCAATGCTACAAAATGTAGCTTGGAATGTGCTGAAATGTAGGTTGTCTGCCACGCGTCTGAGCAACTAATTAAGCCTATTTATATGGAAGTGGAACGCGTGGCCGTCAAACGTCTTATTAACGTCGTAAAATTGCAACATAAGTGAGATTAATATTATACAACTCCCGTATCAGACGTTCGTGCCGCAGATTCTTTATTATCGTGACTGTAAAACGGAAGTTGTGCACGATTCAGCTGACGGTTTAAGCGCCGAGTCTAATGATTTCGTTCTCCGACGTCCATTAGCAAGGACACTGATCTATTAACCCTACATATGCAACTGGACAGACATCTCATCTCCAAAGTTTTGATTGGGAGACAGCTACGTTTCAGTCCTCGACTATCTAACAATACAATAGAACCAAACAAGAAGCCCAGCTGTCGCTAGGATAACCAACCGTACTAGTTGTCAGTGACCTTTAAGGTTACCTAAGGTCAATGGTTCTCACGAAATTTAAAAGCCAGTATTCGACTTTTTATTACTGATTAATAGCAATTTAGGCTCTATCTCGCAACGTTTAGCCACAATAACGCGTACCGATTTTTAAGGTCATCTAAGGTCAATGATTTTTATCTTATCTAAAACGGCGTATAACACTTTTTATTAATGATTAATAGCAACCTTGGCCTGTTTCCGAGATGGCCAGTTTTTCATTGAATTTCCTATTTTTTTCAATTTATTAAACCCAAAATTCGAAAATATTTTCCTTGCGCCAGATGGCTAAAATTTCGCTTGCCCGAGTCTTACACACATGACTGATTATTCGTGCAAAAAGTTTTCTCTTACGACCAATTTATCCGTTGCAGACAGACGGACAAACGACAACTCGTACCTATACCTTGACATGAAGTACAGTCGGCTAAAAATTGTCTTTTACCCAAACAGTGCAGAAATATACATTGCTGCTGTCGATCAATTGCATTGCACCGGTATAACAAATCTTAACCACGCACAAAGTTGGTCGGATCTAGTGAAGATTTTTTCTCCTTTTTATCATTACGCATTTAATAAATGTGTAAAAAATTACCTCAAACTTAAAGCCGCTGTCTGCAAATAGCTAAACAAAACCGGAGGTCGCTTTTCTTGTCGCGTGAATGCTGATGTAGATATGTGTGTCACTACTGCACCCGATCGCGTTCTTTGTTTCTTCATCGTTTTGTTTTAACCTGGCCATTTTGCTGTGTTTAACGCTTCTGTACATGTATAGATCCAAAAACAAAACAAGAAAAGAAAAAAGCAGAAGAAGAAGAAGAAGAAGAAGAAGAAGCATGAAAAGAAAAAGAACTAAGAGAAAAAAGGAAAAGAAAGCAACACATGGCAAACGTCCGTAAAATTTGATACGCTAGGACGACTAGAATGGAGGATCATCAGTAACAGTTCCGGAATGGCGTCGAAAGAAGAGCCTGAGTTCGTGCTGCTGCCGGCAGAGGGCTACCTCTTCACCGTTAACTCAACAACTGCAGCAGTTCACCGGTGGTTGTTACTTGTTCTCTACTCAAAGCGTGTACAAAGCGATAGAAATGAACTGAACTGTAACGCCAGCTTGATGGCGTTTGTTGCATGGTCTGTACTGTAAGACTACAAAGCAGTTCAGTTCGTTTTGTTCGCTGTGTACGCGTCTCAACTCAACAACTGCAGGCGACTGGCTGATGACGGATACGGCAGCGGTTGCCATGACTACGTCGGTGGATCTGGAACTGTTCCTGGGTCCTCGGCGTCAAGACATCTCGACGGCGGTGCCGATGACCGTGGTCTACGCGCTGATCTTCGTCACCGGACTGATTGGCAACGTGGCGACCTGTGTCGTCATCGCTCGCAATCACTACATGCATACGACCACCAACTACTGTCTGTTCAACCTCGCCATCTCAGACCTGCTCATGCTGCTGCTCGGCCTGCCGCAGGAGACCTACACCATCTGGTCCGCCTATCCGTGGATCTTCGGCGAAACGTTCTGCGTCGTCCGGTATTGATTTATTATATTCATGCTTACTGTATACACCGGCGATTTGTTCGCATGCCGGCTGGCCCCCATGTTTTTCCGTTGTTCTAAGAATCATTCCGTGTTTTTTTCAAATTCACGTAACAGTTTGTCGGAATTACAAAGGCGTTTTAATGTTTCCTTTAATTCGTTTAAACGTTAGGCGGTGCGCGTTATGCGATGGAACGGTTGAAATGATTTTGCAGAACTCTGGCTGCTGAGACGTCTACCTACTCGTCTATCCTGACCATCACGGCGTTCACCGTGGAGCGATACGTTGCCATCTGTCACCCGGTCAAGTCACGCCTAGCTACCAGCGCCGGTGGCTTCCAGCGATCAGTCAAACTTGTTCTCTTCATATGGATCGTCGCCGCTGTCTGCTCTGTACCGATCGTCGTTCAATATGGCGTCGTCTACGTACAGGTATCGAGTGTAGTATGACAGAACGTTTCAGGTGTTTTTGGTGACATTTCAAGTACATTTCTGAAAAAAATAATTGTCTCTTTTCTTTGTTTTTTTCTTTTCCCGTTTCTTCTCCTCAGTGTCTTCTTTTGTTTTTCCTTCTTCTTCTTCTTCTTTTTTCTTCTTCTTCTGTTTTTTTTGTGTTTTTATCTACATCACTGTGCTTTTTTTCGATTTTTTTTTGTCGTGCGTGCGTCGGCCAGTGTCCAACTTTGAAGCGCCATATTCCCCTAACGGTGAACGCACCGGACCGCACTGGACGACTAGGGTTAGGGTTAGGGTTAGAGTTAAAAGTTAGCCGCACCGTCGGTGCAGTCCGGTGCGGTGTTTTGTCGGACCCCTTTACGGTGCAAGATGGTCACAATGGACCAGCGATAGGAAGTGGCTTACTGCCAGTTGATGGTCACGTGACTGACGATATTAATTGCTTAGTTATAATAATAGCGAAAGATGATAATAACATTGCTGCTGTACAATTCAAAATTATTTTTTAATTGGTACGTCTATCACTGGTCTACACAGCTCACTGATTTTGCTTATGCAAGCATATACTACAAGCTATAGCTATCTAAATGCATTGGACAGACTCTGTGTTTGTTTGAGCATTATCTTGCTACCAGTATTTTTAATGTTTGTGTAAAATCTACCGATAAATGATCGTCAATCAGTCAGTTGTCTAGCTATAAGCCTATCTCATCCTGAAGAAACGCGCTTTGCGGTGCTCTGAGTATAAAAAAGAACCAAGGCAGAGCCGCTGCCGTTTGATGCAAAATAGTCTGAGAAACACAAACCACTGGTGCGTCAGTTTCTCGGGTAGCATGCGTCCATCGTAACAAGTCGCTCGTCAGTTCTGCTCCCGGCCTTGCGAGTCGTCTGCTGGCTGCAGACATCAAACTGTTGTATGGCTGCATTTAAGCTTGATATGCAGCTCTATATAGACTGTTGACTGACGTCGTGGTTATGCGTAAAACCAGAAAACTATGACGACGCAGTGCCGACATAATGTGCGCCGTATGCGGCCGTCTGCACGACTTTTTCAAGCTGAAAAATGCTATTCTTGCTTTGGCAGATACTCCTGTTTACGCCGATGTTTGCGCTTTGATCCCATATGACAAACAACGTTACGTAGTTTTGCGAGGGGTTTCCGCGAAGAGTTGTAAATGCACACACCTTTAACTCTTTTGATCTTTATAGGATTCGTTACGCGTTTTTTCCGTAGCTGACTATAACGTGACTAAAGTGCTGGGCATTAAATTTTGCTCCAATCTAATGTGACGTTTCGTATAGCCCTGAGTTGCGTTTCCTAGTAAGCAAAAAGTAAGTAAGCAAGCAAGCAAAACGTGAATTTATATAGCGCACAATGTTAAAAATAACTTTTAATGTGCGATACATTTTTAACGTTTTTGACTATTACAGGACTCGTTCGGTCGCAACATCCCGGAGTCGGCGACGTGCAACATTCGCCAGGACCGCTATCTGTCGCACGCGTTCGAGGCGTCCACCTTCCTGTTCTTCATCGCTCCCATCACAGTCATCGGCATTCTCTACGGACTGATCGGGCTGGCGATCCGTCGCTCGACTATGTTGACCAGGGCGGGCTCGGACACCTCGGCCCGCAGCAGCGCCAATGGACCCGGGACTGAGAGGATCTTCCAGGCGGGATGCGTCGAACAACAGCGCGTTCAGCAGCTGCAGACTCGCGCCCGCCTGGCCGTCATCAAAATGCTCGGTACGTTTACTTCCACTGATTGCGTTTTGTTCTACAGAATCGCGGTGTTTCACTGGCTACCGCTGTAGCCCGTATTCCACTTACTTCGACTTGTTACAATGTGCTGTACAACAAGTTGTATGAAATCTTAAAACAGTGTATAGCCTAGAACATTTTTTGTTATTCATTAAATGCAGGGAAGCTGCTCCACAGAAGAACATTGTTACACAACACGTCCACAAATAATCGAAAGCCCGCAAGCTATACACATTACACAACATCTTGACACGTGCAGCTTTGTGTACGACTTGTCGTAAGTTATGACAAATTTACAACGAATCGAACCAGTGACATTCGCGCTTATGGTAGTGGTGAACAAAATCGGAACCGCAGGCCACTTGCGACCCAGAAAGCGTTGTTGTCGAACCTAGCGATATACGACTAAAAAACTTACTTTCCGCTTGGCAGATACAACTACTAGCTATGGTCGACTCGGTTCAGTTCGACACGGCTATTTCTACAGCGCAATGCACGATGTCGAAAGTCCTGGCAGTATTTTCGTTGTTCTGACATCCAGTGCGAGCAAACAGTGTAGTTAGGCCTAAAGTCGTCCATAATCTAATCCTGCCAAGCATGCCTAATATTATGAACAACCGGTCTGACAGTAGGCCTAGTCAGTTTAAAAGATCGACGATCAAGGTCACTACATTTCAAAACATGGAGAGAAAAATATCGCATGTGTGACGTTTATGTTTACGGCTGGCGGTTTACGCGCAAGAGACAGTGAACTGCTGTTAGGCCTAGTTCATTATCGGCGCCTTGGACACACACTAGACAGCTGGACGGACGGCCGCATGCATGTCCGCACTACAAGCCGACATTTTCTCGACCTCGAATTGAATCTAAGCGCCAAGCATGGTGTCGATTAACTGAAGGTTGAAAATAACTGTATTACGTTGTGTTATAGTCTATTACATTTGCGCTGTTACTCGTGTAGGCTACTCATTTTTGACTTGTATTATAATAGTAATGTCATGGTAATATATACCGCATTTTAATTATGCGATTTAAAATAATTCTGATGAAAGAGAGTCTCGACCTTCAATGAGAAGCCAAAGATACATTTCTGTTTTAATCGTCACCCAGTTCTGCACCTGGACATTTTTTTGCTTTTCTGCACTCATTACTGCCGACATGTCTACAACCACTATTAAAACAGTGTATAGCCTAGAACATTTTTTGTTATTCATTAAATGCAGGGAAGCTGCTCCACAGAAGAACATTGTTACACAACACGTCTACAAATAATCGAAAGCCCGCAAGCTATACACATTACACAACATCTTGACATGTGCAGCTTTGTGTACGACTTGTCGTAAGTTATGACAAATTTACAACGAATTATTATAAACCTATAATAAGTCTGTAACTTGTGGTAGTTTGACCATGCGCCGAAAAAGAAGACAGCGCAAATAAATACATACAAATTATAGAGTAATTAAACGAGTGATATAAAGGTTCGTTGCTAAGTGTTCATGGAACGTTCGTCATTTAACAGTGTTTACTGACGGAAAAATATAATTGCTCAACTGGGAAGTACCCAAGTGGATATCTTGCGCCGTTGCCGAGTTTTATAGTGCCAATATTATGCAATATCTATCACTGACAGACTCATTTCTGAGTCGAGCCAGTCCTGTCGATTGTATCGATGCATTATTGTTCGACGACGCCAAATAGACGGAACCATCCCTGTGGATGATTCCGGGCAAGGTTTCAGATATTAACATGCAGTTTAGTGCATCATTTATGGTTGATTCTGGCAACAACTATAATATAGCAATAACGCATCAACTATACTGTGTGGATTGTGGACCTTAATTTTAAAATTCGGCCTTTTAGTAAGGGCATTTTATCTGATATTTCACTAATCTGCGAACTATATTGTTACCAAAATTTTTTGATCTTTTGGTTTTGTCACACTTTGATCATACTTTTAACTGAATTGCGTTTTTTGTTATTTTTTGGCCAAACTGACTGCTCTTTGGCAATGCAGGAAAATTAAATTTTCACAGGACATCGAAACGTATAGGGTCACGGACGAACCACAAAAGTGCATATAAGTATCAATTAACACACAGGCTGGTGTCACTAATAGGCTCTTCCGGCACCGATGAACTTATTTTCATCAGCGCCAACGTTGCATGCACCCGGTCCACAGCAGCTAATTGTTTCCGGTTACTTGTCCGTTAATTCACCCGCTAGGGTTAGGCTTGCGGATAGGGTTAAGGTTAGGGTTAGGGTTTGTGCTAGCATTAGCGTTAACAACAGTAATTCGGTACCGTTTTCCGTCAGTTGGATGACGTCACGAGGTCGATGCGGGGTCAAGGTCAAGGTCAAACCGAGGTTTGTAATCGGCTTTGCCAGTCGACCTCCACCAAGCATTCACTTACCGCCGCCGAGCTTTTTATCAGGCACGCATGTAACGGCTTTCGGCGACATGGGCTGGTCATTCAATCGCGATCGATTCTACCGCCTCGGGCTTGGTGAACGCGGATCCATTGTAACGTATAGAAAGCGGGGTTTCTGAGGTGGCCGTTCAATAAACCTCAGGGCTCCAGAGCTTCAGAATGCTCTGAGCGGGAGCGACATGATTTAAGAGCCAAGAAACTAGGATGCCTAGTTGCTGAAATACTACCAGTAAAGTGCGTCAACGTTGTGCACACACGATTATCAATAGCAAAAGAAAATGCAACAGAATTACAACTCTCGGCGATTGGGGCTTACTCAGTCCCCATTAGGAAATGGGGAGCTTTATAATTTACAACGGTCCCCGAGTCTCTGAGCTACTGGAAGGGGGGTTCGCCGCTTTTTCTCCAACACAATATCCTCGCTATCAGCCTTTCGGTCTTCGAGTTTTGGTTCTCGATCGCAACTCGGGGCCGCTATATTGTTACTGTTAAATTCGGGGCCCCCAGAGCCTTGCTAGTCTACCGCGAGACCTCGTATTGTAGCATCGGCGCTGGTCTGACGTCATCTATTACACCGTGCTCTCTCTATTCGTCAGCATCCATCATTCTGTCGATCCGTCGTGCATGGTTACTCCAGTTACACCGTAACACGGCTAGGGAATTAATCTGAAAATGAAAAACCTGACTTTTTAGGTTTTAAAAAGCTTAAAACCGCAAACGTCCGAACCGTAGCTTGTGCAATATTATACAGAACCCCGTGGAGTAAAATTTGTAGAAAGTGATGTGACAGGGAGAATGGTGCACAGATTTTTCTACCTTTCTAGGTCGTAATTTTATGTCCGGTTTTTGTACACTGTTAATTGGGAGTGAATCGGTGGCGTCGTCGTGGCAGAATGAAAAGGCAGGAAGAATTTTGGGCTGTCGAAAATTTTGCTTTCTTCTTGACGGAAAATTTTTGTTTAAAATGTTTAATGTGGGACTGAAAAACTTTTGTTTTGGGTAAATTTACGGACAGTATGTCAGCTGATTATTAAAAATTTTGGTTGATTGATTGGGAATTAAAATTTGTAGCACTAATAATCTATGTTGTCGAAAATTTGCAACAGTCACTGTAATAGATCGCCATTTTCTACCCCGCCTGCTGTATTTAACCCACACCGCCGCTACAAATCTGTTCCATTACAGTGTTTTCATCACTGTTAATAGGCCTATTCCACGCCAAGCACGTTCTTACTGCTTACGCCGATTGGTTACTAACCTCCCGCTGGGAGAAAATTACAGCATATCCGAGATCTCCTAACTTATTAAGAAAAGAAAATGGGTTTGGAAAATGAAAAGATAATGCTGTCGTAAAACGAGAACATAAAACAAGTAATTCGAACAAGACTCATTAGACGCGCGACAGCCTTAGCAGTTCGAGTTCGCATATTGTCTTGGTCCACGTGCAGCCAATTCGTTGCAATTCACCATTGAAGTGTGCACCGCAGCCGAATGTCGCAAAAACACCAAAACACCTCATCTGGGGGTTTGAAGTCATTTAACGTCATCGAGACAAATACCCTAAGAAAGCGTGTCACCAGTGCTTGTTATGATAAGCAGAATGTCTATGCCTATCTGCAACTGTTTTCACGCTAGACGAGCCAATAACAGTAGAATAACGACTTTTTAAGGGGGTGCCCCTATTTCCTATGGTCCATAAAGCTCATATAAGAGCTGCCTTGATAAGACGCTGTTTTAGATCAGAACCTACTGTTTAGGGCTTTTACAGTTTACGTGCGACCTTTGCTTGAATACTGTTCACCTGTTTGGAACTCTCATTATCATTGTGATATTGCAAAAATTGAGTCGGTACAGCGTAGATTTACGAAGCATATTGGTACAATTAAGTCTTTTACATATGCTCAACGTCTTGATATATTGTGTGCGGAGTCGCTTGAACTACGACATTTATAGTTTGACTTGATAATGATTTATTGTATTGTTCATGGTCTTAATGCTCTTGAGTTTTCTGATTTTTTTTTTATTTTTGGTTTTTCCGTTACCCGTGGTCATCCACTCAAGCTGATGAAACAGGCTAGCCGTGTTAACAGTTGTGCGTTCAGCTTTGCTAACCGAAGTATTGATGTTTGGAACAGTTTAGATAGCGATGTTGTCTTGGCACCATCACTGTATGTCTTTAAAAAATAGATTAACAAACTTGATTTTATAAATTGTATGTGTAGCATGTAACTTGTTAGGGATAGTGTAAGAACTTAGATTTTTTGACCTTTCATTCCTTTAACAGTATTTGCTGCTGTTAATAAAACTATTTTAATTTGATTTGATTTGACGCGCGACAGCCTTAGCGGTTACTTTTTGCAGGATAGTTTAGCCTAGGCCTATCTCCATCCATTTCATCGCAATTTACCTTTGAAGTGTGCACGGCAGCCGAAAATCACGAAAAAAATTAAAACCCCTATTTTGTGGTTCAAGGTCATTCAAGATCATCGATGTTGACACTCCTAAGAAGTGCAAGATAAACAACATGTCTGTGCCTGTCTGCAATCGTTTTTACGCTAGACGAGCCAATATCGGTAAAATAACCACTTTGTAGAGGGCTACCCCTCTTTGACGCTCGCGCGCGCAGGCCACCTTAAATTTAGGGGGTAGAGACTTGGACTGCTAAAATCTACGTTTGAACGCTGAAAATTTCATGTGCAGGTCGTCTTGGTATATCTCCAGCCATTTCGTCTCAATTTACTTTTGAAATCTGCGCTGCATCCAAAAATTGGGAAAAATTCACAAAAAGCCCAAATTTTAGGGGTACAAGATCGGCTAAGGTTATCAATGTTGATGAATCTAAAAAGCCCGTCACCAGTGCTTGTTATGATAAGCAGCATGTTTGTACTCATCTGCAACCGTTTTCACGCTATACGATCCAACAGCGGTAAAATAATCACTTTTCCATGGGGGAGTACCTCTTTTTCACGCCGTTGTTTGAAGGAAACCCCCTCAGCCAGAGGCACGAAATTTTGTCACGAAAAACTAGTGTTTTTGTGACAGCCCACAGTGAAGATATCGTGATCCTAGCTTGCACCGTTTTGATAAGGCTCAAGGATGCGACGGACAGACGGACGGACGGACGTTTCGACGATGGCTAAGACGCGCGAAGCATTACATGCTGTCGCGCGTAAAAAGTAATAAGTGCGATTGGTCGCGCGGCAAATTAAGCTGCGTTTTGGATGCTTAACATGTTCGTGTTTGGTCATAGATGAGTATATTAAAAATACGCTATTTTATGCATGTCGACCCAATACTTTTATAGTTTTAACAGTTTTAGCTAATAGTTTTAATTTCTGCTGACGGCACGGCAGACGAAAAATTCGAAACAGTCAACAGAAATTAAAACTATTAGCTAAAACTATTAAAACTATAAAAGTTTTTCATGGTTCGGCATACACTATCTAATTTGACACTGAACATGTTCATGAACATGAACGCAGCTTTAATCAAGTGACACATTATTGACCAGTCGGTCATCAGTGCTGGCCAGACAGAGCCTCGCTCGCAGCGAGACTTTGCAATCGATCGCTAATGCACTGGAACTTATGCCTCCGTGCCTGCAACTGTCAGCGGCGGCCTCAGACATGCAGTCCCTCGGGCCTCCTCGGATTTAAGGCATCACTTCCACTCTGTACAGGCTCATATCGTAAACACGAACTGGAGCTCGGTATTTTTCGGTATTTTCGGTACCCGAGAGATATTTAAACAAGTTCATTCCGATTTCGGATAATAACTAAGATTTAAGATCGGTGACAACAGCTTTGTGGAAGCTGCATTGCGGCTGTGATCAGTTTTGAACATTTCAAGCGACTGCTGAATGCTGAAAACGTTTGCGTTCGTTTGAGGCTGTGGCGCATTGTGACTATTTTGTTTAAATTGCACTGATTAGCTTTACTTATTTACTTACTTACTTGCCCACTGGTACCCTATTTCTTGCACCACCGCTTGCTATACCCGCGAGCTACATCTCTAGTTTCTCCATTTACACCGGGCCAAATGTTACTGCCATTATTATCCAGTTGGGATTTGGGATATACTTTGCTGCTCACAAGTAATTTTTATGTTAATTGAACAGCGATACCGTACCAAAGTATAAGCCTAGTCTAATACTACATTATGGTGCCCATTTCGACCGCTGTCGCAGATGGACTTGCACGGTGAAGCATCAGTATGCAGCTGATATTCTTGTCTCGCAGGATCATCTCCTTCGGTCGTCGCATCTGGTTAGTCCTTTGCTTTCCCGCGTACTTCGGTTGTTTGTATTTTGCTCATTTTAGCCTAAACGCCACTTAATTCGCTTTCTTGCAGAGTTTATGTCTCGGTGGCGTAATGATTAAGACGTTGGACTTACTATCAAGAGGTCCTAGATTCGACTCCCGGTCGATCGGCAGATGACACTCCGTAGTTTTGATCGGGTCAAGCGTTATAAGCAACCTTTAACTTTTTTCTGCGTTATATTTTGCACAACAAACTGTACAGCAAATCCACAACGTTATAACGTTTCATCAAGTCGTGTACAAATGTTGTGCGACTTGTTGTTCTACAAATCTACGACAAATCGAAGTAGTGGAGTTTGGTGTTCATGCCTTCGCAGCCGTCCGTCGTCGCAGCTGTGACTCGGTGAGCGTAGATCGTGCGTGACGAGCCACAATTGCGTGCAGCGTAATGTCCGTCGTCCGCATGCCTCTGATCCTATATAGTAGCCTCAGATAATGCCAGAATGCTAGGACTCACTCCGTGGATCACTGCGTGCCGACGGCTATGTGAGTGAGCTTTGGTGGCAGCAGTCGTCAGTCGACCGAGCAATCTAATGGCAATTACCGCAGTCTGTGTTCCCGAGCGAGTCTGAATAATGGAATAGACTGCAGCAACCGAAGTCGCAATGAGATGAACCCCCTAATTAGGAACTGTTCAGGTTACACTGTCCGCAGGCACACGGAGACACTAGAAGACTTTTACATGAGATGCCAGAGGCGCCTTTGTGCATATCCAGTGGTTTGACTTCATCAGCAACGACGAGATCGCTCTATACGCGCTGGCCTTTTCTCCATCACGATAAAACGCCGGTGTTTTATATTTTGTACCATCGTCTGTCTGTCAGAGGCTGTTCCAGACAACCAGGCCCTACACTGTCACGTCGATGCATAACTTGGTCGATCGCCTCATCACTCATGGAAACGTAGACCAAGTCGCTCACGCAACAACTGGCTGGAACAGACC
>Ga0209367_1005098_pt1 | contig 18220 bp, 15 predicted proteins | sample WorMetLIZISLAND2_FD_187412 | JGI IMG/M metagenome (GOLD analysis project Ga0209367, IMG submission 187412) | Marine gutless worms symbiont microbial communities from Max Planck institute for Marine Microbiology, Germany - Olavius geniculatus... ... | reverse complement strand
GTCATGAGTTTAGCCTATAGACGTCATGAATTAATATTCATGACGTCTATAGGCTATGGCCTAGCCTAGAATGATGGCGTCGTCGGCTAGCCATTAATATTCATGATCTATATGGGCTAGGGTCATGGCGTCACTGCGGTCACTGATAGATTAGAATATTTCGCATAACGTAACGTAATGCCGCATTTCGTTTGAATTCACGCATTAATTTCATATATCGATGAAGCTCAAATCGACATATTATATATGCGAGGTTAAGTGTCTAATTTAAATCTACTGAAATTGCGCGAGTGAGTTTGACCGTGGCCATGGACCTTTAAGTAAGTATGTAAACAAGTAAGTAAGTTGTCGTTACGGTATTTGACAAGTGACAGTCACGCAAGCATTACATGGAAAGAAAACAGTAATACGCATAAACACACCGGGGTAACGTGTAAAGCAGAGAAATATACATAATGCTCTACTCGTAAGAGCTTAGCTATTTGTAGCTATAAAGGACTTTAGTAATAAAACTTTTAATAAAATTGCCAGGAGATCTTGACCGATGGAGGGGAATATACGAGGGTTGTTCGATAAATAAGTTACAAAACGGCGGCGTCATTCTGTTGGTTTTCAAAATCTTAAAAATGACTAAAAAAATTCAAATTATACGTTTTGTAGGAAATTGTATTCGGAACACGTGTAAAATTTTTTTGATGATGACGTCATTATTGTGGCGCCATCTGTTCGCAGAACACCGTTTACACGTGTATTATTTTTTCCACCAGTAAGCTGTCATATTTTGCAAGTGTCAAGCAGCATAGGAACGAAAAAATGAATAAACTTAACAAGTTAACGTCATCTCTTTAAATGCTTAAGACTATGGTTTTATTTTTTAGAATAGCGTCTGAATTCGATCAAACATTTGTTCTATCTGTCAGATAACTTCTGAATGCCCGATGCAAAAAAAACGATGCTGGCTGCTGTCCATGCCAAAAAGAACGACTGATTGCACCTCGGTATATGATGCAAATTTCTGCCCAATCTAAATTTTCTTACATCAAACGTGAACTGTTTGCTTTACAAAGCACTTGTCGCCATAAACTGGATGCATCTCAGAGTGAATCTGATATGCATTTATTTTCTGTCCACAAAAATGCAATAACGGCACGCTGTTCTTTACGGGAGGATTTTAGTGGCAACGTCGCCGTATTTAATATTTATAAATGACGTCACAGTGACGTCATCGTCAAAAAACTTACAGTTGCTACTCAGAATAAAATTTCATACAAAACGTATATTTCCAATTCCCAATATTTGGAAAACTAACTGAATGAGGCTGTTTTGTATCTTATTTATCGAACAACCCTCGTATATGATCTTAGACTATGTTAGTGATTACCAGCTAAAGTCAGCTTGTAAGGACGCCATATGCATAGCCCCATCTAAGGTTACCCAAATGATTTTTGCTGTTTTAGAGGATTGATATAATCACATCGTCCTTACACACAGTTGTGAACTGGTAAGTTTTTTTTACATATATCGTAATATAACGTTGTGTAAACTTTTCGGATTCTGTTGTCTAGATGAAGCGACATAGTGGTGAAGTCTGTGTGGACGGCAGCTTGGCTTACGTGCCGCAACAGGCCTGGCTTCTGAATGCTACGCTCAAGGACAACGTGCTCTTTGGTGAACCGTTCGACCAGACCAGGTTGCCTTTCAGATGATAGATACCATGCTTATCTCATGGGTCATGATGTTTTTTTGTAACCTCCGTCGAAGACGGAGATGTGGTTGACGGTTTACTTGCTTGATCAGTTATCGGCTGGATTGCTCAGAAACTAATGAACTGATGTTTATTAAATTTTTTTTGGAGTGCTTGGAAAACTTATTAAATTTTGGTGGATCATTAACCAGGGTTATTTACCATTAGAAGGTATGGTGCAAACTAATACTTTGCAGTGTATCTCAGCAAGTTGTGAACGGTTTTCGATGGAATTTTAGACGTTGCTGGTTTGGGATGCGGATTTGCGCTTTCTCATTCCAAATCCGTGAATTTTTAAAACATAATCTTTGAAAAAAGCTATGCGGGAGTGGGGCGAGGAAGGAACAGTTATTAGATTTGACCGACTCATGACCTAGGAATAAAAAGCGTATTAGCATCTACGGCAACTTGAGCTTTCAGAATACTTTTACGTTTTAGAAGTGTTGGTCGTGTTAAATATGGCCAAGTGCTCAGGGTATTTGTTGTAGATACATATCTGGTTGGACAGGAATCTATTCCCGCTACATTTCTAACTAAGCCTAATGGAAAAGAAGAACGTATTCAACATGATATTTTTGAATTAATATGTGAGAGTTTGTGTATGTGCTAGTTTGCAGCCTTTAATATCTCAATAAACTGTCGTCAAATATTTGGGACAGATGATCGACTGACCTCGCATTAGGTAGCATTTCAAGTAATTATATTTCTGCAACCGATCATCTGAACCATTTCGTGTTTGGTTCTGGTTGGGGGTTTTTGGGATCGGCGGATATATGAGATTGGTCGCAGAGTTCTTGTTTATTTTGTTCTCAACGCGACAACTGTTGGTCGTGCTAAATATCAATTTTACCCGTGGCTGCTGCATCTGTCTGGAACAGTTTGCCAGAGTCAGTTCGGGCATCGTCATCACTGCAAGTTTTCGCAGCTGTCTGCAGAAAGAACTGTTTGTTCGATCTTATAGCTGTTCTGAGTGTAAGAACGTTTCATTCCACTGACTAGTACGTGACTTGACTGTTACTGTTACGTGTCCTTGCAGTCTTAAGCCCAAATTCCATTACGCCGACTTTGCGTGAACTTGTCCAGACTTAATTCCATTAGAGCGACACAAACGGGTTTGTCCGGACTTGTCACGGACTTTGTCGCAAACGTCTCGACATGTCAAGATTGTTTTTGTTCGCGACTTTCATGATTTGTGTCCACGACATTCCCCGAGGGGAAATTTTGGTGAAAGTCGGCATAATGGAATTTGGGCTTTATGCCACTTTGAAGTACATTCGTTTATCGTCGGTGTCATCCTTATCATCATGTCTCAGTTGGTAGTCTGTCTGTGTGTAATCATCACTCAGTGGTGGTCTGTGTGATTGTGACGTAGGTATGATGATGTCATCGAGAGATGTTCATTAAAGCACGACATCAACGTGCTGCCTGCCGCTGACGAGACCGAGGTATACAGTGATAGATAGAATCGTACGTCATAAGTTAAGTGAGGCACTAAGTTCTTGTTTTATCTGTACCAAATTGTGACAGTTTTTTTTTCATTTTTTTTCACATGCACACGCTGTGAAAACAGTAGAACAGTCATTAGATTATTCATTAGACCTGCATAACGGCTAGTCATTTCTTCCCCTGTAACATAAGGAGCCTAGCGTGCGGAATGTATAACATCAGTATAATATTGAGAATCGACGATCGATTTTGCATCCCGGAAATTTTCAAATGGCCATATTCCACCAACCGTTCATCCGATCTGTTGCCTGTTTGGTTCTGGGGTAGTTTTTTGGGGTCAGCAGATGGAATGGCTTAGGTTGCGGTATTAGGTGTCAGCAGACATAATGCCCAAGGATTGGTGACAATGTAACACGCTTTTTGAGTGATATTGATATGTGTACTGTCTGTTGTGTTAGATCGGTGAGCGTGGCATCAACTTGAGTGGAGGTCAGAAGCAGCGTGTAAGCCTGGCACGGGCGCTGTACAGTGATCGAGACATTTACTTACTTGACGACCCTCTGAGTGCCGTGGACGTACATGTCGGCAGACAGCTGTTTGACCGTTGTCTGGTCTACCTGACCATGAAACGACGAAAAACTGTCATTTTTGTCACTCACCAGATGCAGGTAATAGTAGTAGTAGTAGTAGTAGTAGTAGTAAGAGGTAAAGGTAAAGTAAAGTCCAGTACTTGTTATAGCGCTTCTTACATGAGACGAACTCGTGACCAGAAACGCTTTGACAATCTCGGAAGTGGCAGCCGATTGGCATGAGCTAACGATACCGCAGCGCACTATGCGGCCATCCATTGCCCGCGTGAACGAACAATTGGACCCGCGGTTTGCAGCTAGCAGATATACCATCATAGTAGCTAGTAGTAGTAGTAGCAGAAAACGTCAAAGAGTGAAAGGGTGTGTATGGCTAAACTGTATATTCGTTTTTAGCCAGGGATTAACACCGGTCCCTGCTAGGGGAGTTCACCACGCTCCCACTCCAAGGGCCCATAGTTTACAGCTTGGCGATACCCGCTCGCCATTTTTCACACCACTTGACGCCTGTAGCTTCTTGTTTTCCGCGCCTTTGCCGCCGCCTCGCCTTAAACTTCCGATAGTTGATAAAGGATTGTCTCCTATTTCAGCGGGGGTTAAACTAGTAATAAATTTGTAGTTGTATAGTCTTAGTATTATGATTATTTGTCGCTGTAGTATTTGTCGTGGTGTGACAACATCTACGTGCTCAAGGAAGGTCGTGTCTTGGAGTCCGGTAGTCACCAAGAGTTGATGGAATTGGGCAGTGACTATGCTAACATTGTCAACACGTACTACCGTCGACCGCCTGGTAGGTACTAGGCCTACTGCGCCTCTGTGGACTACATCTATATCATCATTATCAGTGTCAGTATGCAAAGTTATTGCGTATTCATGTGGCTGTATATATTCAACTATTGCATGAAAATTTGTTTAAGTACCAACTTATGAATCAACGTTTACAGGTCGTATTAAAATACCTGGCAGCATTGTTTATTTTTTGTATCATTTTACAGTGTGTCAGCTTACGCAGAGCCCTGTACTAGCTATGGTTGCGGTGTCTGTCCGTCTGTCTGTCCATCCCTTGGGGCGCGTTGCACCAACGTCGTTCAGCTTTGAACTCGGGTCAATGCAAATTACGGCTGAACTGGATTCAAGGTCAAATTTGACCCGGGTCCGAACAACGTTGGTGCAACGCGCCGTTAGCGATTTAGGGCCGATTTATTCATGTCCAGGTTAAAGATAACCTATAGGTTAAAGTCGGTAACTCCAAAGCTTAACCTTTGTCACGTTGATTCATGACACTCGCCATGTTGCTGTGAATGAAAATGTCGTCTGCGCCAGTGACCTTGACCTCGCGGCGTGCCTCACGCGGAACAGTCGACTTTTACATAGGGGCGATATGCAGTAAAGCTGACAATACTAAAAATTCATGTAATAATCATGATCGAGATTATGTGCTGAAATTGTAATTTTCCCAGTTACTGCGATGTGTTATATAGCATTTGTTGCATCCTGTTGGAATACATTGTACATTAATTGCCATTTAAATATCCTCTACTACCTATCACCTAGAAGTTAACTTGGACATGAATAAATCAGCCGTTATTGATTCATTGCTTAACTCTGATTGTCGTTGTTGTGCAGAGGAGGAACTGCTGACCGACTCAGACAGTGACGTCAGTGATTTCGCTGATGCTGATGATGATAAAGGACATCATTATCATCATCATCATCGTCATCAGCGTGGTAGTCCTCATGAGCAAGAGTCGGCGTCCCGCAGGACTATTGTTTCGTCCACGCTGAGTATCACACGAAGCGCCAGCATGGCCAGCCAGACCGACATGCAGCTGACGCCGTCCGTAGCCGGTCTGTGTAGTAGGTTTGCATTTGACCCATTAGTGCCTGAATTATTTTAAGATTTATCTTCAAAGTAGTGGTCCCATTTTGGAGGACGCTAGGCATGAATGGGTCAGATGTTAGAAATTGTCTTGTTGCCGTTTCATCCCTGCTGTCACGGTCCAGCAACACGGGCACGACTTTGTGATGGGTTTCATTCCTGTCACTCTCTCGATGTAGTCCACCTACAATATCAGCGATATTAATGATGCGCTATTAACGCGTTAACGCATGCGTTAAAAAACTAACGCTTCGACAGCTCTGATAAAAATAGAAACACTGTATCGGCATTTATGCATTTATCGCAATGCAGCTATAGTGGAAATACGCATCAAAGCTGCGGCTAGTGTAAAGCGCGAAAGATTTGCAGAGGTATTCGCACTTCGTCTTAATGAGACTATTGAGACGTGAGTTGTATCGTGTGAAACGTTAAGCGATTGATGGTTTGATTGACAGGTCGACTAGTGACTGAAGAGCACATCGAGCACGGCCCTGTCACACTAGCTACTTATCTCACCTACTTTCGTGCTGCCGGTGGTCTTCTACTGTGTATCATCGTCCTGATGAGTTTTGCTTTTCCGGTCGCCTGCTCTGCGTTTACTGACTGGTGGTTATCGCGCTGGGTTGTCTTCGTAAGATCTGCTTCTAACATTCTGTCTGTCTGTCTGTCTCTCTGTTTGTCCCGTAAGAGCAAATAGGTTTATCTCAGAAACAAACAAGAAGCCCAGCTGTCGCTAGGATAGCCAGCTGTACTAGTTGTCAGTGATCTTCAAGTTCATCCAAGGTCGATGATTTTTATTTCATTTGAAACCCAATATGCGACTTCCTATTAGTGATCAATAACAACCTAAACCCTATCTTGCACCGTTTAGCCACAGTACATCCGTGACGGACAGACAGACAGACGGATGACAACAGCTCGACTGTTACTTAAGTACGGTCAGCTATGAACGAAACAGTCAAAAATTCTGTGAACTTTTTTCCAGAGCAGGATTAACTACAGTAGTGTGCTATAGTTGTCATTTTAAAACGTCAACGGTCGGTAATAGGGTTAAATTGCGTAGCTCTACGTGAACAGCCGCGTAATATGCCGCCACTGAACCGACGCATTATTCTAGTTAATGTAAAGCTAAAGGTTTGAGTACTTGTTTTAGCGCTTCTTGCATAAGACAAACTCGTGGTCAGAAGCGCTTTATAATCTCCGAAGTGGCAGCTGATTGGCACGAGATAAATATGAATGATACTGCAGCGCACTATGCGGATATCCACTGCCCACGCCAGCGAACAACTAGACTAGCTGTTTGCAGCTAACAGACATACCACCGCCCCAGTCAGCCACACTAGGCCTTTATCCCGTAGTCCGTACGTTATGCTTATTTTTCATTCGCTTAGAGCAGGCAGGGTAGCAAGCTGAGTTGACGTGAGTAGCTCGTCAACTCAGCCTCCTATCCTCAGCGAAATTGAAAAGGCTGAACACAGCGTAGTTTAGCAACTTGCTGTATTGATTCGATCCGCAAGCTAAAAGTTACGAGTCTGATACTCTAGCTACTAGACCACTTGCGCCCACTGTTGCGTCTGCAGAGATTTTTTGTTTATAGCGTGCTGTTTTGAACAAGTTGTTTTAGTGGTAATAGTAGTGGTAGTTGTTGTTGTTGTTTCTGTATGACAGATGAACGATATATCGGTCAGAAATACAACTAGCAACACGTCTACACCGTCTGACAACAGTGTTCGTGACGGGATGTCATTCTATGCTTTGATCTACGGCTTGGGCGCTGTGGCCATCGTCATAGCCATCAGCATACGTGGAATCATCTTTATGACCGTACGTAGTAGTTGCTAGTAGTAATAGCAGTGGATTTTATATTAGTAGTAATCGTAATATTAGTAGTTTCGCTAAATAATCACGTTGTGGAGCCTAGTGCTATACTAATAAGTTTTACGTGGCATATAATGATAAGTCTAAATTCGAGTAAAATGTGATCATGGTGCGATGAGTTGGCAGTAGTAGTAGTAGTAGTAGTAGTAACAGCCGCAGCGGCAGTAGCGTCCTGGCTGCTGTTTACCGCATTAGAGGCTAATTTCCAGATGTTGTGTGACATTGGTATATAAATTCACATTTTATTTACTTACTTTATTTACTTACATATTTACTTAGTAGTAGTAGACACCAGTAGTTGTAGTTGTAATAGTTGTTGTTGTATTTGTAGAGAACTTGTAGCAGTTTTATATACAGGTGACGCTACGTGCCAGTACACGGCTACATGATCGAGTGTTTCGGCAGATTATTCGCTGTCCAATGTCGTTCTTTGACGTCACTCCTGTCGGCAGACTTCTCAACAGATTCTCCAAGGACATGGACGAAGGTTTTTCGGACTTTTTTACTATTGGCACATGAATTAATATTTAGTCGTTGCCGTTTTCTATTGTTAGTAGGTAGGCTTACATTTTTTAAGGTTTTTACGTCACGCATTTTATTTTATTAACGTGTCAGATTTGTAACACAAAGTGTGTGGATGTGCGAAAAGTTTCGGCACGAAGCAGCGTGAAAGTTTTTGCACAAATTTGTGCATAGTTTTTTCTATGTGGTAACGTATATTTTATAAGAAGATTTCGCATACACAGTAAAGTAAGGTCCGTTGTTTGGGAGCGCTTTGAGCCAGCGAGGATTAAGCCCAATCTAGCACAGATCTTGCTATTATTAGTTAAAAGCAATGCAACTGGCTAGGCGATGTGGTTCGCAACTGCTGCATTAGCCAAGCTGAGCCAAGCTGCGGACAAACAGACACGCACGCAGACCGAGTCGGATACATTACAGACACATTGTGTGATAATAAGGGTCGCTTATAGTTTGCAGCGTCGCAAGCCAATACTGTGTTCAGAAAAAACACCCACTCACGTTTTCCGTTATATCTCTGTGGAAAATGCTTATATTTGCACAAAATTCTTAGGGAATGTTTACCAGGAAACAAGTAATCCGAAAATAGAAAACAATATATTATTTGCTACCAGTGACGTCATGCTGACGTCATATTTTCATATTTGTAAATTATGTGTTTTACCGCTGAAGACAGACATTCGATGAGATGTTAACACACATAAATTGGTTATTGTGTTAAATGGCCTAAAATATGCTAATTCGTCACACAATTTTTTGCTGTGATCTGTTTCCATGATTTATCTTGTTGGCTGAGTGCGAGATCCTCAACTTTGTTGATGCCGGCAGGTGTATGCACACTGCGTCACTGCGTGGATGACCACTTGTCCGCTATCAGTTAAACGGCTTCAAACTGCCGGTCATGTCAATTATTTTTATTTAAACGTTTCATTCCATCAATATTCTATTGTTTGTTCATTGTCCTGAAACATGTAGCACAAACTTGTGGCAATATAACCCTTGCTGACTCGCAAGCATTTTATCAGATGTCTGTCTTCAATGGTAAAACCCATAATTTACAAACGCGGAAATATGACGTCAGCATGACGTCACCAGTGCAAAGAATATTTAATTTTTTTACCGGTGGAATACTAGTTTCCTCTTAGACATACGATGAAAATTTTATGGAAATCTGAACATTTTCCATGGAGATATAAAAGGGAACGTGAGTGGGTGTTTTTTCTGAACACAGTGTATAAGCATGACCGTCTGTCTGTACGATGGTGTATCTGCTGTGCTGTTGTATAAGCCGCATTATGTGCCTTGCCTGTCCGCCTGTCTGTCTGTCTGTCTGTCTATCTGACAGTGTATCTGTTATGCAGTGGACGTTCGGCTGCCGTTCAACGTGGAAGAACTGCTACAAAACATCTTCGTTGTGTTGGCTTCAATCTGCATGATCGTCATCAGCAGTCCGTGGTTTCTCCTGGCTCTGCTCGTCCCAGCCGTCGTCTTTGTCTTCCTACAGCGCATTGCCAGCGTAGTCATGAGGGAGGTAACTGTACTCTATAGCTAAAGGTTGTGTAGTATAGCTCTATGGGAAACCGATCGCGGAGCTACAGAGTGTCACCTGCCATATGGGATAACACAATGTCGCCTGCCACTCTCGACGCAGGCGAACACGCCCTGCTTCAATCCCAGCCAGACAGGCTGGTACTCGAATTACCTACCCCAGAGGGATGGAAGGCTGAGTTGACCCTCGTACTGGTTATATATCAAGCCGGCCGCAGAGAGTCACCCATCGACGTAGTAACCACTTGATAGCGATTCAACCGGGAGTCGAACCTGCGACCTCTTGATCGTAAGTCTGACATCACATATATCGTCACGCCACCAAGCCACCAGCCAGACGTTGATCTTTTGCACCGAACATTGGCATATCAGTTACTGCTGTCCTGGGAAACTTTTACACAATTTTTTTTGTTTTGGTACGTTTTTACGCGCAAAAGCAGTTAGACAGCTTTTTGCGCGTCTTTAAGCCATCGCAATTCTGTCTGTTTGTCCGACGTCTGTCCGTCTGTCGCACGAGTGCATCAGTCAAAAATGGTGCAAGCTAAGATCACCAAATCTTCACCGGACTCTAGTTCCTGGAACCGTAAAGCTTTTCCTTAAATTGGAAGGGGTCATCCCGAACGAGGGCGCTAAATGAGAGGGGGGTAGGAAAAATTTGCGATTTCTAGCCGATAAGTCGCTGTGTCTCAATAACAGTGCCAGATAGGGCTTAGGTTATTATTAATCACTAATAGAAAGTTGTACACTGGCTCTCGATTGCCACCGAATTTAATGACCTTGGATAATCTTGAACGCCAAAATAGAGGTTTTTATGAATTTTTTGGCGACTTCGGGCTGCGAGACACATTTCAAGAGCGAACTGCGCCGAAGTCAATTGAGATAAATATGGAGAAGCTGCGTATGAAATTTTCAGCATTGAACGTAGATTTCGAGGCTCTAAGTCTCGATTTTCTCGGTTCAAGGAAACCTGCGCACAATGGCATCAAAGAGCGGTACCCCCGTAATAGTCGTTATTTTACCGTTGTTGGCCAGTCTTTCCTTAAAACGGTTGCAGATAGACATGAGCATGCTGCCTATCACGACAAGCACTAGTGACGAGCTTTTAAGTCGTATCAGCATCAATGACTTTGAAAGACCCCAAAATAAGAGGTTTTATTGATTCAGCGATCTTGGGCTGCGGCACACACTTTAGGAATGAATTTCAACGAAATGGCTGGAGTTAGACTAAGACAATTTGCGATCAGGAACTGCTATAGACTTTCGCGCGTCCCGTGAGCATTAGCTCAAATTTCTTGTTTGTTTTGGTACGTTTTTTGTAAAGTTAGGAACCTGTACGGGGCAGACAGACAGGCAGACGGAGACAGGAAAGGCAAAAATCGTAGTGCTGCTTATTAGTACGGCCGCATGTTAATGACGACGACGCTGCATGCTGGCGTATAAAACGTGTACGAGATCGTTTGTTCAACGACACAGACAGATAGACCACTTTACGATAGCATCGTTCACAATAGCTGTCAGCGATGCCGCCTAACAGTAATGATGTGGTGTATATTTGTTACAGACAAAGCGCATAGACAACGTGACGCGGTCGCCGTTGTTTGGTCACGTCGCTGCCACAGTCAACGGACTACAGATCATCCACGCATACAACAAGGAACAGGATTTTCTCACTCAGTCAGTCTCTCTCTTATTCTCTTTCTCTTTTGTCCTTTCTCTCTGTGCTAATGGTGACGAAAGCCAAAGTAATTTGGTAAAGGCGGAATCGCTGATTAATGCTACCACCTGGCGAATTGTAAAGAATTTTTTTGTAACTTGGAAGAAATTGGCATATTTTGGCTGGGGGTTTAATCTACAAAATCTTTCCCTTTCATATATCTGACACAGTGTGTCGTTGGACGCCACACGTGTACAGGTCTGCGAAATTGCGTCAAAATCCGTTGAACTGTTTAAACAAGGTGCGCGAATGTGTCAGACGACAGACAGACCTTCCTTACCTTACTTTACCTCAGCGCTGTAGGAGAGGCTGTTACACCTGACCAGCCTTGAGGCCATATCAGTTTGGCCCAATGCGCATTCTTGAATGTAACCGTAAGGTTACAGGAAACGTCTAGGAAGTCGTGAACGGCTGTGAAGCCGTAACGCCTGTGAAGCCGAAATCGGCGTGAAAGCCGAAAATTACCCAGCACTTTACTATTTGTTCTAGCAGATGTTTTAGTTGGCTCTTCGTTAGTTTCTACCCTACGGATTTTTGAAATCTTTCAGGTCATCGGAGAACTATGCCCCACCACCACGACAAGATGGCCGACCACGATGGGGCGACAGACGGACAGACCACGTACGCTGCGGAGAAATATGTAGGAATAGGTGAAATCGCTTGCGCTGCGAGAGCGATTCCGTCTAATAATACTAACGGCTAAAAATCAATGCCGGGAGAGCAAAAACCTCGGCCGAGAATGGTGCTGCCATCTGTCGACTGAACACAACAAACTCAGTCAGCTGCTGTGTGTATATTATGATCTGAATTCGGATTCAGGAACCATGTTACCTTGGATCCGGAGTCCGGACCTTGAACTGGATTACCACCAGAATTTGACCAGCTTTCAGTAAAATTTTATTAATGTCCGTTTATGGAGAATTCTAGTCGATCTGGAACTCACGAAGGAATCCGCGGATCGCCACCACATAGGTTGTATTTCCTTCTTGCGCCATGTCGAAACCTTTCACAAAATTTCATCGAAATTCGCAACTTTTTTCAGATGTCCGTGCAGCCGACAGATGGACAGACGTACAGACGGACAGATAGACCGTGTCACGTGATCAGGCCCGTCGAGAGGGCCTCGCGACGTTTGGGGGACCTCGTCGTCGCTCAACAACATTAAAGTACACCAGAATGCGCCATTTAAAAAAATTCTAAAATTTTCTACCGAGAGGGGCCCAGCGGGAATGTGTTCCCGGGCCCCGCTGTGGCTTTCGACGGGCACGTGATCTCCTTAGGTGGAGGCAGAAGTGCTGAGTATCTTGAAGACATAGGAAGCTTGTGCTATTACGTATACGGTGGTTGTAAAGGTTAGAGAATCATATAGACGTGAACACGTCGGCTATACTACACTTCTACTTCGCCATGCGCTGGTTGTCGATACGTCTTGATGCGCTGACGACTCTGGTCACGTTTATTGTCGCTGTGGTTGTCACACTGGCCAAGGCGCACATCAGCCAGGCATACGCCGCCATTGCACTGATCTACGCCGCTAAGGTGACTTAAATTCACTCAACGCTGTGTTCTAAAAAAACTAGGCCTAAGCCTTGCATTCAAATGTTTTCACTCATAGACTAGGGAGAAAATTCGCCACAAAACTGCCATTACCTCACATAAAAGGGGTCGCTACACTACCTTGTAAAATATTATTTTACAAATTTAACAAATTGCACCAGCCAATGTACGGCAATGTGTTCCGTAAAAATCACTTAAATATTGAACAATATAAATAAAATTTGAAAATAAGTAATTGAAGTAGTTGTAAATTGAGCTAGTGATTTAAGTAATACTTTAAACAATTGTATCACTAATCACTAACTGGTGAGAACGAGAATGGAGAGATTCTTTTGTAATCAGGGTGATTACGGGTTTTGGAAAGTCATAGAAAGTCATGAAATTTAGGAATTCTATTTTCCCGACCCGGAAAGTCCTCGAAAATAAGCATAATGTCATGGATTTTCTGGTTGTCTTACTGAAAATGTGAGACAGAAAATGTGCATTTTTCTTTTTGCTAGAGTCGCTCCGTGACTCTAAAATATGCTAAAATGCGTTTGTGGCCGGGGTTTTACCCCGGACCCCGCCGGGGGAGCTGACAGTGTTCCCCAGACCCTTTAGTCGGCCCCACTCTTTTGTATTTGTGCCGACGAGTCATGGTTTACATTTGTCTGGTCATAGAAAAGTTGTGGGAAATCTTTCTTGAAAAAGAGTGGTCACACTGTGTAATGAAAAAGAGAATTGTGTATAGGCCTACATGGTGACATGGGTGTGTTCGTGTGTGCAGTTGACGGGGCTATTTCAGTATACAATACGTCTTGCGTCGGAGACCGAGGCACGATTTACGTCTGTGGAACGCATACACTATTACCTGCGCGTATGTCTCTGTCTGTTCTTCTGACCGGGATTTTTACGCCCGAAAGCAGGAACTGCTATAGAACTTCTTAGCCATCGCAATTCTGTCTGTCCGTCTGTCCATTACACGGGTGGATCAGTCAAAAACGGTGCAAGCTAGGATCACCATTATGGCGGCGATTTTGGGCTGCGAGACACATTTCAAAAGCGAATTGCACCGAAATCACTATAGATAGACCATGACAAGCTGCGTATGAAATTTTCAGCATTGAACGTAGATTTCAACGGTTCAAGTCTCGATTTTCTAGGTTCAAGGAAACCTGCGCATGAGGGCATTAAACAGCGGTACCCCTAAACTAAAAGTCGTTATTTTACCGTTGTTAGCCAGTCTGGCGTGAAAACGGTTGCAGATAGGAATGGGCATGCTGCCTATCACAACAAGCATTAGTGACGAGCTTTTTAGTCGTATCAACATCGATGACTTTGAAAGACCCTGAACTCCCAAAATAGGGGGCTTTATTGATTTTTTAAAAATTTTCGGCTGCGCTGCGCCCTTCAAGAGTGAATTGCGATGAAATGGCTGGAGATAGACTAAGGCAATTTGCGAACAGGAACTGCTATAGACTTTCGCGCATTTGGTGAGCATTAGCTCAAATCTCTTGTACGCTTTCTGGACAGTTTTGAATTTTTCGCCTGATTTTTTAGGCTCTGGAATGTCCTTGAAATTAAAGCTGAAGGTTCTGGAAAGTGCATTACAAATGACCAAAAAATTGAAAGTCATCAAAACCAATGAAGAAAAAGTGAGTTAAATGTGTTAGAAAAAAATTCTGAACTCGTGGACTTTGACAAAATCTAGTACTAGATGTTGTACTGTTAGCACGTGGACGAGGAAGCCCCAGCGATCATAGCTGATCACAGACCACCCAAGTCATGGCCTCAGTCGGGCGTCATTGACTACGACTCGTACTCTGTACGATATCGGCGCTCTCTGCCGCTAGTCTTACGCCAAGTCACGTGCCACATACGAGCCAATGAGAAGGTCGGCATTGTCGGGCGCTCCGGCTCCGGTAAGCTAGGGCTCTAGTGATATTTCTACAGTCTATACACCCCTTTTTAAAAACGTTTCACCAACCCCTGACCCGTGGGTTTTCATAGTATTTTCTGTCAGTTGATTCTCAGGAAAATCATTGACATTTTTCTCACCAGATGTCAAATTTTTAGCCGACCGTACTTAACTAACGGTCGAGCTACTGGCATGGTTGTCGTCCGTCGTCTGTCCGTCTGGCTGTCTGTCTGTAACGGATGTATTGTGGCTAAGGTTTAGGGCATAAGGGGAAACTTTATACACGAATAATTAGCCATTTGCGTTACACTCGGACTTGCAGAATTTCAGCGATGTAGTGCAAGGGGGACCTTTTCAAATTGAGTTTGAATGGGTGGGGGTATGAAATTTAATGGAAAACTGGACATATCTCGGAAACGGTGAGAGATAGGGCCTAGGTTACTATTAATCACTTATAGGAAGTGGCGTGCATTTTGTCAGATTAGATGGAAATCGTCGACCTTAGATGACCTTGAAGGTCACTGACAGCCAGTACGGTCGGCTAAGCTAGCGACAGCTAGGTTTTTTGTTAAGGCTAAAATGCACCGAATTCAATTTCGGCTGGGGCTGCACTCCAGACCCCGCTGCGGGAGCTCACAGCGCTCCTCCAGAGCCCCTAACTGATTTCAGGGGTACTACTTCTAAAGGGAAGGAGGAGAAGGAACGGTGAGGAGACGGAAAGGTAAAGGGTGAGGAGGGGAGAAACAGAGGAGTAAGGAGTGATGTGATGGTAAGGGCAAATAGCAGAGGAAAAGAAAAAGGGAATGGAAAAGGAAAAAAAGAAAGGGAAAGGGGAGGGCCCCAATAATTTCTTACCCCCAGTTTCGGTTTTCTAGAAATATGCATGCGGGCACTAGAGCTCTCATTCGTTCATTCACCATATGACAGTCTTGCATGTCAAGTCTACATGCAGCGTTTGGTTCCATTAGTTAACATTTTCCAGTAATGTATCCTGGCTTCCTGGTCGCCCTTTTTATTTCTGAATACTTTCAATTTACTTGTGTGGTAAGGCAAAACAATTCTATGCTTTCAGTTTCCATTCTTCTGTAAAAGACCCCATCCCTAATTTTTGATCGGACCCGTCAAAAACATTGGTGCAGTTTTTTGTTTGTCTTCAAAGTTTCACTGAAGCAAAATAATTGTTTGCTTCTAGTTCGTTATGCTGCAGTGCAGTATTTTACTTTGGTTTTCATGAGTTCCATGCAGTGCGCACTGTTTTTATGAGTTGTTATGTAATATTACGCGAAATGTCATGAAATATAAAAAATAAGTTTTTTATTCGTACGTCTTTGCCAAATTTTAGCTAAAACACAGGAATTTTTAGGCCTGAGTCATTCTGTGGTAAGTCGCTAAAGGCCGATTTTTATTGTGTCTAAGCTATCTTTTAGATTAGTTTAGGCCTACTGCAGATAATCTCGATTACCAGGTTAATTCACGAGTTAATTTCTGTGGCATCTTTTCACGCGAAATTTAATCGACGTTTTCTAATGCACCAACTGTGTCGTGAAAGAAACGTGACAGAGTTTGACTTTTGGAATGACTCGGTTTAACCTATACGGGTTAACTTTAACTTTAACTTGGACATAAAGAGATCCGGCCTAACTGTCTACACGACCGTCGACGTGCCTGTAGGCAAGTCATCGTTGGTGAGTGCTTTATTCCGTCTGGCTGAACCGTCGTCAGGGTCGATAACAATCGACGACCTCGACATCTCGGGCATTGGCCTGGAAGACCTGCGGTCCCGGCTGGCTATCATTCCACAGGACCCTGTCCTCTTTGTCGGATCTGTCCGGTAAGACCTATATCATGTCATTATTAAGGCGAAAACTCGCAGTAGACTTACATATACGTGCACTGCTGGATAATAATTAAGTACTGTACGGTAGTTAATTTGAAAACAAAAATCAATTATAATACTAATTAATTAGTATATTTCAAGCTTCCTATAATTTTTTAAATAGAACCTACTTAGCAAATTTACAAATTAATTACGTTACTCTGTTACGACTACGCCGTGTGAATCAGTTGACTGGTTGACTGGAATACTAACAGCTAGGCCGTGTAGTACTTGCGGTGATTTTTGGCATTATTGTTATTATTTAGGTGTTTTTAAACTAGTTTTGATCGATACGGCTTGAGTAAAAACCGTTTGACTGTTACTCGAATGTTGGTAAATACTGTTATGTCGTTGTAACAGAGAGAATATAAGGGTGGCCCAGCACTTAATGCTAAGAAGTCACAAAGTTTACGGAGTACTCGCTATAGATGAGACTTTGTACTTCTAAATCAGTTTCGGCATTCGCATGTTGTTCGTGATTGATTTTTATGTTTGTGGTTGTTTATAATTAAGACTAAATGGCGGTGATCATAGATGTTAGAAACGTTTCAGAAACAAGAATAAAAACGTTAAAAAACGTTAAAAACGTGGCAGAAATAAAAAGCGTTAAATAAAAAAACGTTAGCCCTTATTTGTGCGATCTTTTGCTTGATGCTTAATGCAGTATAGCAGCAGTGTAGCTGGAACTAAAGAAAGAGAAAACTTTATTCAATTTCAATTTAACCCTGTGGTTCATAAGACCAAGACGTTGAGAAAAAGAAAAACGTTAAAAAACGTAAAAAACGTGACTCAAATAAAAAAAACGTGAAAAACGTTTTTATATCTACGGCGTGATGTTACAGGTACAACTTGGACCCGTTTGAAGAGCGAACTGACGATGAAATTTGGTCGGCGCTTGAAAAATGCCACATTCGTCAAACTGTAAGAAAAACCAATCGTTGCGCTGCATCAAATTTGTTTTTGACTAATTCACTCTCTGTGTTTGTCTGTCCGCGTATCTGTCTCTGTATCTCTATGTCTTTCTGTCTGTCTCTCTATTAAATCTGAGCATACCAGGGGCGGGTTCAAAAAGTTTTGAGCCCGAACATATCATAGACCGCAATTTTTCAGTGAAAAGTGCGTTTTTTACTGACTCCCATGAGTCCGCTGCGGGTATGACGTCATTGTGAGTTATGACGTCACAGGGCATTAAATGGAAACGATTTGAAGCATCAACAAAAACGTCTCGAGTCGTTGATGTTCGTGCTTAGCGGAAACCACAATGATCAGATTTTAAATTTCAAAACAGATAATAGTCAGTAGGTCTGTGGCATATATACACTGTGTCTCAAAAAAACGGACCCCTGCTACCTTTTGCAATAACTCCAACAGTCCTGGTTCAATAGCAATAGGTTCTGACAAAAATAATCGTTAGAGAATCAGCACTTAATAGCGTGTGTTACTTTGCGAGAAATTTTAAGAACAGAGTACCAGCTGAGGTTTTCCTGTGGCACCAACAGTAGAGGCAACTGCATGCACTGCAGTACTCCAACGAACCAACAACGTCAGTTACGAAATCATTAAATGTTATAACGC
>Ga0209367_1005097_pt1 | contig 18221 bp, 14 predicted proteins | sample WorMetLIZISLAND2_FD_187412 | JGI IMG/M metagenome (GOLD analysis project Ga0209367, IMG submission 187412) | Marine gutless worms symbiont microbial communities from Max Planck institute for Marine Microbiology, Germany - Olavius geniculatus... ... | reverse complement strand
CTAATAGACAACTTCTAGAAGTGAGATCCGCGCTGTATAGGCCTATATAAATGCCGACACAGAGACACGACAGAGTTGATCCGAGGCCAGCGCGATCGCTTCGAGAATTCGTGAACCGTATGATCTGCCCCGAGGATTCAGACTGTATTTTGATCCGCCCCGACGATCCGCCCCGCCCCGGGGATTAGGACAGGCCCCTTTGCGTCAGCTGGGCTATCTTGTCTACTGTTATTACGGGACAACAGGTTGCTGTAACCTTCCCGCCAACTGGCAGGACTGTCACGAACGTACCTGACAGCGGCAGACGACATCGGCTTTCTGACACAACAGGTCGACGATCTTGCCTTTGCCCTCGTCACCCCACTGTGCTCCCAGTATCACCGCCACGTCGGTCCTCTTTCCAGGACTGCCGGTATCCATGCTTGTGCTGGTTCCATTCACAAACTTGCTTTCCGCCATTTTCACCTAACGAGCACCTGCCCTGATGAAATAAATAAGTAAATTCCCGTCGTCTCTCCCCTGGGGTCTTCTATTTCGATTTGAAGGAAAGCAGCTTTTAAAACTATTTTATAAATTTTGATGTAAAATATGTCACGTGAAAGCTGATAACTATCGAAAGGATGAAAACTATTGTGCTTTTACACTGATAAATAAAAGTAATGCGACTAAAGACTATTAGCAGAAGTATTACTAGCTTGTATAAACTAATATTCGGCCGAAATAAGCGTTTGGCTCCGTGGCGCAACGGTAGCGCGTCTGACTCCAGATCAGAAGGTTGCGTGTTCAAATCACGTCGGGGTCATGTTGGAAATTTTGATGTAAATTAGGCCTATATAACAAAATCGTCCGTTGCTTGATATACATTTTTCGTAACTAGTATTTTACGCCTATACGTATTTTACCTTTGCAATGCTATAAGACTAAGTATTAAAACTGTACAGTCCGTGCAGCTATTACAGTCTTGGGATTGAATTCTCAATCCCGGGATTTGGGATTAAAAAATTCGTAATCCTGGAATCCCGGGATCCCGTTTCAAGGTTAGGCTTTTAGATTTTGGTGTCCCAAATTGACTTATTTCATGCATAGGATATGTTGGTAGGCCCCTACGGAAGGTATATGTCCGAACTGTACGAAGTGACGATGGCTGTCAAAATACAAATTACAGTATGCAGCACGGAGTAGTACTCTGGCGTTGATAAAATCATTTATTCGTCAGACGGCTAGCCTAAAATTAGTATTTGTATCGTTTGACATGCGAAAAAGTACAATTTTAACGAATTTTTGTAATCCCGAAATACCGGGATTGGGACGTCGGGATTGGCGAAAACGGCCGAGATCCCTGTAATGCAATCCCTACCAGCAGCGGCTGCAGCGCTGATAGCGCATCGCGCGGTGTATACCAGTAGTCGCGCCGTGTTACTTACTTAAATAGTTGCATAATTAAGATATCCCAGAATGCAGCGCTTTTGTTTACGATTGGAAGGAGGAGTGGTGACTGAATGTATGTTGGGGAAATTTGCAGACGTTCGTTTGTACTTTGTCCGTTCTGTTCGAAAACGTTGTCTGTAACTTTCCGACCTACACTGCTTTTCAGTATCTCCATGCCGTAAAATGGCGTTGCCGAGTTTTACTCCAAGACTAGGAAACAAACGTTCAGACACGGAAGTATTATTGTCCGGCAAACATCTTGGAGATAAATTCCGCCAGCTATTCGATGTGCGGCCCGGAAGTACGAAGGCCGATCTGGACAAGTAAGCAGTTTTATCCGCGATATGCTGCGAAGTCATGCTGTTACATGGTTCAGAGATTAGAATCTGGGTGCTCAGAATTACATAGAGCGGATTTGGAGTGGCTAATCCTAACCTAGACAAAACATCATCGTCGTTTTAAATCCTAGACGTCATGCCTCATTGATTTGGGCTCCGTCAGTTGATTTTATGTCAGTGGACATTGAACAGATTGCAGTGCAGTTTTTGTTAGAAATTTGCGATCTGGATGGCTGGCCACATTTCGTCTATTTTTTCACAGCTTATTACTAGCCTAGGCTAGCCCCCATCTAAGCGAAAAATTATTATTATTTGTCTTGTTAATTTGATTGTTCAACAATTTGTATTATAGTTCTATTTGGTTTAGAATGCAGCTGTATGGTTTTTCAGTGGTTTTGCGTGTAGGATGTTTTGAATTGATCTAAAATATTCTTATGTTGCAACAGGATCAATGCCAAGGCAAAAGCAAAGAAGAAAAGTTCTGCCAAATCTCAGGCAAAGACCAAAAACAAGGTTTGTGTCTGCATTTGATTGTGCATGGAAAACAAATTATATCAATGCAAAGAAGTTCTTTGAGTACATACTTCACGTATTAACTTAAAGCTGAGTTTTCTCATTTGATCTTGCGAAATTGAAGCCTTGAGTTGTTTTCCTATTGACAGAAAGTGTTTCTTATGCCACTGATTTTCTTGTAGTTTTAGCAGCAGGTGCACTAGGTTAATTGCTGTACAGAATTTCTTTTGCATTATTTGAAATTAACAACGCTACTTTTTTTAAACGTCATATGTCACTTTCGTTGGTGCTTTATTTAATTTCAGCGGCGTGAGAGACAGGTGGAAAAATGCATGGAGTCACAGCCTGTTCCTAGCGTTGAGCTTGCTTGCAACCCGTCACCGTTTGCCGTCTACTGTGGCATCCGGCGTTCGGTACTCGCCAGCTTCATGCATCGCCTATCGGCGTCACTTCGTCATGGAGATGTCATCACATCTGTCGATTCTGACTCCGAAACTGATGCTGATGAAACTGCGGGGAGATCAGGCAATGATGCTTCTGCTGCTGTGCCTCCTCTGCCAAAGGTGTGAAGTTCATAGGTGGTTTATTGCTGGTACCTTAACTACAGAGTCGGAACAGGAGACCATTTTAGTAGTAAGTTCTGGCTTGACTTTTAGCTGAAGGTGACATAAAGATCCATCGTATAGGGGTATTCGTATCCCATGTCATATCTGATCATAGGTTCACTAGTTGATCTGTAGGTCTATGTATAAACATATCTTTGGTCATTTTAATACGGTAGTCATAATGTGGGTGGGCTAGTGCTGTGTATGTGTGTGGCTGTAGAAAAATGATTCAACCAGTGTTTCACTGTGTTCCATATTTGTAGCAGTATTGGGTAATGGGTATTGGTATCTGCAGGACCCAATAATATTGGGTAGTAGCTTGCTAGGTATCATTCTGACCTTAATGCCAATGCTGTGGGACTGTGTTCAGATGGTGAGCCTGGGTCTATGCAGTGTATTTGAGCTGCTACGTGAGACTCAGACCACCCATCCTGCCCTGTGTCACAGGGCACTTGTTTCACTACTCAACATTTTACAGGCTCAGACACCCGAGGGTCTTCGTAGTGAACCAGCTGATATCGTCGGTATGAATTTGTGTTGAAACTGTCTCTAGATCATACGTATTAATTAAGTTTGATATTATTAGAATAGCATAGTGCAGTGTCGGCATTTGAGGTTGTTTTCAGTTAAGATGCTATAAAAAGTAGTTGCTGTAATTTTGGGCCGACCACTAAGCTGTAAGCTTAAGGTCGGCCATTTGTTATGATTGTCGGCCGTTCGTCCGTCTGTCTGTCTGTCTGTCTCTCTGTCTGTAACGGATGTTTTGTGGCTAAATGGTGTGAGATAGGGCCTAATGATTACGCCTAAATTGCTACTGATCATTAATAGTAAGTGGCATACTTGCTTTCAAATGACATATAAATCTATGGCCTTGGATGACCTTGAAGGTCCTCACATCCGTTTTTCAACGGAAAATTGGCCATATCTCGGAGACAGTGAGAGATATGGCCTAGATTATTATTAATCACTAATAGGAAGTGGCATACACCCTTTCAGATGACATAAAATCGTCGACCTTAAATGACCTTCAAGGTTAGTGATAACCAGTATGTTCGGCTCCACCCTAGTGACAGCTGGGCTTCTTGTTTAATCTGAATTTATTATGAAATGTTCATGGCCGGTTTATGATAGTCTTTATTGCCAGATGCATCTGTCTTGGATTTTTTTCTTATACCTTGTAATGTTTCTTAGCAGTTGTAGGTGTTTTCAGCATGTTGGTTTGCAAAGCATTCTCTTTTCCATCATGTTTCGTAATGGTGAATCATGTTCTGTTTGAGTTTGGTTTGCTGCAATGTGTTTTAAATACTCTTTTAAAAGTAGTCTGCTAAAGCAAAAATCAACATTAATTCAGATAATCTACACAAATTAGTCTAATTACTGCCTTTATTTTTTTAACTTGTTGACATTTTGTTTACTGCTGTTGTCTTTTGGGAACGATATTTGTTTGCACCTGGACATTGCCAGTGTTGCCACGATAAATACATTGTTGTAAATATAATGGTTTTAATACAACTGCGATTAACCATCCTGGGTCACAGCTGAAAACTGTGAATGTTGTCTGCAGTTACATAGTTTTTTAGGTATTTCTTCTTTCAACCTATGAGTTTATTTAGAGAACTAACCATTTTCTCGGTGTGTTTAGACTCGTTGTACCAGTTGCTAATGGAGCTATCGTCATCGTCTTCATCATGCTCTAAGTCAGACTCTGTATCTGGCATGGTGGAGTCTCACAGTCTATCAGCCATTGCGTGCTGCTGTCTACTCAGTTTGGTTATTGCTCGCGGTGACACTGGCAAATTACTGACTACCATAGCAGCTATGCTGATGTACTCTACACGACTGGCTGCCCAGCATATCATGGTAACAGAACTGTAGTCATTTCGGCATTTGTAATGGAATAGTAGTAATAAATAATATTTATAATAATAATGATAGCTAAAAGCACTGGGATGGCACAGATATTCTGCTCTTTATTAAAACCATAAAGTTAATGCATTAACACGTTAATGTGTTAAAGAATTAACACACTTTAAGAGATTAATGGAGTTATTTGACTCTTGAATAATATTCAAGTAATTATTATGTTGCCAATTTGTTGAGCTGTTGCTGATACAGCTCCTTAAACTTGCACAAATTCTAGCAGAAAGCGTACATGTATGCCTGTCAGTCTGTCTGTCTGTCTGTCTGTCTGTCTGTTTCTGTCCGGCCATCTGAGCAGCAATATTGGCATGTGACTAGGCTTGCATCATGACATTGTTTACCAACATCTATCATCTCTGTTATCATATCCAGTCTGACATCAGCACTCATGGGTGTCTGGATCTAAGAAAGCTTCGTCCTCTGTCGAGCTACAATTTCTGTTAATGGTCTGTGGACGAGGACTACAGGTTGGCGAACTGCTGTTCTTGTCCGCTTGATCATAGCTGCCCAGTGCTGTCATCAACTAGCTTTGGCTGTGAGACATAATTAAGACGCAGCACTGACAAACCGAAATTATTCTGCACTGGCTCTCGTACTGCCTATCATGATGCTTGCAGCTAAAGTGCTAAGTGTGAAATGCGAAAGCACAAAATCTGTCTAAGTGTGAAGTGTGAATTAAAATGCAAATTTTTTGCATCACATTCTTTATTTCTCAGTTTGCCCTGTCTCACTGCAACGACTGATCAGCCCACTGATGGGTCTGATTAACTGTCCGGCAAACATCGGAGTTCATTTATTGCTCGCATCATCAACTGTCATATGTGTTTTATAGGCCTAGTCTATCTATAACCTGCAATCTTGTTTATTTATTTATGCATTCATTCATTTCCATTGTCGTCAGTGATTATTAACTTGTTTTCACATAAATTTCATCACCTGAGCTACAGTTTTTTTTATTGCTATTCATGAATCAGTTAGTTTTTATGCACGATAGCAGAATGCTTCGTGCGTCTTAGCCATGGCCTGTCTGTCTGTCTGTCACTCTGCTGTATTGTGTCAAAACAGTGCAAGCTAGGATCGCGAAATCTTTATTATGGGCTGCCGCAGGGTCTCTAGTTTATCATGACAAAATTTCGTACCGCTGGGTGCCAGGGTTTCCCTCGAACGAGGGTGTCAAAGAGGGCACCCCCAAAAAGATGCTATTTTACCGCTATTGGATCATGTAGCATGAAAACGGTTGCAGATAGGTACATACATGCTGCTTATCGTAACAAGCACTGGTGACAAGCTTTTTATTAGTGTCAACGTCGATGACCTTGAATGACCTTGAACGCTCAAAATAGGAGTTTTTAGTGAATTTTTTTGCTATTTTCGGATGCGACACATTTTTTAGGGTGAATTGCATTGAAATGGTTGGAGATTGACCTGGACAACCTACGTAGTACATTTTAAAAAATCTAAGTTTTGATGTCTTAAATTCTAGGAGTCTTTCATACAGAGGCCTTAAATTTAAGTACTCTTTCAAGATGCATTAATATTTTATTGCTGTATGCCTACAGTGATTGCCAAAGTGGCAGGACCGCTGCTATCACGCGTCATGTGAGCCTTGCTCAAATTACTTGTTTTGTTAGTGCTTAATGGTTGGCTTATTTATCATAGTATGAAATGCTACTTTACTCTGTAGGTAAGAAATATTGTGTTACTCTGTAAGTAGGTAATTAAGTAAGATATCTATTTATTGTTTACTTATTTATTGTGTTAGATTGCTCGATGCCTTATCGGCCTGCAGCACAGCGTCTATGCTGTACTCATCGGCAGAACGCAGGCTCCTGATTGGTTGACACATGGAATTCCCCAGTCAGCTCGCATGGCTTCTGCTGTCGTCTCATTGGTCGATACTCGACGGCCGGCTACAGCAGAGAATTCTGGGATGAGCGTTGCATGTGATGGCTGCTTTCTCTATGTTCATGATCCAGTCTATGGATTAATGAAAATCGGCTGCGGCTACGGAAACACTGTCATGGTGCGCTGTTTATTCTTAGCATACTTTGTGACTTTTTACCTCTTCTTTGTGATATACTACAGGGAAGAATTTTTACATGCGAAAGCAGCTACTGCTTTCAGCACATCTTAGCCATCGCAATTCTGTCTGTCCATCACACGGGTGGATCAGTCAAAAACGGTGTAAATAGGATCACCAAATCTTTACTATCGGATGCCTGCAAGACTCTGGTTTCATGAACCGTAAAGCTTTCCCATAAATTCGAAAGGGGTCACCCCGAACGAGGGTACTAAATGAGAGGGGGTAGGTAAAGTTTGCGATTTTTGGCCAATAAGTCACTGTATTTTAGTAACGGTGAGAGATAGGGCCTATGTTACTATTAATCACTAATAGGAAGTCATACACTGGCTCTCAATTGGTGCCGAATTCAGTGATTTTGAATGACCTTGAACGTTAAAATAGGGGGTTTTATGGATTTTTTGGCGATTTCGGGCTGCAACACAAGTCTATATGATTCACAAGGTGGCGCCACGGAACTATCGTTATGCGATCCAGATAGAGAATTTGGTATTTGTATATTAACTTAGCGTGAACACCCCAATTTTCAGCTAAACTACTGAACCGGAACTGCTATAGGCTTTTGCGCATCTCGTGAGCATTAGCTCTAATTTCTTGTATGGAAAGTCAAGGGGAACAAGACAGATACTGAAGGCAGATGTCTTGATAGATTGCACATTGCACGATAATTACGATAAACTAGAAATTTGGGGCAAAGCCCAACGTGAGTCCGCTTGGTGCCCTAAGTTTGATTGGGGGGAAAATTCAGGGGGGGGTGAAATTCCCACAGTAGCAAAGTCACGTAGCTCGAACTCAAATGCATTAGCAAACGCAGAACGCCCAACGTCGACTTAGGGTAGGTCAACATACGTGCCTATAACTTTTGTTAGTGAACCGAAGTTCACCAAATTTTTTTGTTCAACCTAGGATGAATCGCCATTGATAATGCCATTTACCACTTGTCGATATCTCTATGCGTTCCAGAGATATTCACGGTCAAACTCAAAAGTTTTCCTACATCGCACCAAATTTTGGACGTTTTTTGCTTTCCAAAATTTTAAGGAGTGGTACCCCTAAAAAGTTGTACCCACATTAACACCCCAATCTAGAGGCATGTCACATGGCACAGTATCGTGGGGCTACTCCCACTACCCCCAAAGTTATAGGTGTGCACTTGCTGAGATTTAAGCCAATTTTGGACCCCTTTTAAAAAATTGTAAGCTGGACCCCCATCTTCGATGGTGGGTGCACTAGCAAGACTTGGTCATTCTCTATTGCATGTAAAAATCTGGGGGTGCAGCACCCGCTAGGGGCCGAAATATGGTATCTCGAAAAGTCGATTTGGGTGGGTAAGATCTCACCGCTTAATCCCCGTGATTAGTGGACCAAACTCAAGTTCACCAAACTTTTTCACCCAACGTGGGAGGAATCACGGTACAAAATGTACTTGTCCGATTTTGAATATCTGCATCTGTTTCAGAAATATTTTCTACCGAAGTTTGAAGTCTTTCGAAATCAGGCCAAATTTTGCATGTTTTTTCAGTGTCAACCCCTCCCCACTGAAATTTTTAACCGGCATTATAAAATTTGGCCTGGTGCTGATCACCTTACAAAATTTTGCGCCAATCGGTTGATGCATCTCGGAGATCTTGCGTTGAAAAAATAATAAACGTCTGCAGTAAAACATAAGCTCGCTCTGAAAGCTATTGCTTTTGGGCGGACTAATAAAAAATGTAAAAATCTAAATACCTGGAAATCAGACTCTTTATGAAGTAGTGTTTTAAAACCAGTCTTCTGTCATCTGAACCTTGCAAATGTTACCATTGGCCTTAGACATATTATTATTTTTACTGTCCTTTGTTATATGATTGGTTGTAGCTTTGAAATAGCTTATTTGAAAGGCAGTTTTTTTTACTAACAATGTGTTTATTAGTACTATGACATCATCTGCTTAAGTGTGGGTGTTTTATTAGTGAATCAGCTGTTGCAGTCATAAATGCAATGTATTAAAGTACCTTATAGTTAACCAAGTCAATAATCTGTGAAAGCCAGCATGTACCCTTTAGCCCATAAAGCTTTTCGTGATGGCAGTTGTTTCACATATAGTAGATATATATTTAGTGGAAATCTGCTATATATTCAATTGCTTATTGCATAGCATTGTCATTTTGTGAATAATTGTAATTAGAGCTGTCAAATTAATGCATTAATTAACGCATTAATGCGTTAATAAATTAATGCAAGTTAAAAAAATTAATGCACATATGTAAATTTATGTTAGTTCACTTAATTTACTAAATTCCGATTCTGTTAAACCGCTGATATTTGACAATCGAATGAATTCAAGTAATTAAACATAGTTGTCATTCCATCATTACTGTAAATAAATAATTATTTCGACGACAGGCTAATAGATTTTTATGCTAGCTATGATGGCAGTTATTGTTGATTATATGTTTAAAATGTGTTGCTAACTTTTTATATTCTACAGGCGGGGCCCCCAAATGGCATGGGGCCCGGAGTAACTTACCCCCTACTCTCCCTGTCGACGGACCTGGGTGCATTAAAGGTCCGCTGCTACGGTCAAACTCACTCGCACAATTTATGTAGATTTAAATTAGACATTTGACCTCTCATATATATTATGTTGATTTGAGCTTCATAAATATATGAAATTAATCTGCAGTTTCAAGCAAAATGGAGCATTACGTTACGTTAGGCAAAAATACCAGTTCCCTCGGTGACATCATGAGCCTAGCCTAGAGATGTCATGAATATTAATGGCCTAGCCGGTAACGTCGTCAGTCTAGACTAGGCCATTAATATTCATGATGTTTATTGGCTAGCATGATGACATCACCGGGGGCGTCTACATGCCAATATGGTGGCGTGTTTTTTACGTGATTTTCGTAGATTGTCAATTTCAGAGGAAATTTCTCCATGTTGACAAAACACTGGGCGCTGATATTACTCTCAGAATTATCAGAACATTATGCAATTTTAGAAAAATGGATAAAATGTGTACGTAATTTTGGTGTCTAGGGACCTTTAATAACGTGTTAATTAATGCGTTAAAAATTCATGCAGTGTGTTAGTGCATTAAATAATTAACGCTTTGACAGCTCTAATTGTAATCATAAAAGCTCTTCGTGTATTTTATTATTTCCTGCACCTGGGTGCTATTGCAAAGGTGGGTATTGCCTGCATATGTGGTCTGTCTGTCTGTCTGTCTCTCTGTCTGTCCATTTGTCTATACGTCTGTCCAACTTATGAAACATTATGGTCATACAAGCTGGACTACTTTGCAAGTTTTTACTTGAATAATTCGCCCTTTATGTTTACTATTTACGGGCATATATTTACCAATCTAGTACAAGGGGAACACTCTGGAGTATTTGTTTCTATGATGAATTTATGAAGCTGGGCTGTTTTAGGCTGATGTATATTCGTTAATAATTCTTATCTGTGCTGTTCTAGGGTCACATTTATGCTGTGAACACAGCATTTCAGCTGCAGCAGCCGGGCTGGCTGGCTATTGTCAAGGTACGTTGTGTCAAACAATGGTTTGATGATTCTCTTCCAGATAAATCTGTATATGGCTATTCAGTCCAATCCTAGTTGAAATTTGGCCAAATTTGTATTCAAACCAGATTTAACATCATTGGATCCGGCAGGATTTGGAGCTGGACTGGGATCCACAAAAGTCGCCAGATGTTCGGATTCAGATGTGGATTTGGCACATCTCTAAGAGTTGGGTGATTGCCTCGTTTGTTTCAGGTTTTCGTTGATGTCTGTCTTGTCCATTTTTCTTGTTTATGTTTCCCCACTGGTTGGTAGCATGGCGTAGCATAGCAGTAGTAGTGCATTGTGTCCGATCAACACAGTTGCTCTCGTTTGTGCTTGGTTAGTACCAGTCATTGCTTGGTTAGTACTTGGATGGGTGACTTTCCGAGCAGATGAATTCCTGGGTTAGTAACCAGTGACCCAATACAACTCAGCCTTTTACTTTTCATGGCATCGTTATTTCAGTGTCAGTTGTTGTTTTTATGTTAGTTTGTTTTCACTAAATCTCTAGCAGAGTGAGTTGCAGTTATGTAAGAAATGGTGAATTTTTCGTCTGAAATGTTATAAATTTATATAATCTTTTTGCATTTTAATCTAGTAGTGCTGTGAAAATTAGTGTATTGAATACTTTTAGTTGTCTAATGTCTGTCTGTTTAAAAACCTTGTTTTGCCAGTTTAAAGCCAATATGTGGCAAATTGATGTGTCAACACTGGGTCAGCATTTTTGCTTTATTGCTTGCATGAGTGTGAACTTTAATTTGTAAGTTAGTGTGTGCATAGACTGTACTTGTTATATGTGTGACATATAATTATATGTCTTTGCTCATTTGCTTGCAGGGTAGACTTTTGTACACGTCTTACAGTGATGTCAACTCTATGCTGGTCGTTATCAATATAGATACGCTGCAGCCGGTTGATCGCATCACATTTGGTACTCAACCTTAACTGCTCTCATTGATTTTGAATAGACTTGTGGACATAGATAGGTTTATCAATGATTAAAGTTGTTATAAATAACAACTTTTTATTTTTGTTAGCACCAGAATAATTAGGTAAATGGTGGAATTTCTCTAGTTGTATGTATTTGCCAGGAGTCGGCATGAAACTGATGATTTGACTGCAGTTTTCAATTGCATGTTTTGGTTGGAGGTATGACCCCCATATCTCCTCTTCTCCTGAAGGTTCCGTGAACCCATCTAACACAATGTGGCATTGGAACTCGCAACAGTACCTGCCAGAATATCTACAGGGTGCGGCATAAAATAAGTATCCACTGAAGTTGTTTCCCTCTTTCTGAGCAACCGCTTGGAATTTTATCCCCAAATTTTACGCACTTGTTACGTTTTTCTAGTCGAGTAAAAATGCCAAAAGGCATGTTGTTATTTTCAACTACAACAAAATTACTGGAATTTTCGCATAACCATGTCGTCATATATCACATGTACAAGCAGCGGAATGTGTGCAGAACGAACGGCGCACCATGTTTGCACCTCGTACGAACAGATTATTATTTGAACAACATAACAAACAATTTGGCAGTGACTTTGAGAACTTGCTCCGGTTTTCACACATGCATTTATTCTTTTAGTATAGTTTTTAACAACCTTGTTAATCACAAGTTGTCCCAGATTACCTGCAGTGTTTGCTTTTTAGTTTTAGTGAATACGAGAGCAAATTGAAATAAAAGGCTTTTCAGGCTTTTCTGTGAAGTTTACGACAGTTTGCCATCACGAGCGATGCAGCCAGTTTTTTTTTCGATTCGTGTAACTAGCTACAGCACTAAAGTGTTAACATGCAAAATCACGACATTGTCTTACAAAAAATCGGTAACTTTGCAAAAACAAAAAATATCAAATGTTGCTTAGTCCTTATGTGCAGGTATAAACAGGTAATAAGTGTATAAAATTTCGCATTATAAGTCCAAGTGGTTGCTCGGAAAATGGGAGACAACTCTAGTGGATACTTTTTTGTCGCACCCTGTGAATCCATGAAATGATTTAAGCAGGGTGTATGAATGTGACAGACGATAGACCGACAGACAGACCGTACTATAAAGAAATGTGTGGGAGTAAACGAAATCACTTGCACATGATTCCGTTTAATAATTATCAGACAATGAAGACTTTCAATGTAGTTGACCAGTTGTTGAAAGTTCAACTAACAGTCTACAATCTTGCAGTCAGTCAATTAAGCAAAAAAACTTTGGCACAATTATTACAGGTGTAGGCAGGCTTAGGTACAAATTTCCCATTACACAGTTGAATCTGCTGATGTGGATAGAGTCATGTTGAGCAGGGGCTTTTATCCCTCTAAATCTGGAATCAAAATTGGGCTTAAGTCCCCCTCGCTTTAGGGTTCAATTTTTCGCTCCCCCTTTTGGTCCGATTCCTTTCTGTAGTGGGGGAGTTTTACTAATTGTGCAGATCGCTACGTGAAAAATAGGGAAAAGTTTTGTTAAGGGTATAGATCTGAATTAGATCTAGAGTACCTTAACAGAAGTTTTTTCTCTATTTTTCACTGGGCGCCAGCTGCGCACACCAAATACAGGAATAAAAGCCCCTTGTACTAAGGACGTGGGAGATAAAGGAACTGTGTTTGTCAAAATTAGTGATGTTCCAATGTTGTCGTTTTTAGGCAAAACTAGCGCTCTGTTTGCTGATGGTGACAGCATTGGTGATGTAACGCCAGCACGTGATATTACGGTACAAAGTAGCAACACTAATAGTTTTGTGTGAAGTAGCATGTTACTAGAGTAGATAGTATGTTGCTGCAATTGAGAACAGAATGGCTGGTATGCAGTTATAGTGGAGGATGAAAGACAATAGCATCATGATAGGGGAAAGGGGGTGATATTTTAGCCTGTTCGAGCATTTCTTTTTGTCCAAAAATTTTCTTACAAAAATGCAAAATCTGGGCTGGAAATCACCATTTTTTGGGGGGAGGGGGAATTTGGGAACAAAATTGAAGTTTTGTGCATCATCCATAATCTCTCTTCTGTTGGAAATTCGTAGCTGTCCATCAGAAAAAAAGCAATTTTTTAACCCACAATGCTGCTGACGAAAAGTGTTACATATGTTGAGCATCATGAAGTGATGAAATGCATTAGTGAATCAGACAGAAGACAGTAGCACTTAGGAAATTGATTTGTAGGATGGAAGTCAGTGAACAGAACACTAGAAGAAGGTTGTAAAGTGGTTCAGATAAATCTGATGAAAACCATACTATTGATGGTTGAACAGTCACTGGTTCCCTTGTTTTTAAAGTTTAAACAGATAGGTATTGGGGACAGAGCCCAGTACAGCAATTTGTATTGGTTTTCTTTTGGATAAGTTCTGTGAACTAATGCAGTTCCTCTGAAACAGGCTGGATAAACAAATTGTGAAAGTTGTGTTGGTTGATCTGTGAGTTGAAAATGTGTTCACGTTGCGATAAACAGGACAGTTTTGTGGTGCGTACTTACGACATATTTTCTGAGACTCCGTCATCCATTGTGCACGAGCTGCCACTGAAGCTGGCACGCAAGTGCTTGGATGTGTCTGGAGGTCACAGCTCACAGTCCCACGACCAGGCTGAGGATACTACCACACCATTGCCAGGTTACTACAACAATTACTACTACTACTGCTGCTACTGCTACTACAGTTACTATTATTACTAGTGATGACTTGATATCAGAATTTCTATTTCGATACGATATCGATATGATATTTTTACAAAATTTCACAATATCGTTATATGTTAAAATAATAAGTACATAAGTCTTATAAAAGCACTTGAACAAGATGTGAACATTGAGCAAAGCAATATGCTTTACAAAGGAAGTATCGACTCTATATTATTATTAACTTTGGTTAGTTTGTCATTTTCTCTGTTTGTTACCTCCGCCAAGGTGAACGAAGTGAACGTTGGAGGAGATTAAGAGATTGGTTGTTCTGTCCGTCGTTTTGTGTACATGATGACTCATCATCATCTCCACATGTCATACACAATCGTAAGGAACAATGGCACCCTCCTGTGAAAACTTCGGCATTTTACAATAGTAATGTTTAAATTACTTCACTTGACAAAGATATGCACTCCCACGAGCACCTTCTAGTTGTCATTATTTTGATGATGCAGTAATAAAAATATGAACATATGGCATAAAATGTCGTGATCAATTTTTCAATCGATGAATATTTTGATATATAAAAAATATTATGATATATCAAAAAATTGATATTTTCTTCGATGATACGATACAATATATCAGTTTTGAAAACGATATATCAATATTTTTGATATATCGAGCCATCACAAATTATTACTACTGCTACTACTATTGTTAGTGTCTGTATGTTTATACACTGAGTTATGGATTGTTCTGAGAAAATGCCATAGGCATACAACAGCAAATATACTACTACTAGTAGTACAACAACAACAACAACAACTACTGCTATTATCTGTGTGTATTTGTATACAGTGGGTTCTGGGGTGCTGGAGGACGATGCTGTTAGCATACATGCTGGCAAGGACTTTGCTCTAATGAGGACTCTCTCTGGGAAGGTAATAATTGGTGTTGTTGTGGTTGAATTTAACTGCTGCTCCAATTTACTTGTTAGTCTGACATCTGGCAGTTTGTGTCGGGTAGTTAGTTAGAGAGTGCTTCACGTCTTATGTGATGTAGTATTTGGACCTTTGGTTTTGCTTGCGGAAAAGTTTGACAAATTACTGGGGATGTTTAGCATCCAAATTATGATCTTGTAAGTGGACGAATTTCTGCCTAAGTGCGGGCCTGCCGAGTGAGAGCATTCTGTGGGAGCTGGCTGCAGATAAATCTACACACTTTCACAGAATATGGAAATTTTGCACAAAAGTTTAAATTGCTTATATTGGCTCAAAATTTGGTTTCACATAGGCTGCAGGCTTTATTGTTGAGGCGTTGTAACGTATATACTAACTACTGGTAACTTTAGTCCACTCCAGTGTCTGTGGTGGCGTTGTGACAGTTGCTTTCAGTGAATTGTAGACTGTTGTAAAATATTCTTCTAAAAGATGAAAACTTGGCACTGGAAATTATTTATTTTGGCAGAATTGAAATTTTGCAAACCCATATGTCCTCTGTTGGAAACATGCAACTGTCTTGGCTGCAAAATAGTTAACCAACAGCAGTTTACTTACGGATTATTTTTGACCAAATCGTAGCAAAACTATGGTTTATTCTTACCGCAGTGAAGATGATATAGGTTGTCTATAGCTCGTAATGGTAACGCCTGTCTGGGTTACAGAGCGTCACTTGCCATGTGTGATCCTGCAGTGTTACTTGCCACCTGACACAGGTGAACGTGCCACATATGAACCTGTATGGCACACTTTTTTATGGGACACGTTTAGTGTATGATCTCATATGGCAGGTGATGCTCCACAGCTCTTGAGATGGTTTACCATTATGAGCTATAGACAGTCTTTAACTAATGTGCATGTAATGTAATTTGAGATTAGTCCATCCCCCTGTCAGCTGTGTTTTTGGACTGCTATTCTGAAGGTGCAGTATTTCTACCAACCCTAACCCTAACCTTAACTAATCCTAACCGTAACCCTAACCCTAGCGCTGTGGCACGTATCTACACTGTGGACTTTTGGAAAAGCAGGCTGGTACCATGTTTTGTGCTCTCTGTTGGCAGGTGCTGTACAGTGGCAAGTCTCAGTGTGTTGGCATGAAATCCACACCGACAGCATCACCGGCCATTGGGTCCAGTAATCCCTCATCTTCACCCAAGTCTACATCATCGTCAGCAGCCGGAGCAGAGTGGAGAGAGCTGACCATAGTCAAGTCTCCTCGTATCATTCAGTGTAGCGTGGGTCATGATGGACAACACTGCCTGCTGGTAGCCGACGATGGCAGCGTGTTCTTTGTGGGGGCTGCGAGACGTGGCGAGGACGGCGATTCAACCGGATCACTGTGTAAGTACTGTACCTTGGGATTGTGCCTTGGAATTTAAGTGCTATGCCGTGCGATGTGTGTACACTCGTGCAGGAGCTATAGTGTACACTATTATTGTATGCATTGATGACGGCAGTGTGTTTTTTGTGGGGTCTGCCAAGTGCGGGGAGGATGGTGATTTAGCCAGATCGTTGTGTGAGTACTCTACCTTGAGATCCTATGCTGTCACTGTGTACACTGTCAATACGTAGTGTATACTATGTGTGTATGAGCTATTGTGTATACTGATTATGTTAGTGTGTTCTTTGGGTGTAGTCCCATTTTGCTTTTTTTCCTAATCCTTAACTTTGATGCTAACCTTACCCCTTAACCGTATTTTTACAGTAAGTGAAAGCAAATCGGGATTAGATGAAATATTATTAGGCAGAATAGGATTAGGCAAACAACTCCAGCTTGCATACTTTAATGCAAGGAGAAAGTCTTTGATGAGCCATAAGGCTTATACATCAGTGCTTATTTCCTTAGCCCTCAGCAGAACACCAGCTTACACTGCAAGATAATGAGACCACGGGTACAGGGCATCGTGCAGTGTTCCAGTATACACCCCAGCATTTGCCAGTACTCGCTGCACCTAACCAGCCTGAGTTGATTTGGGTGGCTGATTACATACCGAGATTGGAGATTATTTGCCCATCACCTAACCAAGTACTTACAAGACTCAGAGTACAGCAACGTCATTTGATTGTAAGCTGGTGCTGTTTTTCAGCGAAGGCCCGCAGACAAGTGAAAGCCGTGAAGCCGAAGAAGATGATTCGCGTTGAGGGAAAGATGATAGTGAGCTCGGCATGTAACTGTGGCACCAGCGCTCTGGTCAGTCGGGACGGTGAAGTTTTTGTCTTCGGCAAAGACGCTTTTCACTGCGATAACACCACTGGTATGTCTCTTTATCAATGTCTGTAGGTCTGTCTTTAGGTCTGTGCCTTTGTCCATCTGTTTGCAATTAAGTATGTAAATACAAATTAAAATGTGGCTCACTTTAATGGTAAAGTCAAAATCTGCCACAGCCTTATTGAAACAAAAAATATGTTTAAAATATGCTCTGTTCAAACTGTTCAGTGCTTATTTTCACTTTAGATAAACTCAGGTAAAAGCTGTTATTAACAGGCTGTAATTTATTTATCAGATTACTTTCTTTTCACATTTTGACACTCGTTGTTGTCTTCTTTGGAATGGTGATTTCAGTTTGTAGCTAGATGTCGCCATGGTGAAGAAATTGTCATAGATATGAGAAAAGGATAAAGTTGATAGGTTATCAGGATATGCTGGGGAGCTGGCATTGGGGTGTGGGCAGGATAAGTTGAGGTATAATGTGTTAAGGTGTCTTTAGATGGCGTCAGTCTGAACCTTACAGAAACTGATTCTAATCAGGTGATCTGAAAACACAAGGCTTTATTGCATCACTGTTCTAGGTCAATAATTATGTAACCGGGTTATTATTCTGGTCACTGTGTGGCTTGGTTGTTTAATGGTAGCCCTCCAGAATGGTGACCGTGAGGTTGCTGGTTCAACTCTTGCCCAGTGCAATGTCAGATAACAACCTTGGGCAAGTTGTTCACACACATGTGCCTCTGTTCACCAAGCAGTAAAATTTGGTACCGGTCAAAGTGCAGTGACGCTTTGCAGCTGGGAAGAATAAGCACCCCACCTACCTCTTTTGTGGAGTATGGCATTTTTTTTTTACCTTACTTTGCCTTTATTCTAGGTCAATCACAGGCTGAACGGTAGTTCAAGCCCTGTGTTAACGGCGACTTCTCTTTCTTATGGGAAAGCCAAAAATTCGACCCCCCACAGAATCAAAACCCCTGAAA
>Ga0209367_1005096_pt1 | contig 18222 bp, 16 predicted proteins | sample WorMetLIZISLAND2_FD_187412 | JGI IMG/M metagenome (GOLD analysis project Ga0209367, IMG submission 187412) | Marine gutless worms symbiont microbial communities from Max Planck institute for Marine Microbiology, Germany - Olavius geniculatus... ... | reverse complement strand
GCACATTGACACACAGTCAGTGTGATGCGGGCAATATCGCCTTTTGTAATTTTTGCTGTTTTCGATGTGCAAGTCCTTAAATGTTGCCGTTAACAAGTGTATAAACTAATGTTTTGTACATTTATTCTAGATAATTCTGCTTGGTCTTTTTGTATTGGTTGCGCACATGGTTATTAGCGATAGCAGTACTTGATAGTTTGGTGTTTGCAGGTCTACCGAAGCCTAAGCCGAAGACGTCAGTGAAACCGATGTTGAGCATTCCTCAGTCACTTGTGAGTGAACGCAGGAAGTTGTGGCAGAAAGATGAATTGCTTTCTGTCTCACCTTTGACGAGTGTTGACAGTGCAAACATGAACGAACAAGAACGGTTGGCCGACTTTGACACAGATTCAGCCGAGGGCAACACGACTGAAGAGGAACCAGATGTCACACGTTCAGCTAGTGATAGAAAAGTATGCGTCACAATAGTTTAGTAACAGCATTAGCAGCATGTGATTTTAGTTGGTTTATTATCCTCTGTTTCTCTGTTCAGCTGTGGTTTTGCCGGATTCTTTCACTGTCGAGACCTGACGTTTTACGACTTTCAAAATATAATTATAATTATGGTACACGAGCAAATTTGATGTTATGACTGTTGAAGGATTTTTACTGGTTTCTACATTCGCTAGATGTCACATAGATTTCAAAAATAATTGGAGATAGCTGTTGTCGTTAATACTACAATAGTTTATTTTTTTATTTTTTTTATGTTGTTAGGGTGCAGGTGATCATTTTGCCGGTGAACAATCGTGCAAAGTTGCTGCTGAGTTTCTTACCACAGAACAGGCTTACGTTGCAAAGCTACATCTACTAGATCAGGTGATGTTTATAGTCACAATTTTATTCTGTGGAGTTCTTGGCATTACGAAGTTCAAGACAGGTTTTTATGCAGTTTTGTTTTTTTAATCTTCTGTGTTGTTTCTTTTCTGGTTTTCTTAGGTTTTATGTTTTAATGAAACAGTTTTTTGTTTTTGCTGTTTGGTCAGTTATCAATTTCCGTGATGCATCATGTTGTATGATGGTGTTATGTTGGCAATTTTATGGATGTAGTCAGTTACTGTAAAAACAGTGTTATAGCATTATGTGACTACTGATATGCCCTTAACAAACAGCTCACTCAGTTCAGTACTGTATTTTATGTTCGCCAAATTCTAATAGCTAGGTATGGTGGTTTATAGCAGAGAATTTTTTTTTAAATATGCGGAACTTTTTGAGGCAAAATATGCGGGAAAAATATGCTGAATTTGGTGAAATATGCGACGCATATATGCTGCATATATGTGGCATATTTTTCCACATATTTCCGGCATATGCAACTTTGAGTGATGGAGAATCATAATCATGATCATTAATAGGCCTATTCAGCACAGTTTTGACATTTTTGACTTAATTATTTAACGTCTAATTGTAAATACCGGTAACCATTTGCCACCAAAAATATTTAACAGTCTTAAAACAACGTTGGACAAAAAATGCTGAAAAAATGTGATTGCATATGTGGAAATATGCGACACACGTGCGAATATATGCGAATTTTTTAATATATTGCATATGCGGCATAATTTTCTCATATGCGATTTTGAAAATGCCATTATATGCTGAAAATGTATGCTGGTTTTGGCAAAATATGCATATGTGATCGCATATTCGCATATAACCAGAATCTCTAAATAGCAAGTAGATATCACGAACGGTTTACGCCAGGCTCTGCAGAATAGTTCAGTCTTCAGCTGGCTGACAGCAAGAAGATGCTGAGAAGTCACGAACGGCTGTTGGTAGCGAATTCTAGGCTGTGGGACCAGACACAGAGAAGCTGAGTGGTCCATACCTTGTCAGTCGAGAATGCAGCATTTTGAACATTATTGTTAATTACATATGCACACCTATGATGGAGTTCTTACAATTTTAGGTTTAGGTTTAACTTATTTTTTTGTGTTTTGCAATTCTCTGAAGGTTAAACTGTCTGTTTCTTTATTGTAATGGTTAAACTTATCGTGCCATTACTATGTGTTTATGTGCATTCTGGCTGGAAAGGCCATCTTTGAACTGACCTATACCGTGTTGGGTGGGATGCTAAACTCTTCTTACTCACTCACTCTGAAGTCATCACATGAACACGACCGTAGACATGAGCAACCAGATGCTGCTGACAATGGGTTACATGTCTGTGAGTTAAAACAGCGCAGTGCAGTGAAGGCACTTGCCGACCAATGTACACAATAACTTTCTTTCACTTGTGATGGTGTAAACTGTGTGCAGGTGTTTCACAACGAGTTACTTCATTGCAACCACGACGAACATTTCCTGCCGGACTATGTGATTCCACAGATATTCTCCAGTATCAAGAGCATCTATCAGTTCCACAATGATTTCCTGCTGCCGCAGCTCGATCACTGCATGAACAACTGGTCAGTGGTTAAAGGTTAAGAGGTTAAAGGTTGTGTCTAACATAGCTCTTTCTTTATGGAAAATTCATCACAGAGCTACCGAGCGTTAACTGCCATATTGGATTACACGGTGTTACCTGCCACCCGGCACAGATGAATGCACCCTACTTTAACCCCAGTCAAACAGGTTGGTACTCAATTTATTTACCCCAAAGGGATGGAAGGCTGAGTTGACCTTGATGCTGGTTATATAATGTTGCTAGAATTACAGGATGCTGCCTGCAGCCTGTCTGTTTCCTGTGTGTAATGATCCGTCAGCTGTGTGGCCATATACTTTAGTTCTTTGTACGTTATGGTTGTATAATAATTTTTTTATAAATTCTCATTTATGCTTGATTTCCTGGGCATTCGTACTAGTTGATTTTTGTAATTTGAGTTGTTTTTAATGCTTATTTTGATTATCATATATTTTTGGTTTTAAGAAAGTTATTGCCACACGTTTTTACGCGGGATAGCAGAATGATTCGCACGTTTTAGCCATGGCCTGTGCATCTGTCCCTCTGTCTGTCTGTCTATCTGTCACACTGCTGCATTGTGTCAAAACGGTGCAAGCTAGGATCACGAAATTTTTACCATGGGCTACATCAAGGTCTCTAGTTTTTTTATGACAAAATTTCGTGCCCCAGGGTGCGGGGGTTTTCCTCGAACAAGGGTGTCAAAGAAGGGTACCCCCTAAAAAGACGTTATTCTGCCGTTATTGGCTCGTATAGTGTGAAAATGGTTGCAGATAGGTACAGACATGCTGCTTATCATAACAAGCACTAGTGACAGGCTTTTTGGATTTATTAACATCGATGACCTTGAACGACCTTGAACCCCCCAAAGAAGGGTTTTTAGTGAATTTTTTGACAATTTTTGGATGCCGCGCACATTTCAACACTGAATCGCGATGAAATAGCTGGAGATAGACCAAGACAACATACATTTGAAATTTTTAGCACTAAACTTAGATTTTAGCAATCCAAGTCCCGACCCTTTGGGTTGAAGGAGGCCGGCGCCGTCGGGCGTCAAATATGGCTACCACCCTAAAAAGTGGTTATTTTACCGCAATTATTTTGTATAGCATGAAAACGGTTGCAGATAGGCACAGACATACTGCTTATCATAACAAGCAGTAGTGGCAGCGTTTTTATTGAATGACCTTGAACTCTCAAAATAGAGTTTTTTAGTGAATTTTTTTTGCAATTTCTGGCTGCGACACACATTTTAAGAGTGAATTGCGCCGAAATGGCTGGAGATGGACCTGGACAATCTGCGTGTGACATTTTTCCAGCATAGAACGTACATTTTTATGAATCTAAGTTTTGATCTCTTAAATTCAAGGAGTCTTCCGTATGGAGGCCTCAAATTTAAGTACTTTTTAAAGATGCATTCATATCTTATTGCTGTAGGCCTACACTGATTGCCAAATTGGCAGGACCGCTGCTATCGCGCATCACGTGAGCTTTGCTCAAATTACTTGTATGCTTTTGTCATGTTTATGAACTCAGCTGATGTACATTTAGGGTAAACTTTGAAGGTCAATTGTAGGTCATCAGGGCCACAAATAGGGGCAGTGTTGAAAAGGTTTGCACCATTTCTGAAACTGTACACGGATTACATTAAGAACTTTGACAATGCAACGACTACCATTACAATGTGGACTGCAAAGTCTGCAAGGTTTATGTCTATCTTGGATGAAATACAGGTCTGCTTTTTGTGCATATTTTGGTATTAATTAATTTTGTTAACTTTGTTTGTGTGATTTTGTTTTGTATGTGTTTAATAAACCCGCTACACCTTGTGTTGTTAGTCTAGCTGCATATGTTTGCTTTAAGGCACACTTAACCACATAAGAGGACTCTGTTTTTGCTTTGGTCAAGTTAGTTTGCCTGTTGCACTGGATTATTGTTAGTATTTCACTGTTGTTATTCACAGTACTGCAGTAGCTAAGATCCCCGGCATTAGAACGAAAGTCACAAACCTAGTTAGCTGGAGTGGCACTGGGAAATTTTGGTAGGAAGTGAAAAGGTAACTTTGAATGAAATTGAATTGTAATGTTGGACTACCAGAGAGACTCGAGAGAATAGAATAAAAGAGCTAAGTTTTATTATCATTCCAGTTTGCATTGTTTATTTTCTGATCTTACCACTATGTGAAGTGTACTTTAGTGTTTTGATAAGAAAGGCACCACTTTTTGTTTCTTTTATAACTTGATCGAATGATAATAAATTTGCATGAAATTTTAGTGAACCATAGTATGGTGTTGTTGCAGCAACTTATACACCGGTTGTGACGAGCTAAGTTGTATCAACGCATTTTAATGACATTATCATTACGTCACGACTAGCAAAGAATGTTTAGTTGACAGCCAGATTTTGTTCAATTAGTTTGAATTAGTGTTTTTTTTGGTTACAATTGCTAGTAGTATCATGTAAATTTATTATCGTTTGACTGAAATATGAAAGATGCATGTGGTGTTGTGCATAGCGACGGCCTGAATGTGGAAGTCTCACTCTGCAGCATCATCTGCTCTGCCCCATTCAGCGTGTTCCCAGATACGAACTTCTGCTCAAGGGTGACTACACGGTGTTTTATAAAAAAGGACCCCTTTTTCAGTCGGTGTTTCATAAAAAAGGACCCCTTTTCATTTTTTTCAAAATTCACTGAAATAATGATCAGTTTACACAAAATTTTTGCCATTTGTAGCTAAAGAAATACTAATTTGTGTTTTTTCAGCTACAGTTGGTAAAAATTTTATGTAAATTTATCATCATTTGAGTTAGTCATGAAAAAAACAAAAAAGGGGGTCTTTTTTAATGAAACACCGTGAAGTTATCGTTGATCTTGCTGACAAATGGTTTTTACAGCAGGGTTTAAACACTCGGTTATTTGTTCAAAAAACTTAGTATGTTTCTTTTGGGGTGGGGTAAGCCTATCCCCAAAACCAGCCCCAAACCTAATCCTATTTCAACGTCTTGTTCCACTATTAGTTTCACTAATAGTGAAACATTTTGTTGTGGTTAACTTTTAACAACTTTTTCTAATTGAACCTATGAATTTGCACATTTCTGGATATTGATTCATTGTGGATAGTATCTAGCTTATCATGCTGTTCCTTTTTAAAAACTCAAGTTTCACCCCTAAAACCCACAACTGTCATCATTAGTATTATATTTATTTTTTGAAACACGACAAAAATGAGCTTTTAGAACCTGTTTTATAGAAAGGACGATAAAACTTTATCTGTTGATGTGTCTGTGTATGTGTCCATCACTGTCAGTATGTCTGCATGTATCTGTACTTGTCTGTTCGCATGTTCTGCTGCAGAATACATTAAACATCTGGATGACAGCTGCAGTGACAAAAGAGTTGCCCAAGGTTTGTCGTAGGGTACTGATGTTATGTAACTGTTATGAGTTGTACTGACTGCACATTTGTTTCGCTAATTGCTAAGTCAAGGATGGTAGGATATGTGAAGTTATTTAATGTTGAAAATAACTGCTAGAATCTGGTATGTGATAGGTGTTATTGTTTCCAGTGCCGCTTGTTTTGTTATGGCATTGCAGAGGCTCTGTCATTGGTCACGTTGTCAGCACAGCATGCTAATGAAGAAATGAAGAAAATTGTGAGTGAACGTTATAGCTTGCGGAGCGGACTTATGTTTTATTGCAGATGTTTTATTAATCTTTCTTTTCAGCGCTAGATCTCTGATCTCCATCGGTCAAGCACCGTGAAATTTTACACGATGGTTAGTAGTAGGGCGAGTTTTATAATGCAGGTCCAAAATTTCAAGGGCCCTCCATCAAAAAAATTAGGGACCAAGAACGTGCAAAATTTGGCACTTTTTTTGGTTGACTCAAACTTTGACAGCGAATATCTCGGCAACGGATGAAGATATTCAGAATCAGACAAGTATGTGATCTATCACGATTCCTGCTGCATTCGAAGAAGCAAGTTCGGTGAACCTTGATCCACAAACTTCGGAAGTCTAGAGGCCAAATTATACACCCAAGTCGACTTTTTGGGAAGACTATATTTTAGTCTCTAGGGGCGCTGCGCCCACCAATTTTCACACGGGGGTGCTAGAGAATGACCAAGCCTTGCTAATGCACCTCCAACAATGATGGGAGTCCCCCTTACAATTTTTTTACAATGGGAAGTAAAAAATTGGCTTAAAATGTAGTGTATTAGCTGCAAGAACTTTAGAGTCAGGAGGAATAGTTTCATGAAACTTTTTCACGTGATGTCTGCTAGGTGGGGGTGATAACGCAAGTACCACTTTTGAGGGGCACTGTTCCCTTAAAATTTGGGAGGGCAAAAAACGACCAAAATGTTGTGCAATTTACGACATGTTTCAAATTTGATTACGAATATCTCTGGAACAGATAGAGCTATCGACAGGCAGTAAATGGCGTTATCATCTACGATCCATTTCGCATTTTGTAACTTAGCGTGAACACTTCACGTTTCAGCTAAACTACTGAACAGGAACTGCTATAGGCTTTTGCGTGTATCATGAGCATTAGCTCAAATTTCTTGTATTTATTTGTTTAACTGACTAATTTTGCAGAGTACCTCCAGTTTTGGCCTGGCCCCACAAAAAAAGAACAGCACTTCCTGCTTGTGTAATCGATTACTTGTTGATAATGCTAAAGAACAGAGTACAATAATGTTGTTACTTACAGTGATATTGTATAATGTGTAAAGTGTGTTTATGAAATGTTTTCGTTACAGTTAAGTTAACTGTTATTTTAAGTTTATGCTGGGGCAGTACACATGAGTTAGAGTTGGTGTGTTTAATTCATTCAGCATGTACAACATGTATACAGGTGATGAGGTTTTGGTTTATGTATATGACAGTCATTTTGGGGTTAGGAAGTCACTCAGAATTGTTCTTGAAATTGTTGTCATTGTTTCGTTTAGGAAAAATTTAGGCAAATTCTTGAAATTCATGAGATGGTTGGCGGTGCATTGGATGACACAAATCCCAACAGAGAACTGATAAAGGAGGGGAAGATTACAAAAATATCGGCTCGTGATGGAGCGCAGTTGGAACGATACCTCTTTCTGGTATTATGCTTCTTTACTCACGTGCTAAGTTTTTTTTGTGCAGCTTAAACCGAAACGTCGGAACATAACATTTATTGTGTGATGATATACATATTTTTTGGATGCGTGTAGTATTGAAAGTGGGTTTATTTTAATGCAGTCATAATTGGTTTCTTCATCGGTATCTTTTTATTGATATTTAGCAAATCTGATGTGCTGTTGGTGCAATATATTGGACTTGCAGTCCGGAGTTTATGAAAACTAAGTTAAAGGCATTTCCGACACTGCTGAGCCTAGTAATTGTTACATATGACTGTGACTGTCCACTAGTGTGATGTACTGGCACTATATACTATTAGTATTATAAAGCTCTTGTTTAGCAGATGTTTGTATGATACTGATTTCATGAAACTGTATAATTATTTGTGATGCCGGTCTGGTAATTTTCAAGGCTAAGCTTTTTTATCAAGCACTAAAGTTATTTGTACTGTACACAATTCTTGGTCTCATTTTTATTTTTGACAGGATGTCTGTAATTATGTTGCAGTTTAATGACGTCTTGCTAGTTTGTGTGGCTATCACGCTGCTGCCTGGTGTAAAGCAACAGTATAAAGTCAAAGCGAAACTTGACATTTCAGGAATGAAAGTAGCATATCAGTTCATGTATTATTTTGTATTTTATTCACATATTTCCTGGTCTTATACTCTTTTATTTGTTAAGCTCGGTGACAACGAGCCAAAAATTTATTGCTGGTGAATTTTAAATCTGAATAGTTGTGTTTTGTGTAGTCAGATTTGTCGCATAATGCATGTAAGTAATCTATGACTGTTGGCAGTGCTGGTAGTTCTTAAGTCTCCAAAGCTGAAAACCATGAATGAAACCAGATTCTGCTTTGGGTAGTGTTATTACTGTAAGTGAAATAATTTATGAATAACGGTAGAGGCTCTGTGGTGATAACAAATGAGTGATTTATTCAGCATAATTTATTTTTATATATTTTTCTGTAATGTAAAAAGTGTGCAGCCAGACATTGTGTGTTGTTTATACTTTTTATTCTGCTGCCATCATGGTGAACAAATGTTTTTTTGGTTCACTTAGGTTCTTGATGGAGCCAACGAAGAAATGTTGAATAGTTTTGTTATCAAAAGTCGACAGAAATCCATTGAAGTATTGCTGAGGTATGTGTGCGTATGGGGAAATTGTGCGTCATACTTCATACTAATGATGATGATATTAGTAGCATTAATGGTAAAAAATAATGACACTAAATTCAGTTTAGTCATGTTTTTAAAAGAGTGGCATTAGTCTGAGAGCAAGTTTTGCTTTGAAGTAAATTTTCTGATGAAGAAATTGTCAAAAGTCTTTAAGTATCTGAACACTTGTGTCCCTTGTACTAAGACAAAACTGTGACAAAAGGTAGAAATACCTATTAGCTAAGGTGAAATCACTAAAAGCAATTTCATTCAGAGCATTGATTTTTTCTATTTTTTATTATAACTAATTTTATTTCAGTATTTCTCATTTTGTTTTTATTCAAGACATTTCAGTTTTTAAAGTTTATGTGTTAGATTAAACTGACGGTTGTGTTTTGGTTTTCCTGTTCTAATTTATAATGTATCGTGCCATATCAGATTTCTGATAATGATGTATTTGTGGTTTTTTAACAGCACGGATGAAGAGAAAACTGAATGGCAAAAGGTAAAAATTGTGCTTATTTGTCCTTCGAATATTTGTTGAAGAAGCAACTTTATCTTTTCATTGCCTTGAATGCTTTCATTTCTAGTCAGTGTTTTCCTTGGAATGATTCAGTCTAGCTTTCATTTGAGTTAAGGAACTAGTTAAGTGTTTATGATATTGTAACTGGTTGAGTTATGTATTCGCAGGCTTTGTGGCAAGTTATCTCGTGCTACACAAAGGCCGAACAGCAGCGATTTAAACATTCTGACTTTAACCAGGTCTTAAATAAATGTTTCACTTTTGTGATTTTTTTGTACATGCTATATTTTTGTAATAGTACAAAGGTCGTTTGATAAATAAGTTTACAAAATCGTGCCATTCCATTAATTCTTAAAATAGAAAAATCCAAAGTATACATTTTGTAGGAGATTTTTTCCGAACATATGTGGAAATTTCGTGAATGATGACATCTTTGTTGTGACGTCACCTGTTGTTAGAACACGGTCTATTTGTGTATTATTTTCCCCACCAGTAATCTTACCACTAGCAAGTGACAAACACGTCAAACAGCATACAGGAGCAAGAAAAAGACAAATAAACTTAAACAATGTCTCCTTTTTAAATGCTAGACATTAGCGTTTTATTTTTTAACATATTTTTAGAATTTGTTTTAACATTTGTCTCATATGTCAACAAGTTTCTGAATGCCGGATGCAAAGAAAGATGCTGGCTGCTGTTCAAAACACTGACGAACGACTGATTGCACCTCGGTGTCCAATGCAAATGTCTGCCCACCTAGCATTTTTTATACCGGATGTGTACTGTTGGCTTCGTAAAACATTTGTCACCATATACTAGATGCATTTGAGAATTAATTGAGTTGCATCGACTCTTTTCCCTCACAAAAGAAACAGTAACGGCACGCTGTTCATTACGGGACGATCTCAATGGCAACGTCGTCGTATTTAATGTTTATAAATGATGTCACAGTGACGTCATCATAATAAAACCCACAGCTAATACTCACAATGAAAATCCCCGCAAAACGTGTATTTCGGCTTTTTCTACGTTAAAAATTAATGGAATGGCGCCACGTTGTAAGCTTATTTATCGAATGACCCTCATATATCATTAGGTTGGAGCTTACCGACACTTTACACGTTACGTATGAAAAATGAATCCAGGGAAACTTTGAATTCTATCTGTATTTGCACCAATTTGTTCACATGCTAAATAACTCAATGAAAATACTTTTTAATAACATGATTTGTATTATTTTTATTATAATGATCATCAGCAACCTTATGTTTCGTTTGTGGCACTTATCTTGGTATGTCACTTTGTTGGTGTTTTTTTGCGTGTTGTAGTTCACTGAGAAAGAGCTGGGTAAGAGGGCACCGACGTGGGTTCGTGACCGTGACACTCGCATGTGCATGATTTGCTGTATTGACTTCACGACCTGGCGACGTCGCCATCACTGCAGGGCCTGTGGCAAGGTCAGCCGTCTGTCCTCCGAATTCAGTTCAGTTCAGTATGATATTTTATGTTTGCTCAATTCTGATAGCAAATAGCTATCATAAATGTGCTGGTTCATGCCAGGCTCAGCCAGCGACAGAAAGAAGTTGTTGCTGACAAGTTACGAACAGACATTGGTAATTGTGTTTGCCTCTGTGCATCCTGGCAGCTTTAGATAAGCTTGATTTGCTTCAGAGCCAGATGGCATAGAAAGACTCGTAAATTCGGTTTTTATTTATTGGTTATTTTCAGATGTCTTTTGCAGCCTTTTCTCATTGCTATTTATTAATATCGTTAGTTATTAGTGTGTAGGGGGCCTATGACTTTTACGTGCGATAGCAGAATGCGTCGCATGTCTTAGCCGTCGTCTAGGCGTCTGTCCGTCTGTCCGTCCGTCACACTCGTGAGCTGTATCAAAACGGTGCAAGCTAGGATCACAAAACCTTCATTGTTGGCTGCCGCAAGGACTCTAGTTTATCGCGCCAAAATTTCGTGCCCCTGGGTTAAAGGGTTACCCTCGAATGATGGTGTCAAAGAGGGGTATCCCCTTAAAAGACGTTATTTTGCCGGTATTGGCTCTTCTAGTGTGAAAACGGTTGCAGATAGGTACAGACATGTTTCTTATCATAACAAGCACTGGTCACGGGATTTTTAATTTTATCAACATCGATAACCTTGAACGACCTTGAACCCTCAAAAGGGAGTTTTTATTGAATTTTTCACAATTTTTAGCTGCAGCGCACATTTCAAGAGTGAATTGCGACAAAATGCCTGAAGATAGACCAAGATAACCTGCGTACAAAATTTTCAGCATTAAACACATATTTTAGCAGCCCAAGTGCCGACCCCTTAGATTTGAGGAGGCCTTCGCACGCGAGCATAAAAGAGGGGTACCCCTCTAAAAAGTGGTTATTTTACTGATATTGCCTCGTCTAGCATGAAAACAGTTGCAGATAAGCACAGACATTCTCCTTATGATAACAAGCACTAGTGATGAGCTTCTTAGGAATATCAACATCGATGACCTTGAATGACCTTAAACCCCCAAAATAGGGGTTTTTATTATTTTTGCAATTTTGGGTTGCGACACACATTTTAAGAGTGAATTGCGTATAAAATTGTCATTATTTTATTGCATGCTGTACGCTGATTGCCAAAGTGGCAGGACAGCTGATATCAAGTGTCACGTGAGCTTTGCTCAAATTACTTGTTATTGTTGTTGTTGTTGTTGTTATTATTTGTGTTCTCCAAAAGGTTGAAAGAATAAGAAATGTTACAATCTACTGAAATGACCTTTGAGTTTTCCTTGTTGTGATGAGGAAAAATAGCGTTGAAATGCTGCGGAAAAACTGATAGCCACTAGAATGGAAAGTGCCTTTGCATTTATTTATTTATTATTTATTTTTTATTGTGTGGTTTATATACACATTGTATCATTCATTGTAACAGTGATGAATCACAAGTTGTGTAATAGCCAGCTGTTGGATATAGCCAATCCTCTGATAGTATTTCTCATCATGTGGACAGGTGGTGTGTGGCAGCTGTTCGGCACAGAAGGCGCCACTGAAGTTTGACGAGGATCGGCTGCATCGTGTGTGTGATGCGTGCCACATCATACTCAGCAAATCCGGCGAGGAAGCGGAAGAAGACGACGACTTCTACGGCATTGTAGACAAGCTGCGGGCCGACCGTACCAAAACACCCGCTAACCTGAAGGTGAATAATTTGAGCTAAGACTGATTTTTGCTTCCGTCTAGATCTGTCTGACCGTGGTTGTTCGAACGTGTTAAGCGCAAAGATGATGCTGATTGGGTCAAGTTTTATTATGATGGATATAATGGCAACCCGGGCTTAGCCTAATTTGCAGGGATGTGCATGAGACCTTCTGAGCCAAGACCGAGACAAGACCTGTGACATATGTCTCCGAGAACGAAACGAGATTGAGACGTTTGGAGTTAGTTTGGGACAATACTAAGATGAGATGTTAGTATGTCTTGAGACAGTCTCGAGATCGAGACGTCGAGATCAAGACCACATTCCTGTTAATTTGCCATCCAGTGTAGTTTACCGTTACAGGCAGTTTTTGTTGTCACAGCGGCCACACACTGACCATTTGCGAGGTTCAAAATGTAAAGTAAATACCAAATATGGCTATGCACCAGATGTGTTTTTCATGCTCAAAATGCACCAAAACTCGTTTTTGACTGGGGGTTCACCTCAGACCCTGATAAGGTGCGTGGAGCAAAAGATGCTCCCTGACAAATCCCTAGTTTTCCTTTGACATTTTTGACGTCTCAGTTTTGGTGATTTTGGTGATTCCACCATAACCCCATTTATTTAATTCTTAATACGCTGCTGCTACCTTTATGACCGTGGCTTAACTTGAGACAGCAGTTAATGACGTTAGAATGTGTTGAGTGTGTTGACTGTTGAACGATTCATCTGCCTGCAGGTGAAAGCAAACGATGCATCTCTGATCAGTTCGTATTTGTCAGTAAGTAACGACTGCAAGAGCTGGCACAAGCGCTGGATGACCGTTCGATCTGACTTTGTGCTATATTACTTCAAAGCTCGTAAGGTAATCACAAACAGGCACCTCAAAACAAATTTAGCATATAGTAATGAGTCATTGCTGTAATAACAAAATTCCTCAGTCAGCATAACTGCCTCTTGTGTTAAACTGAGCTTACTGTGTAGACTGTCTGATTGTGTGATTATAAGTAATGTTTTTTTTGACAGAATTGCTTTTTGCAGCGCATGCGATTCTACCTATTCTTAGTCAGTATACATTCTTCATAGTGCGACTTGTCGTCTTTTTGTCTGTTGTTTGTCTGTTAAATTGTGCCCCTTGTTTAAACCTTTTAACAGATTTGGATGCCATTTTGTAGGTACACATGTGGGGCCCAATTACACACTATGTTAGATGTGGAGATTTAGCGTATGAACCTTCAGCCAAAACGTGCAATTACAAATTGTTGCTGCAGCTGACGAATACGAACATGATTTTGCCTTTTGCCAAATTACTTAGATCCTTGCTTTGTTAAACGACGCCTTAGCTACTACACTCCATCTGATATGGAGAGAATTAAGTTTGATGGCAATTGATACTCCAATGCTTTCATTCATCATATGGTCAACTGTTTATTACTTTTTTTTCGAGTTTTAATGTCTTTTAGTAAACTGTTTTGTTTGCTATTTTGTTTTAATTTTTGGCAGTGCATTTAAGCGATTGGTTGTTGTAATTATTATCGAAATGCACTCTGAAATATTTACTATCAGCCATAGCAAAAGTTAACAATGTAGTTCAATAATAGTAGTAATGGTAATAATATCAGCTACATCAATCAGTTTATTTATGCATGCAGGATGTTCGTGCCTACAAGTCGATGCCATTACCTGGATACCAGATATCAGCCATTGGTCCCAGTTCACTGTTAGCTCACTCATCTCCATCATCATCATCATCAACAACATCAGCATCAGCAGTAGCTGGTGGCACGTCAGATGCTGAGATGCCAATATTCAAAGTCGCGCATCGGTCGCAGATCAGCGACGTTCAGTACTTCCTCGCCGACAACGTCGCACAGATGACGCAGTGCGTAATATTCAGTCTCATTTAGTTTTGTTTAGTAACAGCAGAGTGACGGAAGGCTGCCTTGCAGCTGAAGATTTGCTTATGTTCGGCGACCGCAATTTCTGCAGAGGCGTTGCTGCTGCAAAACATCTGCATCAGGCCTGTCGAGTGCCACAGCAGGGCTCGGGGAAACATTCTTAGGGACCCCAAAGATTCTCACCGGGCCTCTTTGAGGAGAACATTTTTGAATTTTTTTTTACAATGGTGCATTCTGGTGTACTTTGTATTTTCAAGTGACGGCGGGCCCCCATATATCGCGGGCGTGGGTAACTTACCACCCTACCCCCCTCTTCTCAATGGGCCTGATCTGCAGTGCACGCCATTCTTCATCAATGCAGTGTGGCATAATGTCTGCAACATTGTCTGAAGAATTGTCTGAAGGATGCCGACAACTGCATTTTTCTACAACTTGGGAGTTTCTACAGTTTGGGAGGCGTGCCTTTTCTGTTTGTGGTCCATGTAGCTGGAACAAGACTCCTTCACACATTATAAACCTTTATTCTCCTTTGGCTTTTGGATTAGAAGATCTTTTTGTTATTGCAGCTGTAAACATTGCAATGCACTATCAGTCTCACTGCTGTAGATAGTACACTTTGCCATTTTTGTATATGGCGTGTTACGTGTGGCTGACGCCGCTCCAGCAGGCCAGGGAGTGTCTAATCTTAGAGCCGAGGCTATTGCCTGTTTGGTGAGACTCCAGGCAGTGTTCACTTTACATGACTATAGTGCTTGCCAGGGCATCAGAGTCCTTACCGTTTCCAAGTTCCTTATCCAACGCTTGTCCCAAGGCCCCGCACGCCAGACAGAGCCTACGTTTTGTTCCACCGAAGCTCTTAAACGGCATCAACATAGGTACCTCATAGGATAGGTACCTCAGCAATCCACACGCCGTTGTCCATAGAGCATTTACAGGCAGACAAGACTGTTTCCAATGGGATTGGTCCATGGACCAGTGCGTCACGTTGGCACAAGTATACACTGGCCATTCTCTGCTGGCAGCAGCTTACCTGCACCGTATCGGGCGCCGGGACTCGGCCATCTGCCCACACTGTCAAGGCGCCGAAGAAACAGTGAAACATCTGGTGTTCCAATGTCTGGCCCACGATCAGGCCAGGAGGGACACGTGGCCTGGAGACTCTTTTACAACAGACCTCTGACGCCTCTGGAGCTACCTGGAATGGATTGGGGCGGTGACCCGCTCCCCTGACCGGAAATGAGGGAGAGAAAGGACACTGTAACATCTACGATCATGATTATGAGTATAATTATAGCTCTCTAGCAACTAGCTAGTCCAGTAAGTTAACAGTTGAAGGAAAGCAAGTAGTAAAGCAAATTGCTGCAGAGTACTTGTTTGTCAGTCATTGCATGAAATTTTTACTGCGTTGAAGTTTTTAATCATTATTAGTTTCTCGAAGTATCAGTGCTTTAATTGGACAGCTGTGTAGAATGTATTTTCGTTTTAAATTTATTTGCAGTGAAAATTGTGAAAATGTGTCATTGTCTGAAAACGTGAAACTGTGTTTGACATTTAGGTGGATGTCGGTTCTGGAGCGGGTCACCAAGTTGGAATTGCCAATGGAAGATGATGATGCGGACACCACAAGTTTGTCTACAGTATCATCATTATCATCAACATTACGACCTCCGCAGCCAAAGCCAAGAGACGACCGTACAACCTCAGCGCCAGGCTGGTCGATAGAATCCGACATTCAGGAAGACATTTACGAGATTATCAAATAGCTATGTAATACCATGGTTGTTATCTTTATTTGATATTATTGTAATGTAAGGTTGTGGGTGTCATTTCCTCGTCATCACAGTGAAAGATGTTTGAAATTGTTTTTTTTTGCGATGTAAAGATGCGGAACATTTTTCCATTCACGAATTAGTCTAGCTTAATGTTGTTTCATGAGGAACAGTTTTGGTAAATCTTAATTTTATTTTAATTTGTGATATTTTGGAAAGGATTTGCACTATATTTGGAAGATGAATTTGGTTAATCGTAAGTCAAGTCAGTGTAAAATTAATAGCTTTCATTATCGTTGTTGTTATAATTAGACAGCATTGCTGAAAGCATTTTGCCAACTGTTGTGAGTGATGTTACTGCTGCATGGTCTGTACATCTGTCTGTGTGTTATCGGCAGAAATTACAGGATTAGAACAGTCTTTTGAGTTGACACAGAAAATTCTGATGCATTATCAGTCATTCTATTAGTCATTGCATCTGTGGTGTTTAAGTGTGTGTGTCAGTTAACATTAATTATTCTTCCATTTCTGATTTTGTGTTTTTATCTGAACTTGTTCTATCGCTCGTTGTTACCAATTCTAATTGTAGTAATACCTGTGAGTGATGCTTTAAACATTCTCGAGTGTTTTGATAAAACTTTTTTTATCTTTTATGTTGTTGCCACTGACAGGAATTTTATTTTTTTATTTATCTGACTGCTGTTTTGTTTTTATCCATCTGGGCACTGGAAAAATTATGGATGAATTGTTCTTATTTCCAAGTGTCAGTGAGTTATATTTTGGGTTGATCTGGATCCGGTAGTGTATTTTCACTTTTTTCAACATTGCCATCTGAATTAATCGTCATAGAAAATGCCGTGGTTAACAGTGTTTCTCACGACAAAAGCCACTAAAAAATTTTAGTGTGGGATGAAAACTGACATAACTATGCATGTTTATCTTAGGTGAAATATTATTGGTAAAAGATGGATCTACGGTGGATATGCAAGTTTGATATTTTTATTTTTCTTTATGGCAACTGCTTATGAGGACATTGTCGACAAAATCTGGCAGTGGTGTTAATTTAACTACGTGGTATTTGTTTGTAAAATTTGAGCTGGCTGTAGAAATGTGGGCTTTTTCATAGTGTCAGTTGATCTGTAAGATCAAACAGATCAAATATGTTTATTTGAAACGTTTTATTGCGTTTAGACAGTTTGATATTTTGGTATATTGTTGACAGTAGGTTAGTCTGCCAAGCTATGGCTGGTAAGGACCGTTACAGGGGCGTCATTTAGGGGGGGATGGGGTCTACGGACCCCCAAGGATTTATGATTTTAGTTTTTTCTCTGTAAATTGTATTTTTGATTAAACGTGAAACAGCTAAAATGTCAACTAGGTCAGTGTACAGCACCCATTCAGGAAGAGCATGCCGTCGATCACTGCCATAGAATAAGTACGTTTCAACATAGTCTGCAGTGTATTATGCCTCGTTTCTCTCGCATAGTAAACTGTAGACCGTGTTGAAACCTATACGTAGTAGGCTTCTAGGCCTATCAGGAGTCTGGTGTTCACTATTCAATACTACAGTTTGAAGTAGATTTTAAACAACATTATGATCTGATTACTATGATGGTGTTCACATTATTGCATTTTGTGTTCTTTTTTGCTGTGTTACATTAGTTTTCTGATGAGACATAGGACGTGTGCTTGCAATAGACTTTGGTTGATTAATGGATTTTAAATGGCAACACGTAAACTAAGCATAATATACTTATGTATGCGTAGGCCTGTAAAGAAACATTTATTATTCTTGCAGTTGGACTCATCAGTTGAGTATAATTTTGTCAGTTCAAGTGTGTTATAGAACATGCAAGGTTGTTAGAGTGAAGAAGTGTTAGATTTATTGGTCTGTTATGACTGTTATATACATTTACTGTGAAAATTGCATGAAATTTGGTCAACTGATTCTCAGGAAAGTCATTCAAATTGTTGCCACGAGATGTTACGTTTTAAGGCTGAAAATGCACTAAATTCAATTTCGGCTGGGGCTCCGCCCCAGACCCCGCTGGGGGAGCTAACAGCGCTCCCCCAGACGCCTAGCTGGATTTCAGGGGGCCTTCTTCTAAAAGGAGGGGAGGGCAGGAAAGGAG
>Ga0209367_1005095_pt1 | contig 18225 bp, 8 predicted proteins | sample WorMetLIZISLAND2_FD_187412 | JGI IMG/M metagenome (GOLD analysis project Ga0209367, IMG submission 187412) | Marine gutless worms symbiont microbial communities from Max Planck institute for Marine Microbiology, Germany - Olavius geniculatus... ... | reverse complement strand
GGCAAAGGGACTCTGCCCCTGGACCCCGCTGGAGGCTCCGCCCCAGACCCCCCTTATAGGCTCGCACTCCGCGCGCTCGCCATGACCCCCCTTGATTGCGGCCCGCCAGCTGGTGGAAAATTGACTAATTGGCCCGCAGTGTCAAAAAGGGTGGACAGCACTGATCTATGGAGTTGCCATCATTTCAGTTTGGTGCACTTTTGGGTGAACTTATAATTTTAAAAATTTGAACTGAATAGTCTTAGATCAACTCGTTCCATTTTCTTTGACATTGCCCATTTGGACCCCAGATTGGTTTATTGGCCCAGCTGCTTAGGGGGTGGCATAACAGAACTGCCCAAAGTTTCTCTGATTTATAATTTCTGTGGAAGATTATCAATATCTGATGCAGGGCACCTCAGACTTCATCAAATTTGGTTTCTTTTGCAGGACCTATTTGTTTGAATAATATCATACATAAAAATTACCTTTACTCATTTGTACGTGGATCGTACTGACAGACAAAGCGAAGGCAGCATCCTGATGATTGTAACAAAGAAGAAAATTCCTGTAAACTATTAGCCCTCTGTGTGTGTGGTCTACATTGATGTTGAGAGTCAACCTGGTGATGCACTGTGTAGGTCACGGTCAGGCTCCCGTCATGCCCGAGGCTCCAGTCGCGAGAAACGATCTTCGCGTCGGTCGTCATCCAATGGCCGTAATGCCTCTCCACCTGATGAAAAATAAGACCAAATAAAGCTGTGTGCAGTATTCTCTGGACTGTTTTAAGGGTCCATGGACTCCAACTTTTGATAGCAAAATCGGCGATCAGCATTTTGTCGCGTTTTGTCAATACAAAGAAATTTACATTTGAAATCGATGATCTATGAAAATGCCGTAGAAAATGAACTGCCATGTTGACTGGCTGATGACATCACCGGTTACGCTCGTCAACGTAAATACACAATAGCATAAGCATTATAAAATCACATTTTTTATCTATGTACTAATGCAGTTGTCATGCGACACAGTATTTTTTGTCATTAAAAATATTAAAATAAAACGCTAAACGCTGACTGTGTTCAACCGGTGTCGTCACTTCCGGCCATTTGCCAAGATAGGATTTTGGTATAATGTAACGTAATGCCATTTTTTGTTAGATTCAGTCATTAATTTTATACGGTATTTTCGACATATCTTTGACAAACTTAAACCTATTTTCATAATTGTTGGCATGAGTCGTCCTGAATATTCATTTGGTTAATCTGTCAAGATATTCTTTTTATATTGCCATGTCACTACGTAGAGTTGACATAATTATGACGTCATCGAAAATGCCGAGGTGAAAAACGCTAAGAGTGTTTCGGTTAATAACTTTAACAAATTTGAACATATGTTTATAATTTTTGGTAGGCAACATTGAAAAAGTAACGCACAACTGAGTGACAGTTTACTGATAGTCCACTTTGTCCGAATACTGATGCCACTTTGCCACGTAAAATAAAACACTCTTCATGTTCTTACTTTACTCCACACCAAAATAAACCGAAATGCAGAAAAATAGTCTTTTTTTGCCTGTATCTGCATTAGTTGTCAGCAACAGTGACAAAACTTGCTATTAACCAACTTTTGAGTCGACAGCTTTTTCTGCAAATGTACGCTAATGCATGTTGCAGAAATGACGCTGCTTATTGATAAAATAACGGCTGCTGCACAACGACATTCCCATTGTGCACGTGACGGCCACACTTGACATGATGAAAATCTAAGATTAGGTTAAAAATTTTGATAGTAACTTATTTCTATGTCAACAATGTCACAAGCTTTGTACTTTAATTTTCTTTCAGTAGTTTTCCTGTTTTTCTTATTGCAGAGGCTCATTATCTTTCCGTGAAAATGGCATTTTCCATGACGTCACGATTACATTAGCTATACTCAGTAAGAAGTAAATTTTGAAGATAAGTTTTAGATGTTTCAGTAAAGCGTATCATTATGATAATGTGTACCAAAAATCATAAAAGTAAATTTACAGTTGTTGAAGTTATTCAGGACAAAGTGTAGACTTTTTCTGGACACGGCATATATGCAGCATGAAATGTCTAATTCAGATCTACATAAATTTCACAGTTGAGTTTGACCGTGGCCATGGACCTTTAAGTCGGCCTCATTAACAGTACTGAATGAACAGCAGAACAGAATTTACATGTATTTGCTGTTAATACAATGCAGTTTTCGCTTCACTCTGAACTGCAAGATCATTTTTATCATTAAGGTATACGGAACTTTATTGAACTTGCTGTTAACACGTTGTGTCACTGAATTCTGTTCCCAAATGAGAAACTTGTAGTCATTGGCTGAATGCGGCACATTGTATGACTGACTGAATGTGGTTTGGTGCAGGTTAGTATTTATGCATTCACTGTATTCTGTTTATCTTCCTGTGAATGTAACTGGTTGGTTGATATCTGTGTGTTGATTCTCGTGATTTATTTATTCTACTGAAAATGTCCATGCTCCCGTCTCTTACAGTTAAGTAAATGTTTTCTACTGTGGCAACGACTGATTGTAGTGTGACTAGTGATCAAACAAAACCCTACATATGAAAAATCCTGCCTTTTTCACATTCAGTTTAACATACTGCTGCTTATGTAATTTGAAGTCTCCTGAGGTAATTTGCTGTGCTCTGGTGTCATGTTAGTAGCTGCATCTGTGGACGGGTTCCATTATTCATTAACTTGGTATACTTAACATATTATGGTCTCAAAGCCCATACTCCATTCTAATTTTTACAAAACGTGCGACTTGTGAATATCAAACCAGAAAATCACAGTCATTTATTTGGCTGGGATTTTCCGGATAGCTGAGAGTTTATCTATTTTTAGTGATGATCCAGCTCAGCATTTGCATCCAGGATAGGATTGAAGGAATTCTTCACCATTGCTAGATAGGGCATACCTCTCCGAATATACAGGGTGGTCCAAAAAACTGACACCCGATTGTTATTGGAGTTTCCATGCTTGTTAGGTGCATTATGTTTGTAATTTTCGTTGACATGCATATCATTTGCATTAAATGAAATCGTCATTAGGTAGCAGTTTGACTTAGAGTAACGTCGTTGGTCGCATCAATGAAGTTGTTTGACGCTGATTCTGGTTAGTACTTGGATGCGTTACCATCTAGGGTAAATGACCTTGATATGCATGTTACCAACCACCAAAAAGTCAGCCAGCCCTGGCTAGCCGAAGTGAGTACACGTGAAAGATGGGACGTAAACAGGCACACTGCGAGATGCAGTAGCCCGGTATGTGTGTGGTTTTGCTGTGTAAACATAAACAAAGTTGATAAAAACATGGTATAAACTGAAACTCTTGTCTTGCTGATAGGTAGCTAAGAACTGTATATCATTGCTGCCCTGTGGCCTTTTTGGCTCGGAAACGACATTATTTCACGTCGTCTTCATTACGTGATGCTTCATCTGCAAACAGTGGCGGTTCTAGCCCATAAAATCTGGGGCCACGGCTCCATGGCGAGCGCGGTAGCGCGAGCTTATAACGGGTGTCTAGGGGCAGAGCCCCTAGTCAGAAGGTCAGAGGGCAAAGCCCCCTGAAGCTAAAGCATTTTTTGGTTTTTGGACGTTCAATGGAAGCCGCAAATTTGCCCACTTTTCTAAACTATGGAAACACAATGCTACTTCTTTGCTGCTCGTTTTGTTCAATTAAGCGGCAGTCTAATTAGTTACCAGCATACATTGCCGTAGACAAGGGGAGGCAGTATCCCCCCTACCCCAATGCTTCACACAAGACAAGCACGCACTAATTAAACTGCTGTAAATTTGGTCATTTGATTCTCAGGAAAATAATTAAAATTGTTGCCACCATATAATATATTTTGAAGATATATTGCACCACATTCGATTTCGGATGCGGATCCAACTCAGATCTCTATGGGGGTGCTCGCATCATTCCCCTAGGTCTCTGGCTGGATGTTAGGCATTCTCCTTCCAAGAAGAGGGAATGGAAAGAAAGAAGAACGGAACGGGAAGGGGAGAAAGAGAAAGGAAAGAAGGAAAAGGAGAACCGGAAGGAGTCGAGGTCCCCCATTTCACATTTCTGCATGCTATGCCACTGCCAGCATACCAGCAAGCATGCACCTTAATGAATTTGTCGTCGACATTGTGGTGGTTATTGATACTAAGAACGTGAGCGATCATAACTTAGGCCTATTCCTTACGCTCGCCTGATACAAAATTACAATTACTCAGCCGTGAGTGGCTAATTTTTCTGCCCGAAGTAACTTGGACTAAATTTCCATTGACAGGCAACATTAGGTCTGCATAAGACGTTAATATTAAATTTATTGCGCGTTGTGTCATCGTCTCTGGAGTGACATTAGCTAGCAGTAGTTTCCTTGCAGGCGGCAAACTTTCTAGCGGCCCGCCTACAGCGCACTGTGCTGTGTTGTGAGTTGTTCAGGTGGGTGGGCTTACTGGGTGTGCACTGTGCGTGGCGGGTGGTCTGGTGCCTTTCACTTCCTGTATTTTTGTAAATAGGGATGATTTCGTCGTGAGTGTTGATGGTGGTGATGTTGAATGTTGATAAGTGATTCGTCAGTGTTATGATTTCGTTTTTGCATAGTGACTAGAATTCGCAGTACAATGGAGTGTGTTCACAAGGGCTGGTTGACGAAGTCGCCGCCGGAAAGTAGAATGAAGGGGCCATTCAAATCGGTAAAGCGCACCGTTCTTAGACTTTCTCTCTTCTTAGTATGGTCATAGTTCAGCATGTTGAAGGTTCCTGTCTGGTGGTGGCAGTGGCGGCAGTGCATAGTGCATGGTGCAGAGATGTCTGGTTGCCAGACATTCATCTCGACTTAATGGGCACTACAACTCCGTAATGCCCATTAAGTAGAGATGAATGTCTTTGGCCCCTTGTGGAAGGTTGCAGCTCCGTTTCACTAATATTAGTGGAGTACCTTACTGTGTCTCGAAATTTTTATTATCGTTTAAAACAGTTTTCTTAATTTCCATGCGGGGGCTAAGTGAAAACTGATCGATCGGAAATTTGCGCTAATTACATGACGAAAATTGCTGAGCACGGCCAGTGAGGGCTATGGGTAATAAGCAGATGTGCGGATCTGCAGATGTGCGGATGTGGCAACGGGTAAAAGGCGGATAAAATCTGCGGATGCTAAGTGCGGATGTGTAGGTAAAAGATGGATGTGCGGATAACAGTTGTCACGTACATTACCAGTCATGAAAGTTGTTGAGTTTTTCAATCATTCGCAGTAGTTATATTAGGAAACGTTTCGCTGCGTAATTCACTGTTCAGTGGGCGCTTTATAGGCAGCAGTCGTTTGAAGTCTGCCGCTGAGAATTTTTTCACAGTTCACACTCTGCATAGGCCTAGACAATCAATTGCCTAATTCCTGGTTGCAAATTCGTCTAGGCATTTACTCCAAAAACAAAGGTGTGCTTTGTCACTTCACAACGACTAGATCTATGCACAAAGACAACATACAATGACGATGACGCGCAAGAATGCACGACAACGCAAGACACTGACGTAAGACGATGACGCAACGCATGACAACGACACGCAGAGACGATATACGAGGACGTTGCGGGATGACGACACGGAACGACGACGTAACTAGGCCTATGATGATGACGATGCACAATGACATACAGTGCATGACGATGACGTACAGTGACATCACATGACGACTAACGACAATGGCTGACGACAACGATGACTACCAAGTGCAACAGAAAGGGGACGAGTGGAGTTTACTGGGCGCCATAGGAATACACCTAACCGTAACTCTAAACCCTAACCCTACACCTAACCCTGACCCTACACCTAACCCTAATCCTAACCCTATTGGTAGTTATACGGTATATATGTGAAACAATAGGTGCAATGTATTCCTATGGCGCCCAGTAAACTCCACTCTACCCACAGAAAGTTACTATTGTACCCTATTGTAAAGCCAGATTTGCCAACTTATGGTACTTATTTTGCCAACTTACGATTTTAACTCAAACGATATGCAAAGTACGATAATTTCAATAACGTGCCAGTCACAAAACATGGCACCCAAACGGTGCTAAATTAATACACCGGTTAATGGTCCAGAGGTGTGGCTGAGTACGATTGGTAAGAGGCAGATGTCCTTCGCATCAACATCCGTCTTTTACCTATTGCCACATCCGCAGATCTGCACATCCGCCATTCGCCTTTTACCATCGTCCGCCAGTGAGAAGGCGATTGAAAAATCGATTGTCTGATGGCTGTTCAAGTGATCGCTACAAGCGATCGGCCGATTGATTATGGTGATCAACTGATTGATTGCCAGAAACGGCAAGCACTGGCCTAGACTTTGCTGACAGTTGCTGTGCCTGGCCTTCGTGGCCTTGTTGATTGTTTGGTACCGGCCCCCTATTCCAAAGGTCCACTATTCTGAAGGACTACTGTGCATATAAGCGCCACAGTGCTAGGGTTAGTGTTAGGCTTAAGGTTAGAGAGAATAGTGGACCTTCGGAATAGCGGACCCAAATCGATTGTTCTACGCTGATGTGATGAGCAAATTAGCAGCAGGACATAGCTTGCACTTTGCAGAAAGAAAGAACAGTTTAAGCTGTGCAGTTTATCAGGTAAAGTGACCTGTGTATATATCTTTATATGTTGTTACATGTTGTTCTGATTGACTGTTCTTAGTGTTGTATTCATGTGCACAGCAATGGCGTCGACGCTTCTTTGTACTCTATGCACCACCGTGGACAGATGGAGCATTATTGTCGTCGGGCCATAGTGCGTTTTTGCACTATTATGAGAGTGAGAAGATTACAAAGAAGAAAGGTTCTATTGACCTAGAGAGCTGCGAGGAGTTGCTGGATCGACTAGAAAACAAATGTTACCCGCATCTGTTTTCATTGAGAACATCTGATCACGGGAATCTTAGGACATACTTCATGGCTGCGGACACTGAAGCTGAGATGGATGAATGGGTTGATCAACTCTTGAAGATATTGGACCTTCGCAGTAAGTTTATTGAAAGTGTGTTCCAGGTTTTGGTCTTTTTTGTAAAGTTTGCTTGTATTAAATTAATGAATAAATATGGTTCACATTTAAACGTATTTTTTAACTGGGCTTTTGCAGCTGTCACTCTTTGACTGCTTTTATATTTCTGATGTTTTGTACTTCAGGGTTTGAAGCTTGTCACTTTTCATTTTTTTTAGTCTGCCCGGAAGCGATAGCTTGCGGAGCGGACTTGAGTTTTAGCCCAGATGTTTTATTTATTTATTTATTTTTGAACGTGAGATCTCTGAGATGCATGGGCCAACCGGCGTAAAATTTTGCACGATGGTCATTACTAGGCCCAATAATGCCGGTCCAAAATTTTGGGGGGCACACCCCAAAAAAATTTCAGGAGCCAAAAACATGCAAAATTTAGCCCGATTTCGGACCACTTTGAAGTTCGGCAGCAAATATCTCCGAAACGTATGAAGATATTCAAAATCGGATAGCCATTCCATTTACCGCAATTCCTCCTGCGTTAGGCGAAACAAGTCTGGTGAAGTTTGGTCCAGTAACCTTGGAGATCTCGATGTGAAATCGTACCCACCTAAAGCGCATTTTTCGGAAGACCATATTTCGGCCCCTAGGGGGTGCTACACCCCCAAATTTTGACACGCGTTAGAGAATGACCAAGTCTTACTAGCGCACCCCCACCGGGGATGGGGGCCCCCTTACAATTTTTTTCAAAGGGGGTCAAAAATTGGCTTAAAATGAAATAAAGGAGCGCTTATAACTTCGGAGTTAGGGGGTGTAGCCCGACGTGTCTCTAGGTTGGAGTGTTACCGCAAGTACAACTTTTGGGGGCACCGCCCCCCTTAAAATTTGGGAGGGCAAAAAACGTTCAAAAATCAGTGCGATTTACGACAACTTTTGAGTTTGAGCGCAAATATCTCTGGAACCGATAAAGATAGTGACAAAATCTAAACGGCGTTGACGAGGATGATCCTTTCGGCGTTGAACAAAAAAATTGTGAAATTCCATCCACTACGAACGAAGTTATAAGCGCTCATGTTGACCTACCCTAAGTCGACAATGGGCATTCGACGTATGCCAATGCATTTAAGTTCGGGCCACGTGACTTTGATGCCGTGGAAATTTTACCCCCTTCCCCTAATTTCCCCCCAGTCGGACTTAGGGCGCCGGGCAGACTCACGTTGGGCTTTGCCCCAAATTTCTTGTTGTTTTTTTTCTGCAGTCCTTTTGGTATTGTATTGCAATAGGCAAAGCTTTCTCAACACATGAGCATGGCTTATGCTGTGCCTTCCGCTATGCTTGTGCATTGTGTTGAACCAACTAGATGTGATGCTACATTTTTACCATTTAGTAATTTTACCTTAAGTACTAGTTTTCTCGCATTGAGCATAATTGCATAATTTGACAGGTCATTTTAGTACTCTATTATGGCTGGGTGATTAATTTGCGATATTTATTTCAGTTAGTCAAAATGCATTCTTTTTTTGCAAAAATGATGAGTAGATGTTAGCGAATGATCATTGCAAAACGTATTTTTATAAGTAAGTATTTTGCGTGAATTGATAATTTTTGTTACAAAATATTTTAGCCATACGAAGATGATTGTGTTTCTTAGTCGAGCATATATTGTGGAGACATTGGGTGAGGTCAAGTTTCACTAAGACTTTAGTCTAAGACTAAAGTCTTGACTTTGGGCTTATCTGCGAGCTGGGCTTGACTAGTCTTGACTTTAGACTTGACTTTCGTTTGTGGTCGTCTGTCTTTTTTACACAACCGTCGAATAACTGCAACAATACAACTAGTTAAATTAACAATGTAGAAATGTTATCCAGTCTTATATTAGTTGGGTGATGTGTGTAATATAAGTTTGCTTGTCTATATGGCCATTTTGTGGATATAAAAGGAATTTTGTGCAATATTTGTGCCAGCGATGACGTCATTACTTACGCTAGTGTCGTCTGCATAGTTAACGCCGGTAGATAGTAAGTAACAAAATGCCTATTACCCGACGCCACTTGTTATTTTTTACTGGTCAAAAAGTAAATATTTCGCTCAATTAACGAACTGGGACGTCCGTTTGGTCAAGCTAAGCCATAATTGTATTGTTTTGACACTAAAAATTGCCAGCTGATTTAATTTTGATTTTGGTCTTGACTTTGGTCTTAGACCAAAGTCAAGTCAAGATTTTAGTCTTAGACTAAAGTCTTAGCAAAACTTGACCTCTTCCATTATCACAAAATGGTTTAATATAGCTCTGAGTGGTGTGATTGCAGATGGTCCAATCCAGCCAATGCAGCTGATGTCGCCCACGTCTCTGCAATCGGGAATTGTTTCTGTGATCAACACAGCACCAACACGCAGTGCATCGACTGTGCATCAGCATCAAACTCATTTTGGAGATGCGGGTAGTAATGGTCAGGCTTCTGCCATGCAGCCTTTGTCTCCATTATCATTGGTTCATAAACCCTCGGTGGCTATGGTATCCCCCTCCATGCGCAAGGATAGCCCAGGGTTTGGGTCAGCAAGTGCAGCTCAGGTGAAGCCTCCGATGCTGGCTCCAAAGGTACGGGATCAGGTGCATGGTATCGCGACACGTTTCAATGTCAGTGACACTGCTGCCAGTCAAAACGATTATGATGACGACGACGTGTATAACTACCCACGGCCGGATTTATACCAAGGTTCATATAAACCACCGATGTTGGACTTATACCAAGGTTCATATCAACAGGACGATGAAACATATGATACTCCTCCCATGCTTAAGCAGCGTGCAGACCCTGTTAGATATGACGATGATGAGACGTATGATCTGCCGCCAAAGGCATATAGAGGATATGAAGCGGAAAATGATGAAATATACGATGTTCCATCAATGGGTTTAACGAACATTGCAAGTGACTGTCAACCACCGCCGCCATCTGATCATGATCGGGCAACGTTATATCACAGCTATGTGAATGCTGCTAGTTTAGCAAAAGCTGGCTTGTCAGAAACAGACTGCTCAAGTGACGTGAATGACGTGCATAGACTGGTGGTCGAGTCGGATGTTCGTGATGCAGCAGATGAGTTTGGCATTGCCGTGTCAGAAAGGACACGCAGCTTCAAGTCATCACAATCATGCAATCAGTAAGTACTACGAGTTGCAACTTTCGTTAAGTTTTCTTACAGCGGTACAAAGTGCATGTGAAGGCAGGCAGCAAATGTCTGTTGCGTAACACCATCATCGTCATATCATTAAATGAATTTCATCGGGACAAATGCTAGTAATATATTTCTAGATTTACTGGGCTCAGAACTCAGTACTTGGAGATCTGTCACATATGTTGGGTTTCATACCTGCGATCAACAAACCTGTTCCTTGTGCTGTCACTCTTAGTTGCAATTTGGCCATTTTAAAGTGAACCTAGGTTAGCCATTATTTAGTGATGTACTCCTCAAGATTAATGTCTTGATCTCAAGACACTTCAGACTTTGTTGGCTTCATTTGCCAAAACAGCTGTTGAGTACAGCAATAAACAAATAGACAATAGAATTGGAGCATTGCTGTAGTACTTCAAAACAGCATTTAATACAGGGATAATGAAGTTTATTAACTTATGAGTGTTGTAAATATTTCATGAAATTCTGGTAATATAAAAAATGCCAAAGTCTGAAGATGAAGACCATAGAACTCAAGACTAGGATCAGGAACTCGGGACTGTGAGTCTCTGATTTGCACTGTGACTGCAGTTTTTTAGTTCTAACAATTAGCTCAGAGACTAAGACATCCTTGGAACTCACTTTCAGATCAACAACAAGAAGTGCGTGGTAGTTATGTGCATTTATGTAGCGTGTTTCCAAGTTGTGCTTTGCAGTACAGTTGCATTTCAAGCTAGATTTTGATGTTTTGACCACGTGCACATGAAAGAAAACTCATGGGTTAAAAAAGAAGGCTGGCAGAAAGTTGCAATCTTCTGACAGACACTACGAATTTTCAACATTATTCTGACACACAGCTACAAAAGAGATTCTGAATGCTCAAAATTTTAATTTAGTTCTTACAGTACATTTTGTCAAACTGGGGGTTTTCTGGTCCAAATTTTTGCATTTCTGAACGGAAATTTTCAGACAACAACAAAAAGATGTTTTGACATTTTTTTCATAGCCCAAAACTTAGGGGGCAGCTGCCCTGCCTGTCACGATGCCACTGGAAACGAGGAACTGGTACCGGTAGCAACAATTTGCAGTAATCATGCTCTATGTCGTGTGGCAGGTCCAACAGAGTCACATCTCATGATGACGATGACGTGAGTGTTCCGGTGAGCAAGCGACTGTCTGAGGAGGATACAGAAGATGACACAGAAGATGCGGATGAAGTAGAAGATGTCACATCTCATGATGACGATGACGTGAGTGTTCCGGTGAGCAAGCGACTGTCTGAGAAGGATACAGAAGATGACACAGAAGATGCGGATGAAGTAGAAGATGAAGATGACGACTGATGTAATAACACTTGTCTACAGTACTTTTTACAGTGGTGTATACAGACAGAGTTTGGGTTGCGGCTTTCTCTTGAGCTTGCAGTAAGCCTCCAACATTGCACCCCACACGTGGTAGTCCATTGGGTTTATATTCGGCGAATTTGGAGGCTACTGGTTCTTTGTGATGAAATCTGGACATACAGCCCGCCGGCATTGCTGTGCGCTGCGCGCTGTGTATGATGGTGTGCCGTCCTGCTGGAAGATGAACCCGGTGGGCAGCCGGTGATTACTTTAAAAGAATGAGAATTTGGTGATAATTTATAAACAAAATAAATTATGGTTTATCAAAACGTCACTGTGAAGACATTGGCAGTAACGTGGTAACTGATTTTTAAAAACTAAGCAGCATATTTAGCTTGAACATTTTTAATGCTGAAAAATTGGTATTCAATTATGTTAAAAAGATTATAACTTTGTTATTTTTCAACAGAATCATATTTTACTTGGCTGTTAAATGTAAAACGTTTTACTAAATAAAGGTATAAAATTTTGAATTAAAATTCCAAACAGTTGACTTGATACATGATAATTTCTTTCATCCGCAAAACCAAAACTTTTGTGATGTGCTTTGTGCACCCATCTGTAATGCTGTTTAGGCAAACTGTTACTGTCAGTGTCATCTGGTTGTAGCATTTAGTAGGGTGGCGGCTTATTGTACACTGTGTCCCCAAAAAAGCATCCTGACAATCAACATTTTTGACTGTAACTTGAAAACCAGTTATCAGATTTTGATAATTTTTTGGTACAAATATTCATGACACAAATTGCCATAAAATAACTGTTCAGTTTCCCACGTCATCCAACGTTTGTTTCTGCACTACCTGGGGAAAACACAACCAGTGAAATATCACTTCTTTGTCCAATGCGATATGATTGCTTAATTAACATAACACATAAAAACACATTTTCTTCACATGACACTTTGGCTAACAATTCATCCAGTTGTCCATTTTTCAACTGTCTGTGGTAAAATTGCTTGAGGTGTTGGCCCACTATGCGAACACAGTCAAGGAGATGCTTTCTCCATTTATTGACAGCAGTATCAATAATGTTCTGCTCCAGACCAATCCAGGCTGTACCAGTCGCTTCTTGACTTCACAAACATTCCTAAACTTCGTCTGGTAGACACTGCTATGTGACAGTCAAACCTTGTAATAGACCTGCTGTTGGGGCTCTCAGATTAGGATAGATGGAATTTATTGACGTTTTTTCATTCATTTTAACACATATTATGCTTGGTCTGCCAAGGTAGTGCAAAAGCAGATATTGGGTGGGGTGGAAACTAAAACACTAATTTAATAGCCAGTTGTGTCAGAAATATTTCTGCCAAATACTATTAAAATTGGCTAATCTTTATTCAAGTTGTGATCGAAAATGTGTGGGATGTTTTTTCAGGTTTTCTGTTTATTTCAACACATATTTCACTTGATTCGCTTTCACCAGGTAGTGCAGAAAGCATACATTGGGTGAGGTGGGAAACTGAACGGTAGTTTGATGGCAAGTTGTGCTAATGAAATCTGATAATTGGTTTTCAAGTTGCAGTCAAAAATGACAGGGATGCTTTTTTGGGACATGGTGTAGTGGGTAACACTGTGCTGGATCAACAAAGTTAGTACTTGGATGGGTGAGCTTCATCAGAGGGCTGACCGTCGGCAGATGGGTAAAACATCTTGGTATACAACCAGCCACCCAGATTAACTCAGCCTGGCTATCCCACTATGGGTAAGCACAGTGAGTGCCAGCGTAAGCTAGGCAGTAAACAGGCACACTGTGAAATGCATTAGCCCATTATCCATGGTCTTGCAGTGGAACCTAGTGTTTGGCTATGGCTATGGAAAGACTATGCATAGCATTGAACTTTGTAGTTAGTTAGCAATGAAGTGTATTGATGAGATTCCGACTGTGTCTGTATGTATTTGCTGTTCACAACTTGTGTTTAGGTCAGTCGTTCAGCAGTCGTCATCTGCTCTCAGCTAGCTGGCTGGTCCGCTAAGCTGTTTTGTGAGATGGAAAATGTGGAAAAACTGGAGAAATGCAGGACATCCTGATGTTTGTCGGTTAATGGTTGTTGTAAACAGTGGCGTCATGTGTTAACATAGAGGTGGCGCAAGAAGTTGCATTTTTCTGACAGACACTGCAAATTTCCGACAAAAGAGATTATGGGTGCTCGAAATTTTCATTTTCCCTTTAAATTTCCCCTAAAATGGGGGGTTTTGAGCGCCAAATTTTGCATTTTTTGACGAAACTTTTTTGGAGAAGTAGGTTTTCAAACAATTTTTCGATGGTCAAAAATTTAAGGACATCACATGTTGTAATTTGCAGTCAAAAGAGTTGAAGGAAGTGTATGATGGTTACTAATAGTGCCTGTAATTACTCAGAATTCGTGCCATTTCCGAAGCTGTTCTGATGCTTGTTTGATATGTTACGCGGTTTCTTGTCTGGTGCACTTTAATAAAAGGGGCTTTTAAATTTTCCATGCAGAAGTGAGTGAGATACTGTATATGCAACTTGCGTTTGTTAAATGTTATAATGCATTGTTATTGTCTCTTTATGGTGCTTTGCATTACAAATGCTCAGTTTGGAACCTATGCTATATGACGCTAACTCAAATTCCTTCAGCTTTTTGTCATAAAATAAGCCAAGCATAGTACTGTTGAGCTAATGATTGTTTTAAAACCAATCGGCATATTTTAAATCGGTGCTTGTTAATGTTTTTCTTCTTGCGTGCTCTGCCCTAAGCAGGTTTCAATGACGATGGTGCCATCCAACCCAGCTCTGTGCTCCTCTCCAGCTCCTCATAACTGATCTTCTTGTCCTCTTGCTCCATAAGTAGATCCAGCATCTTCCTTCTTGGTTTTCCTTTTGGCCATTTCCCTTCCATCTTTCCCTCTAGTACAGTCTTCAGAAGACAGTCATGTCTTGAGACATGTCCTATATTGCCCAAATTCCATTACGCAGACTTTGCGACAAAGTCCGGGACAAGTTCCCGACGAAGTCGCGGACTTGTTGCGGACACAAATCATGAAAGTTCGCGACACAAATCACGACTTTGTTGTGAACTTGTCACGGACTTTGTTGTCGACTTTCCCCGTGCATTGTAACGGGCTAAATTCCCTTAGAGCAACACAAACGGGTTTGTCGCGGACTTATCACGGACTTTGTCGCAAACATCTCGACATGTTGAGATGGTTTGTGTCAGCGACTTTCGTGATTTTTTCGTCGACTTTCACCGAAACTTTATGGTTTCATGATTTGTCACCATTTGTGTCCGCAACTTTCCCTGTGGGCAAGTATTGGTGAAAGTCGGCATAATGGAATTTGGACTTATCCAGTTTGCTTGGCATTGCTTGATGACGTGTACCAGAGAACATTGTTCTTGCACCAGACACAAGACTTCTTCATTTGACACGTGCTGTCCAGCTGATCTTTTCCATCTCACGCCAGATTCACATCTCAAAAACTTGTATATGTTTGATGTCTTCTTTTCTAAGTGTCCGTGTCTCTGAGGCATAAAGAGCTACACTCCATACTAGTGCTTTCACCATCCATTTCTTTAAGTCCTTTGAGATGTTCCCTTGTAGTAATTCTCCTCGTGAAAGCTGCCTTGTGAATGTTGTGAATTATTAAAGAGCACCTTTATATGTGCAGTATAATATCAGTGTTATATCATACAGTTCAGAACGATGTGCACATTTGTTTTTGCATATTTGTGGAGGGCCGTCTTATCCAGTGGGCCCCGAGCAACTTAACATGTAATTTTTTACTGCACCATCATAAACAAAATGGTGCAAATTTCAGTGATGGGACAGAATATCAAGTCACTAGTGAGTTTTCCACGCACATAATACATTCCAAACTGGGGAGGAGGAGGGTGAATACTGAGCACCAGATGTTGATTGTCCAAGGGCCCCCAGTCATTCTGCGACTTTACTGCAAATGGGGCAATAATTACTGGTGCTTTATTTATGTGGCTTGATGCTGCACTATTTCTCATGCTCACTAACTGCATTTAGAAGACCGTCACCATTTTAGGTGTATGTTTTGTAATTGTGACTTTTTATGCGTGACTGCGACATATACTTGTGCCTCTTATCTTTTTACAGTTATTCATTTTGGTGTGTAACGATCTGTTTTTTTGACTGACTTAATATTGACAGACAGTAAGTAAGCATATAGGTAACCTACAGTATTGTAACTGTTGTACTGATATATGCTTACTAGCTGTGTAACAGATATGGCAGATTGTTCCCCGTTTTGTTAAAATATTTCAACAATTGCTGGTGTTTTAATAAAAGTTTGTTAAATTTTATCTAAAGTTATTTCACTGTGAAGCATTATAAATTTATGAAACGTCAGCTCTAATCATTAATTTTCAAAAAGTTAACTATTCAATAAATTTCAAGTCTTACCAGTAGTGAAAGCAGTGATGGACACAAACATTTTTAGTTAAACTGTAACTTTTCAAACTGAAAAAAAACAGTTAAACTGGCTGGAAATTTATAGAAATTATTTTTGGCACATAATATGATAGTTAGTGTACAGTATCATTTGTGTGTTGTGATAAACACTGAAACATCTATAATTCCACTATTATCAAAATGTATTTTTTTCCAGACATGTTGCAAGTTATTAATATGTACATCATGAAATGTGTTTCAGCAGTACCTTGATTTGTTTTTTTCGTGGCTGTCATCTTAAGAATGAAGTAATACATGTAACTAATTACCGTAAATAATGAGATTGTTATTGTTGTTATCGATTTGTTGGAATCAAAGTGGTTAGATACTTTTTATTATCCATGAACGGTCGTTTGTTAAGTACTTGTCAAGGCATCAGAAGTGAAGTTAAATTAATTTAGAACTATATTCGTGCACGTTACGTCATTTCTTCGGTGCTTGGACGTTACTGGTTAAGCTCCCGACCTGTAAATAACCTGCTTTCACATTTTATAAATCCCGGGTCCCTTCAGAATTTAGCCTAACTCGCAGTAGCTATGGAAATGCTGGCCATTAAAGAAAACTACGCTTCTAATATGATTGAATGATGTGTTAATATTTGAAGTATTTTGTGTGTTAACTTTTCGTCACGCCCTCAGTGCCAGAATGACACGTTGTGCCGATATGCTGTTATTGTTGAGTAACTTGATGTCCTAATGTAATCCATTATTGCAGTGGCGGTGCTAGACGTTAAAATTTTGAAGGGGGGGCTAAGACCACGATCAGCGTCGAGGGGTAGGGAATGGGGAGCCCTTTAGAGGTCATTTAGTGCGTCGTGAGCTCACCCAGCGGTTTCCGCCCCCGGCTGAAATCTTATTTGACAGCATTTTTTACTTCATAGAAAACGCATCTGGCGGGTGGATGTTGCGACGTTTTCGTGCAGCGTTGCTAATGGTATGATGTTGTAAGAGGTAGTGTATTTTAATTAATCAGTTACAAATGGTTCTGAAATTGCTGAGGAAAAGTGAGGGTCTTTGTCAACGTTTAGGGGGCTTAAAGCCAATTAGCTCCATGTCTGGCGTGACAGAGAGCGGTACCTCACTAAAGGGTACACCTCTAAAAAGTCATTATTTCATCGTTATCGACTCGTCTAGCATGAAAACGGTTACAAACAGATGCAGAGTTGCTGCATACCGTAACAAGCACTGCTGACGACCTGTTGGGGATCTCCAACATTGATAACCTTGAACGATCTCGACATTGAAATCTAAAAAGCTGGTTTTTAGTCATTTTTCTCAGTTTTAGGCTGAAGTGCATACTTCAGCAGTAGATTGCGCCGAAATAGCTGGAGATAGACCAGGACAACTTGCATATGAAATTTTTTAAGCATAAGATTAACCATCCGAGTTTCGACCTCTTAGGTTCAACGAGTCTTCCGTACAGTCTTCCGTATATTTGGGTACCATTTGAAAACACATGATTATTTTATTGCATGTTGTAAACTGATTTCCTAGGTGGCAGCACCGATGCTGTCGCGCATCACGTGAGCATTGCTGCGTGGTCAAATTACATAGCCATTGTAGTGCCTGCATGTTTGACCAGTATACAATACCAGATTTCGTATTTAATCATTTTGCTTTGATGTGTGTTATCGTGTTTAAATGATTGAAAAATCTTGTGATTGTGTATTGCCATTATCGTGTTTGATTAGTAATTTTCTGCATTTTGTAATTTGTTTGCATAATTTTAACATTTATCCATGGATTTCGTTTGACATATTTTCCGTGTCTTTATGTGTGCAGTGACGTAGACTGGGGCTGGGTAGCCCTCCTCTAATCCCCGGACAAAACGTAAGCATACGTTTAAACTGCGCTAAATTTGGTCAGTTGATTCTCAGAGAAAAAAAATTAAAATTTTTGCCACCAGATCACATGTTTTAAAGCTATGCACTAAATCCAGGTTTCGGCTGGGACTCCGCCCCAGATCGTGCTGGGGAGGTCATGGTGCTCCCCAGGCCCGTCGAGAGGGGAGGGTAGTGGGTGAGTTACCCCGGGCCCGGCGACGTTTGGAGGGCCCCGCCGTCGCTCAAAAATATGAAGTACGTCAGAATGCGCCATTTAGGCTAAAAAAGTATTTTTAGAGTGGCCCCGCGAGAATGTTTCCCCGGACCCCGCTGTGGCTGTCGACGTCCCTGTGCTCCCCCATACCCCTAGTTGGATTTTACGGGTCATATATACT
>Ga0209367_1005094_pt1 | contig 18225 bp, 6 predicted proteins | sample WorMetLIZISLAND2_FD_187412 | JGI IMG/M metagenome (GOLD analysis project Ga0209367, IMG submission 187412) | Marine gutless worms symbiont microbial communities from Max Planck institute for Marine Microbiology, Germany - Olavius geniculatus... ... | reverse complement strand
CTCATTTAGCGACCTCGTTCGGGGTGACCCCCTTCGAGTTTACGAAAAAGCTTTACGGTTCCTGAAACTAGAGTCTTCCAGGCAGCCGATGGTGAAAATTTGGAGATCCTAGCTTGGACCGTTTTTACCTGATCCACCCGTGTGACAGACAGACGGACAGACAGACGGACGGACAGAATTGCGATGGCTAAGACGCGCTGAAAGCATAGCTGCTTTCGCGCGTAAAAATCGGTCTAACGCACTCGCCTGTAGGCGAGTTCAATAACCAAAAAAGTAGGGCTGCGATAATTAACGATTAATTAATCGATTAATCGTTAAAAAAATTGTTCGATTAATTCGATTAAAATTCGATTAAATTTTGAGCATGCGTACCTGCGACATCTGTACCATGCGAACGTCTTTTTAGCTTATCAGGCTACATTGTGAACGAAACACGTGCTGCTCTTTTGCCCGAAAATGTGACTTCACTTGTTTGTCTGCGTGATTGGCTGAAAGCCTGAAATGTGCGTTAACTGACTGCATAGTGTACAAGTAGGCCTATACGTTTCCAACTTTTATGAACGGTAGCAAGTACACTTGCGTTTTGCAGTTTTCATGGTTTTTTGCATTAACTACGAAATTGAAAAATTGTTTGAAATTAATCGATTAATCGCGATTAATTTTTGGTGCTTAATCGATTAAAATTTTTTCATCAGTACCAGCCCTAAAAAAAGTGTAGTAAATTTCAAACAAAAACCCCTGGGCGGATTGAGCCCAATTTTTTGGTGTTAGGCGTCCACGACGTAATCACGCCATTCAAATTTGGTGACGATCGGTTCAGGGGTTTTGGGTTGGCTGGGGGTCAAAGTTTACCTTTTCCCATAGACTTTGAAGGTCGTCCTTACAACACTCACACTATCGTGTGAGGTGTGATGTCGTCGCCATGGTGACACATCATCAACATCTTTATAGCTAGCGGCTACGCTGCAGATATCACGCTGACTGGCTGCTGCAGCTGGGCGATGACAAACTGACTTACGTGCAGCCAACTACCATCTGACCTCGAAAACGGAGGCCGCAGGCCGATTCTGTGGCAAAAATCAAACGGACAGGGAGCGTAGCAACCTGTCCGCTTGTCCTTCGTAAGAACGGCCACGTTTTCCAATAGGTTGCTTGCATTTTCAGCGCCCTTGTGGCAAATGTTACAGAAATTCAATAATTCTATCACTAGTAAATTTCAAGAACTGCACAAAATGAAGAAGCTGTTCTACGATCTACCGTTTCGCGACAAATCAGTTTCGTTCATTTCTCTCTTTGGCCGCTGATTAGTACTGCCTTGAAGCGTTTAGGAAAGATCTTTGCAGCAATGGCGTGTGCAGAAAGTTCGAACTTTGAACTTGTTTTCCGGGTCCGCCAAACGCATTTTGGTCCACTTTGAGGTTAAGAAATAACACAGCGTAACGGTACAATTAAGTAAGTTTAAAAAATCCAGTTCAGCACCGTAAAACGCAAAACAGACATTACTTCGTGTATTTTAGTAGTCACAGTACGTATTTTGCCATAGTTTGTGTTCTAAATAGTAAATACCCCTCAGTCTCGCGCTCTAGTAGGCTATTGGGTAATCCAATCTTAGAGAGCGGCGGTGGGTGGGGGAGTGTCTTTTACTGCGGAGTAAGTACAGTGACGGCGCTGAGAACGTCCGACGATGGCTGACGACGACCTGGTCTAACCAGTCTCAGCAACTCAGCCATGAGTCTTCGTTCTTCGCTGTGTTCTGAACGTCTCCAGCTGCACGCACACGTAGTCAATCTACGTAGTCAAGCTACGCGACGGTCCTAATAGGCCCGGTTACCGGCTCTTGTTCGTCCGTCTTTCTTAGGCACGTCGAGAGCCACAACGGGGCCCGGGGTAACATTCTCGAGGGGCCCCTATGGGGAGAAATTTTTTGAATTTTTCTTTTTAAAATGGCGCATTCTATTTTAGGCTACTTTTTAGTTTTGAGCGACAGCGGGGCCCCCATAAACGTCGCGAGGCCCGGGATAACTTACCTCCCATACCACCTCCTCCCCTTCTCGACAGGCCTGATTTTTCCGTCTGTCCGTCTATCATATTGTACGGGTTCATAACTCTAAAACCAAAAAGGCGTAGAAACCGCAAAGCCGGTGTGAACGTTACTCGGGGCAGTAGGATTGTCATCGGTGTGCCAAATTTGTGTCAAACGGTCAAAGATCGAGTTGACCGGATGGACGTCAACAACATCAAGAAAATGATTCATATATCGCGTAGTGTCGGCTTTCGATCGCATTGACGTAATTACTATGAAAGTTATAAAATTCCGTAATAGTCGATTAGACGATTAACACTGTTTTGTCGAAAGCTCATGGGCCTACGTCCTAGGCCGTATACGCATCTTACGAGTGCCGACGTAATTCGCTTACAATATTACAATTATCAAGCTCTATTCTTATAATATGACAGTTGCAAAGATACTCACCACACGGATGACAAACAGCCACCTGCAACACAGAGACAAATATTCAATTCGACTATTTTGGCTTAACAGTGTCGGTAAAACTAAACCACGGCCAGAGATGCAACAGCAAGAATAGTTGGGTTTTACCAATAGTAACACTTATAACAGGTTTCTTAATTTATAGCGATTAAATTATAGAATTGAGGTCCCGGGAAATGTAAAAGTATCTGGGGCTCCCAGCAAAATAGGAGTGACCGTTATGGTCCGATATGCAGACCACGAAATCAGCATAACGGAAGACAACAAACGTACCGTCACAGATTAAGTGAAATAACGTTGAAATATGACAATACAAAGATGAAATGGTGCTAAGTGCGGTAATTTCCCTAAAGAGCTGCACATGTAAAGAGGGAACCCCTTCAACCCACCCGGCCAGTGGGACGTGCGTTCCCACCGGGAAATCGTGCGCAAAAACCCAGTAACGCATTGTATCCCATTCTGGGGCCCAGGAACAGTGTTTACTTTAACCACTGACCTGATGCTGTGGCGTTGACGTAATCAATGTCGTCATCAACGTGGACGTCGCTAGAGGGCGTAGTGACGACGAGTTGAGCGAACTGTTCGCTAGATGGCGTAGTTGCTATGTTGTGTTGAGCACGTTCTATGACAGGTTGAGCATGAGACAGTAGCGGGACATTGGCGGACGGTAGTATAGTGCGCTGAGCGGTAGACCAATGCAGGCATTTGAGCAACATCACGACGTACAAATAGCAGTAGATGAATTCGCGCTGCAGCCAATATCTAAGTCACTTAGTAAAACTGCAGACACAACAATCACTGATAGTCAATGAACAGCTAATAAATACACACAAAAGCAAAACAAGACAAATAAGCTCATTTAAAAAATTTTAGACATATACTATGGCCCACGACGAACGTTAAAGCTGATGGAAACTGGGCTGAATACCGTAAAAACTTCTAATAGGGCTTTTACTAGAACGAGTGACTTCTGACGCGGCTTGTGTTAGGGATCCGACTTCCATTTGTGAACCAGCTTCTATTAGAAGTTTTAGCGCCTACCTTATCGCAGACTAGTTGAGGACGGTTGCGTTTGACACTGAGTACGGTTTGAAAGACATCGGCATGTTGTTCGGAGCTGAGTCTGTCCCATGTTATACTGACGACGCAGTAGATGCCGCACCGACTCACGCCATCTCTGCACGAAACAATCAACCAGTCACTCAATCAATCGTTGATCTTCCCGGCGTCCCGATAGGAGACAGCGCATAGGCTTACAGATTGCAGTAAAACATAATGGAACGTATTTTATTTTATTTTACAAGACAATACAAGTAGCAAAGATAGGGGTTGTCTGACACTTGAATCAATATGGGCGATCTAGAACAATAGGGCCTCCCTCAGTCATTTTGATGACCTTCTAACCTTTCCCAAGCAGCTGTATCACACCTGCCCGCAGCGCATAGCGCTGCCATTAGCACGTGTATTTTGAATACATTTGCTGGACGTTTGCTGGATCGTGAAACACCTCAATACGGGACATACCTGGACATGACGCAGACCGGTGCACTGCAGCATCGTCGTCGCTGCCAGCTGTCGACTTGCACCAAAAGATCCGCCAGCACTGAGAAGTGACGCTGCACGGGGCACGAGTCCTCATCCTCGTCGTGATCAGCGTCATGGTCGATGGAAGGCCAGCTCTTGACGTGGAACATCTGCACGTACTTTGGCGAAAGTTCGACCTCGCCGCAGCTGGCCAGCGTCTGCAGGGATATCAGCGTCTAGCGTCCAGCCACACAACACGTGCGACGTGCGATCCATAAGTTTGCATGCAACTCGACATACTAAACTGGGTTGACTGCTGCATTTAGTAGATGCTGATACGCCTTGAAGCTCAAACAGTGACCGCTGCGGACCTGGGCAAGGAACACATCATTCTTGCGTGTTTTGACTTCCACCTTGTCCTTAGCATGGCTGAAATTCCTGTAGACCTGTGCAGTTCTCAGGTGCTCGATCGGCATGTCCTAGATCGATCTATTCACACAACTCAGAGCTGCTGCCAATGAGACTGGCCGTGGAGAATCGTCTGTTAGTGCTGCTGTTGCTGCTGCTGCTGTGGCTGTGCCAGTTTTTTAATCGACCCAATACATTGCCATGTTCGTGGACAGACAGACAGACAGACAGACGCTTTCTGCTAAGTTGCTCAGTTTTAAAGAGCTGTATCAGCGACAGCTCGATTCTGCAACACTTGGCACATTGAGCAAAGTGATAACTTACCATAACTTCTCCGATGTCGAGCAGGCGTTTGATCGCTACTTTCTGTCCGTTTACTTCTTGCTGTTAGTACGCAAACAAACCCGGTGCTGAAATTAGCGCATCTTTAGCAGCAACATATACCAACAACTATACACTGCTGTTAATTACGAACATTGTGTTGCATATTGGGTAAAATAAATATGAAACAAGCTATTGGCTTAGAGACTGTCGCGCTTACCGTTTAACCACAATACATCCGTTACAGACGACGACGGACGACAACCGTGCCAAACACGCATATATGGCACAGCTGTAGCGCGTGCGTCAATATCCGTAATGCGGCTTGTTAGGACGGCCGTATACATAGACCAAATAATGAAACAGCCGAATGGGATCGAAGCTCGCGGACGAAATCAACGGAACAGTAAGAATTTGCTTGGTTATTATATTTGTTCACTGTCGATGTGCTGTTGAATAATATCACCTTTTTATGATTTTTACTGTTTTCGATGTGTCACTCATTGCATGTCGCCGTTAACAAGTGTATAAATTAACTGATGTTTTGTACATTTATATTTGCTGTTTTATTACAATAACAAAATTTTTATGTTGATGGTCAATTATAAACCATCTGCTTTCCACGGCGATGAACACACTGAACCTTAAATATTTTAAGGTCAGGATTTTGTTCTGTTTATTGTAAAGTTTAAACTTACCGTTCCATTATTATGTGTTGTGTGCATTCCGCCTGAAAAGGCCGTCCCCGAAATGACCTATACTGTGTCGGGTGGGACGTAAAACCCTACTCACTCACTCACTCACGCATTGGTATTATGAATGTTTTGCCTTTGGAAAGTTCTATCTACATTGAGCGACAATACCATTGCAGACCTATTAGAGAGAATTGCCGGAATGAGCATAGAAAAGTTGTCTTTCATTTTCGAGCCCAAAATTGTCGTTTATAACCGCCAAAATAATTGGTATGGGGTAAAGTTAGGAAAAGGCATTATATGTCCTGTAGTTGTAGTGGTATCCTGTAGTAGTATTTTGCAGCTCTAGTAGTATCTTATTTGTAATTGCAGCCTGGCAGAAAAACGTCCTTTTTTAATCTCCGGTCACCGGTGCCACCATCGAAGATCGCCAAGTCGCTACCAGCCGAGAACTTCCAGCCAACATTTGATTCCGCATTCGATTGTTACATCCAGTGATATTGTAGTCATTTGAAGTTTTACAATCTACAGCTGAACTTCATTTATAATTTTGTTGATTTGATATTTTATGTTGGACGATTTGGACTAATATAATTAATATTAGGCTTTTGTAGTTCAGTTGGATTGATTTAGGGATATAGGCGTTGATTATAAATGAAATGTACTGTGTTTGCTTTTCTGTGATGTATTGTTTTAGTCACTTAAAGTTTTAACATCTACAGATAAATAATTCCCTTGAGTTGATATTTGTTCACAGTCATTATTCTCCTTCCTATAGCAACTATTTTATGCGTTGAAAAAATTTTTATAAACGCTCCTTCACTTCTCATGCGTAATAGGGTTAAACCATACACGAGCGAAAGCGGCAGACGATGCAACAAGCAGCAAGCAGCGCTGACTCGACCCGGTCGAGCCAATGCTGCTGCTGCTGTCAATGTGCTAGTTTTCTAACCGACCCAATGCATTGCTGTCGATGGACAGAGGCCACAGACATACGAGCTAAACGTGCCTGGTTTAAATGACTATCTTAACGCCAAGCGCGCGCCAGTCAATGATGTCGGCGTCCAGTGCTGACGGCCTCCGTTCAGTTGCCGAGCGCCTTAGGCGTTGACAGTCACGGAGCTATAAATAATTATTTATACTTCCATGGTTGACAGTAAACAAAAGTTTCGCACAAGCCATGATTCTGCGAAATATGCATCATTTTTCCTGAGATTTTTTGGCGTCCGGTGAGCTTCATATTGACATCGGTTACTCGTGCCCTAGGAAACACATCAATTTTGCTTTTCTACGCTTTTTGATTTATATTAGATAAAAGCTCGTACGTGACAGACAGACAAACAGACAGATAAGCAAGATGTGTAACGTGGCCTATAAAACGGATACACAGTAACTAAAGTATGCAATAAAGTCCAACGAATAGAAATGACGGGAAAACAAGCGGAATAGGCCTACTGCTCACCTGAGCGATGAGTTGAGTAGCTTCTGCGTTGTTAGGCATTTTCAAAAACTCGCCCATAACTGCTTCGTATTTACGCGGCTACAACAAAAACACGACATCAGAATTTCACACGATAAACACATGATATACTGGGTGGCGCAAAAAACGTCCTGAACATTTGCATGCACTATTCACCCGAGCAGTCAAAATGAATCAGTGCAAAAGCATATATGTAATGACCAAACATCTTCGAATATCTGTAGGAATTTTCGCCTAAAACACTTCTGTATTAGCGTAACCACCCGCTGCTTTCGATTCGTCTTTCGTACTGGGTGATTGCAAGATCTCAGCTTCATGGGTACCTTCGGTTCGAAAAATAGATGGTTACACATGCTGGTAATGAGTTCGTGTTAAACGAAGGGTTGCCGACGAAAGGGTCTTCGTGAAATGACCGTGAATGGACAGAGATATAGTTATCATTGAACAGTAGATTTCGTTTGGACGAAGGGTGTTTTGTTGATTTTCGTTGCTTCGTTTGGAAGGCGAAGGCTCAGCACCTTGTCAGTCAATGTGCTCTGTCCGAGCGCTCGATCAAACCGATCAGTTGTCATCACTGCGCTTCGCCTTTTATACTGCCGGAGCCGGCCAAAAGAGCCTAAGCTGTCTATCACGTGACTGCCATTGTCATAACAACGTATTTTATAGCAATTGTTACATAACGTATTTACAGGGAGCTCCGACAGCACCTATATGTGGCTTTACACCACACTAAAAGGCGACGTTTGATGACCTTTTTAATGAAAGATAGAAATTTACAATATTTATTATTTATATCCGAAAGATAAATAATTTTGGGGGAATGGACTAAAGATATTTCAGTAAGAAAAATAAGCCCAGATTTAATTTTATTTTACCGAAAATACGAAGGTACATTACGACACAATATACACTACATCCTCTCCTACCAGATTACCGCTTCGTTCCGAAGCGAACGAAAACAAAATCAAACGAAAACTTGCAAAAAAACAAAGCTGCCTTCGCTCCGAAGCAGCTAAAACAGAAACGAACTTTCCTTAGGGTGACATTAACTGACCGTAACTGACTTCGTCCTCCCGCAAATTTAAAACCTAGGCTATTTTAAATACTTTAACCATAATACCGAAAACATCATAGCAAGTACAATAGCCAGGGAGAAAATGTCTTCGTCTGCGTGCAGGTGGCTTTGGCCAAGCCTATACATCTTAGAATCTACGGGCCGAGCTCTAGCTATTCGCCTATTTTTATACGAAAACATAAAAAATAGAAATAAAATAACTACGAAATTCAAAATGCTCACGATACGATAAATGTCTGTGTCTTTGTTGCAGCATATGACCGAACTCCAGCTCCTTCGTCGTTTCCTCTGCTGGTCTTCGTCGTTGATGTACTCGCCAGGCTTCAGGAATCAGCCGCAGAACAGAACATCGAAGACTGGTGGTCCTTCGTCGAACGAGGATGCGGGTAGACGTCGGGCGCTGATCGGCTCCAGGTGCGTAGACGTATCTGCGCCGGACACCTGTGGTTGTCGATATGAAGCCTGGATCACGAAGAACAGCTGCGGATGTCCTTCGGATCGACAGACTCCACGGGTTTCAGACAAAGACGTACATCTGCTGGTTGACCGTCGGCTTCCGTCTCTAAACCGACGTCAGCATGCTCTCCAGCGAAATTCTCTCCTCAGGAATCGTATTCGTCCTTCCGCCTTCGTCACTGGTTGGTGCTTTCATCACCAGCGAATCCATCAGTAGTCGTTGTCGTCGTATCACTGCTGGTCGTCGTGCAGAAACGAAAACCTCACCAGAAAGAACGAATCAACTCAAGATTTACAACCTTCGTTTTCAAATTGAGTACCCAATGTTTATTATTTTGGCAGCGACACAGAAGTTTGTTTAAAGCAGTACAGGCCTGCTACTGCTTCGAGCAAAGGGTGTTTCGTTTTGCTTTTAATAACTGTATAACAGCTTCGCATAACTTCCCATTTTCGGCTTCTCTTCAACTTTTGACGACTCGGACAATTCCTCTTCCCGACTTATACTTCGGATGTGAACTAACGACGAAAACGTACTAGAGGAACCCTTGGCTCGCTAGCCGAAGCGTTCGTCGAGTGAGACTTGGGGGCCCTCTTTCTGCCATCATCCATCACAAATTTATCAAATCAGGAAGGAAGCTTCGTCCTTCTTTCTGATCTTGGTTCTACGTATCTATCATACACAGTATAGTTTTCTGTCTGTGTTGCGCCATCGAAAATGTTTTCTTTCGGCGTCTTCGCTTTACTAACTCTATTTGAATTAGCTAAAGATTTCGTTTCAGTCTCACGCATCACAGGTGTAAATGCATTGGCTTGGCGTGTCGCTCGATCGTGGCCGTTTGCCGGGCTTTGTCTGAGCGCTGTGTAGACTTAGGTGTGCGCATCCGTAATACATGACGTAATACATTCCGACTCCGATCACGCTAAGTGTTGAAGTAAAAGATCTAGGTGACAAATTACAGATCTTCAAATGTGCTTTCACACTGTCCTTATAGCTCTTCAATGGATGGTGTCCCCTGATGGCTAGTGTTACTTAACACTTTTTACCTTCGGCAAGTGAATAGTTCAAGATTCAATTTTCTTACTTACTAACAGTGGGCACCCGTTTGTGACGGCAACAGCTTAATTTCTAACCACTTGATAAGCAGGAGTACATTGCTTTATCTTTTGTCTTCAGCCTTTGCATTGTTGGATGGCCTTGGCCTTGGCCTTGAGTGTTCTAACCCTGTTATCATCAGTGGGTTATGTAAAGTTTAAGTTGTAAGCCTAACATGTTGTCTATATATGGACAATTGAAATGACTTCTAAAATGTAAAGTTTTCACCCGTCGCAGTCGGAACGATCTGGTGATGAAGTTTGGGTTTTCATCAACATCAAGCATCTCGACTGCTAGTGACCCGTACGTCACTTCGACACCCGTCTCCGTCGGCCAGAACTGCGGATAATTCTACACACCGCGGAACACAAACTCAAGACACCCAGCTACGTAACTATCGTAGTTTCCGAAAAGCGTATCAGCGCATGGATCGGAAGTCCATATGGTTTTAATGATCAGTTTTCAGCCGAGGCTCTCGGCCTCATAAAGCTGATTATTTTATTTCACTAAAATTATTTTCAACTTTCGTCTGAAATGGTTTTTTCTTAATAAAATCAACAAAAATATTCATCAGTAAGAGATATGGCTTACTAAAATTTTTTCGAACATTGATCGACGTTATTCTTTAGGCCTAATCCGATGCCTATACATATGGCATATAACGTGCGTTAGTTGAGACTAGAAATTAACGTTGAAGAAATGAACAAGTAACACAGAAAGTCAGTTAGTTTGGTAGGTAATTCAGATTGTATATGCGGCATCTCCGTGCAATAACCAAATATGATTGACAAGTACAACTTCAATGGTAAATCGCGTTTCAAAAAAGTGGCAATAGTAGTAACAGGCAATTTAAAGTTCGAGCAAAGCTCACGTGATGCGCGACAGCATCAGTGCTGCCACTTGGGAAATCAGCGTACAACGTGAATGATTTTGATTTGTTTATGTCATTAGTTGAACTATTTGCTTTGCGACTTGTGATACTAATAATTAGACCTATCGTTGACTATATAGCACTGCTAATGCTGAACAGTTGTGAACTGACGTTTGAAGGCGGTTCTTCGTTGAGCAAGACAATCGTTGAGATGTTGTACTCGAACGCCATTCGCCAGACGTCGTTGACCGTCTCTGCTAGCGGCCACTGAGTTACGACGTAAGAATTCGTCTGCCGATAACCCTATATGGCCACATGATGTAGGCCTGTCAGCGACGAAGATAGGCCGTCGCTCATGTATATAACACATTTTGCTTGACAGTCAATAGCAAGAGAAGGACTGAAGAAAAAAAATTGAGACAGGTCAAAATTTAAAAGGTGTTCGCTACTACAATAGAGCGATCTGCTAGTTGACGTGTATTTCCGCAGCGCTAGGCCCTAGTACTGTTATCGCTAGCTGTCGCACCGATAGGCCTAGTAACAAGAAAGCCCAGCTGTTGCTATGATAGCCGACCTCACTGATTGTCAATGACCTTCAAAGTCATTAAAAGTCAATAATTTTCATCTCATCTAAAAGGCGCCGCAATTTTCTATTATTGATCAATAGCAACATTGGCCCTATCTCTCACCGTTTTCGAGATATGGCTATTTTTCCGTCGAAAACGCACATTTTCTTACCCTCTCCACGCAACCCCAATTTTGAAAATGTTTTAGTAAGTGGGTAAGTAAGTACGTGCATATTTAAAGTGCACAATGTCAGCCAGTGGTCGAATCTGAGGCACTTGGCTGAGCCGCTAGGGGGAGCAGTATCGCTTGACCAGATCGCTGAAATTTTGTACGCCTGGGTTTATGACACATGATTAATTATCCGTGCAATTTTTTTTGAAACTTAACGCTTAGCCACAATACATCTGTGACAGACGACAGACAGACAACAAACGACAACCGCACAGTAAGCTCGACCGCTACGTAAGTACGGTCGGCTAAAAACAAACTTTCAGTTTACTGAATGATAATATTTCTATTACAGCTTCGCTGCTCGTTGCACACGCTGATAGTGTTTCTATTTTTGTTCACTCGCCGAGCTAACTAATCAATAAGAAATCGATCGTCGCTGTAAGAGATCAATGCATTATAGCGTACGTCGACGTAGACAGCGTTGATGTAATCAGTGTTTGCGTGAGCGTCTGTTGTCAACAGATACGGACGAGCGCGCTCCGCTAAAACAAAACATAATAATTACAAATTTACAAAACATCAGTTTATACACTTTTTTACGGCAATATGCAATGACTGTCACATCGAAAACAACAAAAATCATAAAAATGATATCACTCACCATCACATCGCCAAACTGTCAATGTGCTGAATAATATCATTTTTATGATTTTTGGTGTTTTCGATGTGTCAGTCATTACATGTCGCCATTAACAAGTGTATAAACTGATGTTTTGTACATTTATATTTGCTGTTTTATTAGAATAACAGAGTTTTATGTCGATGGTCAATTATAAACCATCTGCTTTCCACGGCCATGAAGACACAGAACCTTAAATATTTTGGGGTCACGATTTTGATCTTTAGGGGTCACGTGACGTCATCGGTCACGTGACCATTGGACTCGGCATATGTGGTTTCCTATTGGTGGTCCATTGGACCATTGTTTATTTTGCACCGTTACAGAGATATAAAACCTTAAATTTGCATTTGCCCATGTTAAAGGCCAAAAGTTCACTGCGCATGCTCCGTGTCACGTGATCACAGGCGCGCGGTAGCGCAGCCCTGTGTTAATGGTGACCGGCTAAGTCAATAAAAATGGCAAAATTCGACCCCGCGCAGATCTAAAACCCCTCAACCGATCGACACAAAATTTGAAACAGATGATTACGTCCGCGAGACGACCCCTGTGCAAAATTTCGTGCAAATCTGTCCATTGCGGCTTCTCGGCAAATGGATAAAATATAACAAAATTTTTCTAGTATTATATATATATACCTTTTTTGCCTATGGCCCTACAGGGTGCTTAATCAAGCACTGCTATGAAGGCCCCATATCGTGCCGGCTTATTATAATTATGTTTTACTGTCTCACTTACTGGGGCCAGCTGCGGCAACTGATCCGATACTTAAACCGGCAGTGGATTAACAAGCGTTCCATCCATCGGCCCGGAGCGTCTCAGTGTGCGTGATAGCCAAAGCCAAACCAATAACGTGCTTGAGAGTTATCACGCAGCTCTTAAACGCAGGGTTAAAGTCAGCCATCCAAATTTGTATTGGTTTCTTTCGCATCTACAACAGTTAACTCTGGATCAGCTGAACGACTTCGCTCGTCTTCGCAACAGACTGAACATTCGACGCCCTAAAAAGAAACCGAACATGCTGAACGACAAGCGGATCAAGTCCTGTTTGTCGAGATTCGACAACGGGACTTATAGTCGCCTCCAGTTTCTGCATGCGATTAGTCATTCAGTCGGCGCTCACGGAATCTTTACAGCCGCGTGACGACAACAGCAGCAGCAGCGAGGACGAAGCCAGTCAGGCGCCCGTGCCAGCAGTGACGACTTCAACGGCGTCGGAATCGTCAGCTGCATCAACCTCTGACGACTGCTGCGAACTGTGCCTCGCGGCGCCACGAATTACAACTATTTGAATTGGGGTCTACTTTTTATTGGGACACATTGTACACAATGATACGTTTTTTGTCTTTGACCGTTAGACATTATGTCTCAGTTGATTTGTGGGCTGTAGTAGGCCTGTTACACAGCGTATAAATCGTTGAAAGATCTAGTCACAGTTTTAATTTCAGTTTATTCATTCCATTTAAGCATAAGCAATTTTCGTGCTTTCGGTTTTTTCCGTGCATAAAGAAACTTGTGTCTGTAAATTTTTCATTGTACTCTCAGAACTATTTTTGCAGTTTTTAGTTTGCTTTTGAAGTTGTTCTGAAATGACTGTTTGCATCTACGACTGCTTTGTTATGCTGCGTATGTTATTACGTCGTACATTGGTTCTCACGAGTACTTTAGTGCTTCAATTTGTTTTTCTCATCTAAAAATTAAAATTTAAAAAGTCCCCGTCTTTACTTTGTCGTCAGACTGCGACCGAAAGCACAGGAATTTTCGGTTTCATTAGAGGGGCGACTGAAAATGCGAGACCTGACATCGCGAGACTGGACAACGTGAGACCATGAAGCAAGGGTGGACATCGCGAGACTTGTTTCAATGTTCGAGTATCTGCTCACTAATAAGTTTTTCAAAAATCCGATTTCTTCATTTGTGGTACACGCCAAACTTTGTGTACTATTTTCAAATCTACTCTAGATGTTGGACAATAATTTACACTAGCGGCAGTTTTAGTTTAACGCAGTTATTGACGATGTTCTAGGGTCCTTTTTTATTGGGACACAGTATAGATGTAATAATTGCGCGAAAGAGCATGCATGATATCGTACGCGGTTGAATCATGATGTCTCGACTCTTGCGTCTGTTCTCGGCTCGATGTCCGCCGGCGCACTCACCGACTGTCAACGACGCCACCAACGACTTGAACAACTGCACCACACAAACCACACCATGCACACTGTCCCATACCGTCACAAACAGCGGCCTCGTAGAAGGCGGGGCATGGGGACAATTCCCCCACCCCCAAAATTTTAGCCTACCGAAAAATTCTCTTCTTCGCCGAACATTTTTTAATTACAATATTTGAGGCTAAAAATCTTCCACTTTGTGTACATTTAGGAAAAAGGAAAATTAAAATTTGAAGTTTTGCCAAAAACAATTTTGCTCAGTTGTTCTGGATCACGGCGTGGAACGCCATTATGGGAGTGTGGGTTATTTTACTTCATTACACAGCCAAATACCAATTAACGACCAGCATAAGCATAAGCTTATATCACGACGATAATGATAGTGATGATGATGCAGGACAACGTTAAGCCTCTTTTCCATCCAACGCTACGCACGCAACGCTCAACGCCTTGCGTACTTTTTGACGCAGTAGACGCAAGGAAAGTACGCAAGCAGGTACGCAACGAACGTAACGGAAGCAGATGACACAAAAAATACGCAGAAAATGCAAATATATGTTGCTCATCTTCGTGAGCCTGTCTTAGTTGTGGGTCTGGGACTGTAGCCGTGTCCGCCCATGCTTTGGGGTTGCTAGGTGGCTATGACGGGCACTGTTGATACTTACTTTGAACTGTCGATCGAAGCCATTGCGTCTGGTGCGTCGACCGCTAGGTGTCGCTAGTTGTCGTATCGTGGTCGCCAGCTCAGGTAAGTTGATGATGGTCGTACCGCAACTCATCTTTGTACGCACCACCTCGTAGATAAACTCGTACTGCTCCTGTACGAACGAACAGCAACACCACTTGTCATGACACAGGTTTGCACAGAAAAGGGGAAAGTGATATTGGAATCGCTTAGGCCTAATTATAGCCAGTTTTCGTGGTCTGAGTGAGACCGAGGTCTTATGACAACGCGGCCTCGGTCTTGGTCTTGATTTTCCAGCTTAGGTCTCTGTCGTGTACTCAACGTTTTGGTTCTGCTTTTAACAATAAATGTCCGCTGCGACACAAAGAGGTCGACAATCATTAAAGTCGAGAGGTAGCGCGTTCGACTCCCAGTAATCCAGTGGTTACTACTTGGATGGGTCTGAGGGCAGGTGAACCATCTAGATACATAATTAACACCAACTTTCACTCAGCCTTCCATCCATCCGGGGAGGTAAATCCGAGTCTGTCTGCGGCTAAAACGGGGCGCGTTCACCTCTGTCGGATGGCAGGTAATACAGTGTGATCCCAAATGGCAGGAGACGCTCCGTAGCTTTGCGATGGGTCTTCTATAAAGAGCTATGCACCACCTTTAACTACAACTAGTCTACTACTATATGCGGGGCGACTGAAAACGCAAGACTGGAAAACCCGGCACCAACTCGCAGGGGTGGAAAACGAAGGAATAAATTGTATGGATAGCCAATGGGACAGTTTTTGCAATTTATTGAAATAACAGTAAGTCTTATAATTGTAATTCATATTTGTAATATAATTAGCAAAGCAATCGCAACTGTCAGTATATGCCGTACCGGCAGAAACATTTAAAAGTCGTTTATTTGAACAATGACAAACAAGTAATTTGAGCAAAGCTCATGAGACGCACGACAGCCTTAGCAGTTATTATTCGCAGTTTATCTTGATTTAACTCTATCCATTTTGACGCAATTCACTCTTGAAATCTAAGCCGCAGCCACAAATTGGAAAAGAACACTAAAACCCCTATTTTTGAAATTTAAGGTTATTCAAGGTCATCGATGTTTACACCAATAAAATATATTGCTTGTTATAATAAGCAGCATGTCTCTGCCTATCTGCAACCGTTTTCAAGCTACACGAGCCAATAGCGGTAAAATAACTACTTGTAGATTCTTAAAAATGTATGATCGCTAGCTCAACTGCGGACGGCATAATACGTAGCCGTTGGCAAGCGTGAATAGAATCTGCTCATGTTGTTACCTAGAAAGTCCTACCGCTCTGATGTGCTTTGATGTGAGACGACTTGTCAGAACTTTTCAGTAGGCTTAACTATGTTGCACATTTTCTACAGCGACGGCTTTCCATAACTTTGAGGTTCCCCCGTTTTCCGGTCCCGCGTTTTCCACCCCTGCGATTCGGTGCCGGGTTTTCCAGTTCCGCGTTATCCAGTCTCGCGTTTTCAGCGTTCCCCTATATGCACCTTGTTGTAGCTAGACGTCTTGTTCATGCTCTATTACAAATCCGCAAACAAAAATCGCAATGAATGGAGTTTGACTGTTGCGATAAAATCGATCTCTACTACGAGCAGTTCACCTTTGTCAGCTCACACGCATCGATGAGTTTAAACTGCTAAACCACGGTCTGGAGTTGGATAAGTGAGTGTTAAACGAAATTATACACCCCAAACCATACTTATTCCACGCTGGCCGACAGTCGGTCGTGTGGCCTACACGGTCGTTTGGTTGGTCACGCATGGCTGTACCCGTGGGTTATAGACACGATGTCTCACTATAGACAGTGGACAGTGTGAGAGGCAGTACGAGTGCTAATGTGAAATGGGACTAATTTACAGCAACACGCAGCGTCTTGCGTCGCGTTGCATATTCCAACGGGTCGCTGAAATTAACCAGCGACACCCGACGACATCGGACTACGACGAGTGACGACAGTCGGCATCAGGGACCGGCCACATGTGGTTGACAATAGGCCTAACCTATATCATTCAAACAACTAAGAACCACATTCGCGAAACTGTCCTACAAATTATCCTTCATCTTATCTATTTCTTCCTAAAATATTTTCCTCAAAATTTTTCAGAAGCCGCATTCGTTTCTAAGCTTTTTCTAAGACAAGCAATTTTCCCAGGATCTTCCTAAGAAGTTTCAAGATCTGGCCCCAATTTTTACCACACTTCTCATAATTACCACGAAGCATAGCAAGCATGGTCACATGTGGTTGAGGCAAATAGAATCCGCTTCAATTCTCTTGCGTGACGTTACGGAGCGCCGTCGCAAGCTGCTGGCTTGCCGACCGACGTGTTACAAAAGAAGTAAGCAACTTTTTCTGTCAAACGAAAAAAAATTGCTTGCTGAGCTTGGGTTGTGTGTCGCTGCATGAAAATTATTTTAAACTGGCAACGGCGTCGCCAGGATTTATTGAAGGGGCAAAAAACTAGAAAAATTACCTAAGGTCAACAAACACAAAAATTATAAAATTCATGCCATTAACAGTGACAGAACTATACACAGATTACGCTATATAACTAAGCTTAGTCTTTCACTGTAAAGGAGTCGAATGTCAGAGTCTGTGCGGCTCTAAAGCGACCTAAAAAGTTAAAGACTTGGAAAATAGAAGGAAAAGCACGTAGGCGTACGCTACCCATAGCCAGGCCCGTCGAGAGGGTGGGGTAGGGGGGTTAGCTACCCCGGGCCCCGCCGTCGGCCAGAAATATAAAGTATGCCAGAATGTACCATTTTCAAAAAAAAATCAAAAATTTCTCCCCAGAGGGTCCCCGAGAAAATGTTTCCCCCGGTCCCCGCTGTGGCTCTCGACGGACCTGTCCATAGCTGGCGACGCTATTGCAAACTGGTCTTTTGTCTCTCTGCTAAACAGTCAAGCATTTCGTGGACTTGCCAATAAATGCGCCCAGTCTGCGGTTTGCAGTGAAGGCCTCAAGGGACGAATACAGTGCTGCTGAAATAAAAACATTTGTTGGTAATCGTCACTCGGCAGATGCAACCAGACATTGAGTAGTGCCGGTCGGCGACCAAAGAAGACAGACCGACAGCTTTGTTGTAATTCTTTTATTGCAATACAACTTCAAGTTCTTAGAACTTCATGCGCGTAGTGCAAAGCACGTTGTCTGTCCATCTGTTTGAGACGTTTATGTATCGTGACCATTTATTAGGTTACTTGAAAAGTATAATTAGGTGCGCACAGGGATGTGCAGGAGACCTTCTGAGCCGAGACCGAGACAAGACCCGAGACCCATGTCTCCGAGACCGAGACGAAACCGAGACGAGACCTTGAAGCTCCCGAGACTCTCGAGAGTCTCGGGAGCTTCAACGTCTCGCCAAGATGTTTTCAGTGACCTATGGGGAAACACATTGACAATGAAAAAAAATTATACGGATTAATTAACTCGCACCATGGTAAGCGCTTTCCATTTGTGATATTGTGGGTTTTTGCACTTTATTTCGACAATATCGCTAAATAATTAACGG
>Ga0209367_1005093_pt1 | contig 18225 bp, 9 predicted proteins | sample WorMetLIZISLAND2_FD_187412 | JGI IMG/M metagenome (GOLD analysis project Ga0209367, IMG submission 187412) | Marine gutless worms symbiont microbial communities from Max Planck institute for Marine Microbiology, Germany - Olavius geniculatus... ... | reverse complement strand
GTCCAATGGGTCTGCAAGGAAGGGGCACTCCGTCTTTTCGGCCGATTACTTTTCACGGGCGCGCACCGGATGTCGGCCCGATAAGCAGTCTGGACATGCTCTGCGGGCGGGTGATAGCATCTTCTCCGGTTGGGAGCCGCGTTTCAAACGTCACTCCGCGCCGTTTTGGTGCTGCTGCTGAACGCACGTCGGCCGTCGTACGCCATCGATAAGAAGCAGGAAGCTGGTTAATATTGTACGAGCGCAGTTGGGCCGGCGCCAGTTTTGGTCGGATGCGATCCTCACTAGCATCTATGTTGGTCGGATAGCGCGCGCTGGGCGCCGGTCTATGAGTCCGATGGGAGAAATTCGTGCTGGGTGGTCTGTCTGCTAGCCGTGCTGGTTGGGTGGTCTGCGAGCGACTTCAATATATTAGAGGCGTCCCGCGCGACACGCAGCGCCACCTGTTGTCCTACAGCGTCATCAACCTCGCCGTTGTCAGTCCAGCCCACTTTTTACTTTGCGATCGCTTCATTCATTACTGTCCGCGGTAGCGACGGCAGTATTGTTTTCAGCATCGTCACTAAGTTTTTGGGCCAACAGCTAAGCTGTAAGTTTAAGGTCGGCCCTTTGTCGTGATTGTCGTCCGTCTGTCCGTCACGGACGTACTGTGGGCCGTGGCTAAACGGTGCAAGATAAAACTTAGTTTACTACTAATCACTAATAGGAAGTGGCATACGGCCTTTCAGATGACATAAAAATCATCGACCTTGAATGATCTTTAAGATCAGTGACCAACCAGTACGGTCAAACTTACTCTATCGACAGCTGGACATCTTGTTTTTTTCTGTTAAATACGATAACACGAGAATCTTAGCTTGATGAAATTTAGCATAAACCTACCTTACCTTATCTTACCTCCTGGGTGGACGGGCTGTTACACCTGCCAAGCGCTGAGGCCGTATCAGATGTAAAAAAACATTTTTATGTTTTTTAATAGAAATTTTAAAAACATGTTTTCAATGTTTATATATGTTTTAATGTTTCTATTTTTGGTTTTTTATTTTTTAAAATGTTTTTTTTGCTTTTTTAATGTCATGTTGTTTGTTTTTGTTAAAACATAAACGTACAAAATCACATGCACGCGGTAGCGCAGCCCTGTGTTAATGGCGACCGGCTAAGTAGAGGGAGAATGGCAAAATTCGACCCCACGCAGATCCGAAACCCCTTAACCGATCAACACAAAATTTGAAAAAAAATGATTACGTCCGCGAGACGACTCCCTGTGCAAAATTTCGTGCAAATCCGTCCATTGAGGGTCTCTCGGCAAATGGGTGAAATATAACGAAAATTTTTCTAGTATATATATACCTTTTTTGTTGACCGACCTACAGGTCAGACCTTCCGGCGGATTTTCACGCGCGATGGCTCGGACAACGCGGCCTCACACAAGGGTCAAACCTTTTTAAAAACCTAAGTTCGAAGTTAATATCTAACCTCTGAAAAATTTTCCCAAAGTCGCAAATTGGCCCAAAAACGGACAAATTTTCGGCCAAAAACGCTGTTGTATAAAAAATCACCTATAAACGGCCCCTAATCGTCATCGTAGGCCCATAAAAGTTGTATGGTGAATAGGCAATATGGCCTCGGGAATTCCGAATATGTGGTCTTTTTTGACCCCTTGCTTACAGGTCACGTGACACGGAGCATGCGCAGTAAACTTATTTGGCCTTTAACATGGGCAAATGCAACTTTGAGGCTTTATATCTCCGTAACTGTGCAAGATAGACGCATGGTCATCATTGACCACCAATAGTAAAGTGCCCACGCCGAGTCCGATGGGCATGTGATCGATGACGTCACGTGACCTCAAAAAGTCAAGGTCGTGACCCCAATATCTTCGGGACTTTAAATTTCCATAACGGTGCAAGATAGATGCATGGTTACAATGGACCACCAAGAGGAAACCACATGCAGAGTCCAATGGTCACGTGACCGATGACGTCACGTGACCACAAAAAGGTCAAACTCGTGACCCCAAAATATTTAAGATTCGGTGTCTTCATGGCCGTGGAAAGCATATGATTTATAATTGACCATCAACATGAAAACTTTGTTATTGTAATCAAACAGCAAACATAAATGTACAAAACATCGGTTTATACGCTTGTTAACAGCGACACGCAATGACTGACACTTCGAAAACAGCGAAAAATCATAAAAAGGTGATATTATTCAGCAGCACATTGACAGTTAGACGATGTGATGGTGAGTGGTATCATTTTTTATGATTTTTGCTGTTTTTGATGTGTCAGTCATTGCGTGTCGCCGTTAACAAGTGTATAAACTGATGTTTTGTACATTTTATAAATATGATTTCAGGTGTATTATTGTCTTGTTCTCACATTTACTATGAACATACGTAATGACTAGTGCGCTTATTATACGGTTTATACATTCATCAGGTTATTCACAATAGTGAAAAATTGCAAGAATCACCTGCATTGAGTCTTTGTCGGCAAGTTGCAACCATACTTCCCCCGGAACCCAAATGTAACCATGTAACCATGTATGTAACCATAAGCTTATAGGAAACAGCTATATAGCCGTGGACAGATGTGATGCCGTAGGCAAACGGCTGTGAAGACGTAGATGGATGTGAAGCCGAAATCGGCATGAAAGCCGAAAATTAACCAGTTCATGAGCACCAGTGCATGAGCATGGTAATGTATCTGCTCTAACAATTTTGGTAGGTTCCGGATTTTAGAAATCTTTGAGGTCATCGGAGCACTAAGCCCCACCCCCACGACAAGGTGGCCTATCATGGTGGGGATTCTGCGTGGACATGTGCCTTGACAACCTCTAGAAACCTATTAAATATCATGGTCATAGGTCTAAGATCAAGGACACGTGAGTTATTTGTGTTTTTGTGTGCATTACACTGCAACAGTAGTTAGCTTTGAACAAAGCTAAACAGTTTTGTTATTATTATTATTATTATTATTATTATTACTATATGTTATGTATAAATGGTAAAATCTGTTTCAGGTCACTATCACATTTTCGTCGGCGACCTGAGTCCCGATGTCGAGACTCATCAACTCCGGGAAGCGTTCGCGCCGTTCGGCCAAACCACGTAAGTGCAGCCTAATAATCATGTTCATTTCACGTGTGCATGTTGAGTCTGTTACTGCTATGTAATGCCTGTGCTTGGCGTGGACAGCAATATTATCGGCAAAAGGAACAAAAAAGCGTGTGGCATAAACATTCGTAGACTCATGGTCAGTTAATTACTGCCTCGCATTTATGCGACGAGATAAAAAAAACATAATAAAACAATCTAGAACAATTGCAAAACATCATTTTGTTCCATCGCAAAGCACGCAAATCCCTAACGTAAGATCTTCTCTGAAAGTTTGTAGTGCCACGTTTCGCTCTGTGATAGACAGTAAACAGAGGAGTCGACGGCGACTATCTCTAGCAGTTTTAGTCTTTTAAAGTTTTATCTTTATTTTATCCTATAGCACATTCTCGAACCCCTGCAGTGCGACAAAATGGCCGTACAAATGTTGTGCAAGTTTGCACAACATCTGTAAATTTTAGCCCGTCTGATTTTTTTTTTCAAATGTCGAAGTGTAGTTTTTTGTGCAAAGAGATGCACTGTACGAGTAAATACATTTCGCATTACCTATATCTTGAAACATACTAGCGCGTTGTGAAATATTCTATCAGTTTTATAATGTGTGGAAGTTACAGCACAGCGACCATGTAACTTAGTTATTCTAAAGCTGACTATAGATTTTACAAAGTAGTGTAGCGACGCATTCTATGGTGTGATGGAATCGTTGATTTTAATTGCAAATTTGCTGCAAAGACACAAAGTATATTGATGAAATAATTTGGGAACTATGCCAATATTTGTAGTTGTTACGACAAAACATAGGGCTTTAATTTTAATTGGGCGAGTGTGTCTTACTTGTGTCGTTCATGACGTCATTACGGTGCAGGATACCTTCGTGCAGTCAACAGCGCCCGTCATAGCCCAACATTCATAATAAGCGTTGTTCTTAGATACGTATCGATCGCGCGACAACGCCTCCGAATTTCTTCCGACTTTATCATTGTCTTGCCTCTATCTCTATACTGCAGTTTGCTCAATTCGTTTGATTGATCACAGTTAGCCATTTCATGCTGTTGATGAAGTTGTCTGAAAGACAGCCATAGATCACACGGAACGATGCGAACGCGTTTTCGACAGACAAAGAAGCTCGTTATTTACTGTTACTGCTGCACACGGATTTTGTTTCCGAAAGATGACTTGCTCGTGTCTGGAACGGTAGCGCTTAATCCGCTGATTGCGCTTATACAGTTCTAAGTGGTCTGTTCTGTTTGCGCGGACTTTTAGGCTTATCCGTTTTTAAAATCTTCTCCTCAGTTTTATGTTCTGCTCCTTTTGTTGCTGCAACGATGATCGCATAATATACTACTTATTAGCATGCTCCGTTGCTTGCTTACGTATCTAAAAAGGCGTTTTGCGTTCGGCATATTTGAAAGTTCTCCATAAAACCGCCTTTAGCTTTTTACGCTCAAAACTATCATTAAATTCGCTGGAATGAACGATTGATAACTTAAGTGTGATCCGACGTTTTGATAAGTATTATGGACTTCGTTTTATGGTTTTATACTTGTGCTGACGGTTTTAAAAACTATGTAACTGCTTCGGATCACCAGTGAAGACAGACTTTTGCGATACAGTGCAGTAGTGCGAGGTCAGTGACACTGTGTTTGTCGAATGGCCACGTCGGTCATGGCCGACAATACCGCCGCCGCGCGAGATGATGCAGGATCTGACGTTTAGTCATGTCGGAGTGAATTGTTGTGCTTCATGTCAAATTGTGTCTCGATTTTTATCGCAAGGAGGAAGTGTTGTCGGCCCAGAATATAATGGAGCAGTATCTCTATCTGAAGGGCAAAAGGATGGCAAAGCGACGCCATGACGACGCCATGAAAATGACGCCATGAAGCGTATACTTGAGGATATGCTAAAAATTGTGCTAGATCCAGCAGTTGAATTGCCAACGTTCTTTGCCATAGAACTGTCACGACTCCCCCAGTTGGTGTCGAGCACTGCGATGTATCTGCTATCTTGAATGAACTTTATGCTTTGAGAAGTGAAGTTTGTATGATGGCGCAGCTGAGGAGTGAAGTTGATGAGATGCGCAAGGAGATCGCTTTATTACGTCAGTCACAGCCTACTGCACAGTTGGCTACTGCTGAGGCCTGGCCAAACCTGTCTGACGGCGCTAGCGCATCTGGATCGAGAGGAATTGTGGCAGCCGTGGATGGTGGGGAGCATGTGCCAATCATGTCGTCTTATGCGAAGCTAGCTACTGATCTCAAGGAATCTGGTATAGCACCTCGGAAGCCCCGCATATTACCTGTTGTCGGCAAATCCACAAAGTTTACCAATGTGAAGTCGGTAGTGACAAAGAGATCAGTTGATGTGTTTACCTGAAGATGGCATCCACGAACACGTTTCTGAGGTATACGATTGTGCCACAAAAATTCTACATGGAGAATTTGCTGACAGCATTGTTTGTGTGCAACTGAAATTAAAATACGAGCACTTATACTCTTCCTTCCATGTGTCTGTAACTGTGCCTGTGCCTATTGCAAGTATGCGTCATGTCATAGATTGTCTGATGAATGTGGAGTCTTGCCCTGATAGGCTATTGTGAAAAGGCACTTCTGGGCTAAAAATGTCTAATCAGGGTAGTTTTCAGATATGCTGTTTTAGCTGTCGTTGTTTTAAAAAAAATTGGTAGCAGAGATAAGTAATTTGTGCGATGCGTGTAATTTTCTTTGTATTCAGGAACATTGGCTGCTGCCTACGGAATTACATATTGTAAATAACCTACATGAAGATTTCTATGGTTTAGGCAAGTCTGCTGTGGAGCTAACTAGTGACATTCTACTGGGTCGGCCATATGGTGGTACATGCATATTGTATTGCGATAATTTCGTACGTTCACACAGAATCCGTTACAAAATTCGTTGAGATTCACGTTTTTTTCCAAAGCGTAAGGTCTATAACAACTTACGTAGGCCTATTAGGCATATTGGAACCGCTGACTTCATTGCTAATTAACCGCGGGGCAAGTAATTTCGTTGTTTGGATACGTCGTATACTCGTAATAGCCTCTTCGTATCGAGATGTGCCTAGGTCGTAACGGTCCGCCTGGCGAATGGCTGGAGCACTTCGCCGACAGGTTGTTAGATATTATGAAGAGCGTGTCCCTTCACAAACCTGATGATCGTTGTGTGAGTCCGCGAGAGCCGGCCGATGACGCTTCTCTATTAGCGACCGCCACCGACAGCTTAACAACTTGGCGGACGTGTGGGCGATAGGACGGACTCGGTCCTGTGGTGGGCGATAAATCACACGTCAAATCCTGGAGTCCGACGCGTTGTGAGTCCTATATTCTAGGACTTGCCTTGCAGATGAGACAGCGAAAGGCGTGAAGACCGGCCAACAGTTTGTGCAGGAAATTGAATGACACGTCAGTCGAGTGAAGGGACGGTCGTACGTCGTCGTCACTACGAAGCGGATTAGGAGGTCGGCGCTCTGAAAGTGATTTTGACCTGGTTAAAACCGAACATCGGTTGAATTGTCTATTTGACGACGACTTCGGTGAAATGCAGTTTATCAGTGACGGCGACCAAGCGGACCATGGGTCCCGACATTTCCCAATTTTGGGCTTGCTTTGCTTTTCCCATTGAGCATTTTCGTGCTCTTGTTTACAACACCGTCTTCAGACATTTTCCGAAAACTTTCTTGGAATGACATGCATTGTTCCAAACCCAGGACAGAGCACAACATAACCCACAAGTTTTTTCAAAAAGTTAAACTGTGGACATGGTGCTTAAAACTTTCAACGGATTTGATATCATTTGGCAGGTACGCTTGTGGAGTCCAATGACGCACTGTGTTAGACAGCCCAAGTCCCTGACTCCAGAAGATGGGAACATTTTCGGGGTCAAACCCCAGCCAAAACATGCAGTTGCTTTTTCCTTTCGAAAAAAATGCAATACAAGAAAAAGAAATAAATTAACACAGTGACATAAGGCCTACTGACTGTTTCTAGCAAGCTATACTGATTGACATAATGTAATGTTCTTAAAGCTTGGCCATCACGTGATGGCTTGGCGGGCGGCACATGTCACGTGGTTTAAACGATGATGGCTAGATTTGGCGCTTTTGATCGATGGCGTCAGCTCATATCTGCTTCCATTGCTTGTCAATGTCTTAGAGCTAACCGAAAGGGCGCACAGACATTTTAGAGGAGAACACTCCCCACTCTCCAATCTCCACCTGGTCAGAAGCTATTAGAGTTGAGCTGCTTGCGATGTTTTGATCTCATGCGTAGTTTTCGTTCAGAAAAATCAAGCAAAATTTGACGAAGATTACTCTTTCATTTCATTTGTTCAGTATATTTAACAGTTGGCATAGTTTGCGGTGTGCATATTGCTTTGTTAGATAAAAAAACCAATGTAACATTGGTTCATGATAATGCTATTGTTTCGCGTATTAATGCGATAATATCAGCTTATGAGACAATCTCTCGCACACTCGCTTATTTGTATTTGTCGCATGCGGGAATTTTTACACTCCCTGACTTCTTGTGTGTGCCCATTGTGTATTTATTGATTACGCACTGTATTATCCATTTTGTTACTTATTCTACGTCAGGCTTTTAGAATGTTTTATGCTTAAATACGAATTACCATGCTGTAATCATGGTTTTTGTATAGCTAAGACTCAGTCTAACTGCGACTGACGTAGAGTTGTCACTTGTACATTTTAAATATTATTTTGTTTTTGCTTTTAAATTTAACATTAAAATTTTTGTAAATGTATGAATTGGATAATGCATGACATTGAAAGATAGTTCAGCTTGTTCTACTCTTGAGTGTTGTGCAAAAATTATTTAACGCTCCAATATACTGAGTTTTTTACAAACATTATAGACACATTTAAATAGTGCGCGACATTGTATTGTTGTTTACTAAAACTCATTTTGTGAGTATTCTAGTGTCGCCATTTTTTGCGTGTAAATTTTTGTTAATGAGTTTTTTAAACAGTACAGTACAATCTGTTTTCCGAATGAAGTCGAAGAAAATCGATCAAAACTTTATAGTCGATTTATTTTTTCCCGTTATTTTTGGTCGATCGGCCCATCTCGAGCGGTTATGGCAAGAGAGCAGTTTGCCGACACGATAAGTAGCGCTAGTTCATCGATCATGATTAGAGCGGGCGATCGGCTGAGCGAGTCAGCAAAGCGAGTGTGCAGTGGGCCAGTGTGCGACGGGCGGTTCACGCGCCGCCGGCCGTGTCACATTAAAATGTCTACCCCATGAAAAATGCGCCCGGGAGAGATAATCACAGATTTGATGTCTCCTTCTTATTAAAATATCTCCCCATTATAGGATCGCCCCCAGAAAAGTCTCCCCTTGCCGACATTAGCCCTACTGGTAAAAGTCCGTTCTACCCGGGCGGCCGCCGGGCGGGACGGATTTTTGCCGGTAAATTGTCGGTCTCGGGAGACTTTTCTGGGAGCGATCCTACAATGGGACACCGGCCGTCCTGTTCCTCGAACAACGTCGTCGTCGTCTATCAGTTCCGCTGGCAACTTTGCTCGCCTCTCCAACACGCTCACACAGACTTCGATGCGAGGAGACTAGATCGACTGAATAATCACGTCGCCGACAGGCCACCGGATCCACGGCGATTGTGATTTAAATTAGAGCTGATGCTGCCCAATTAATGAAAGCGTCAACGCGTTAAGCAATTAATTCTGATTTTTTTACATTAACGCCGTTAGGAATTTATTCATTTTTACTCGCCGTAGTTTGATAGAAAACAAAAAAATAAATAAAACAATATAGGCTAACTAAAAAACGCACCACAAACGTAATTAACGATTTACAATAATTAATTTGCAGCAACTTGTTTTTGTCATTTTTTTATGTTCTGCTAATTAAACAGTGCAAAAAGTGCTAACTAAGAGCACGGAAAACCAGTAGGAATGTAGACTATCCTGCAAAACAAATCTCCCGAAACTAAATTTTTGTTGCATGCGATATATTCACGTTGTAAAGTTCAGGTTCCGCGCAATACAGGTGATTTTTATGGCAGCACGTATGAACCATCGTTCAGCAGCAAGACAGACTTAGGTCGTTTGATGACGACTACTTGCCACACAAAACAGATACGCGTTGAAACGATAAAAATAACTAATCGCGCGATAAACGTAATTAAAAATTTAATCGTTGGAGCTTGAACTGTTGTATAGTTTAAAAAGTCTGGCATTTATCTGTGCACCAAAGTCCAGCGCCCTATAAACATGGTCAGTGGGTCAGCGGATCGTGGGTCAGAGCTATTGTGTTCGACTCTGATTCATCAGACTTCGCCTCATCGAGATTCTCACAATGTCCAGAGCTGCTAGAGGGTCAACGGATCAAGTGGACAAATTTTTCACTTTCTATTTCTGCAGTCTCGCAGTTGTCGGTGGTGGTAGCGTGCCGCAAAGGTCACGTGACTGGCTATGAACTGTGATGCGTCAGTTCAACCAACTGGAGATAAAATGGCGACCAACCAAAAATTCCGTGCTTTCAGGATTCTCAACGCAACTAAAAAACTTGTGCGTTTCTTGCTGCCGGTGTCACTGTGGTAGTCGTGGGGAGAAGAGGATACTGCAGGGGGCACGTGACTCTAAGAAACTACAATCATTTAGTGTGGAGCTAATATTCTTCAAAATAGTGCCAAAAATTCATCCAAACACACTTTATCAGACCTAAAAATCACAACATTTTTTGACCATTTAGCTCTTTCTCCAGAGTCCAGACCCTTTTATGGCACTGAATGGCCTCTTTTGTGCTGATGTGCCGTTAAGAAACTATACTCACTCACCAGACTCTTTTCCCGCTGTGGAAGAGACACCCTGCCCCACACCCCACTTTTTACAGTGCCCATCTAACTACGCCAGTGGCCGATGTTGTACTTGGTTTGGTGACACATAATCACCCGACAATTAATCACGCGACAGTTAATCACCGCGTGATAAAGTGTCTGTACACCGTTGTACTTATATTTACTCTACCAATCTACGGTATATCATCATGTCAAATTTGTCTATACGCTACCTGTGTGCAAAGTTTTGATTTCCGAACTTTAGCAGTTTATTTAGCTTACCGAATGCTCCCTTGCTTACATTCACTCAGACATCCAGACACAGTCACTTAGCTCAGTTTATCACCACTGAACCTCAGTGCAGCGCAGTGCCGAGGTAAATGTTGAATGCTATTTGATACCGGAGAGGCCTACCGAGTATCGTATCGAATCATGTCGATGATCGTGATTATGATGTCGCATCACTAATCCTTGCAGCGGATAGGTAGTGGATGAAACATGTTGTAGGCCTGGTCCAGTAGCATCTTGGACTCAACGCCTGATTACACTCAGTATAAAGCACTGTAGGTAGCAGTTCATTGACTCGTGACCGCCGCGCGTTGTTGCACGCAGCATCTCGCCTTAAGCCTCTCTTCATTAGTAACTCTTTCCTCCGCCACTTTGCTCTGAAAATGTCTACCGTTTTGTCTCTCGCTGATGGACGATTTTTTTGTTGAAACATTATTGTTTTCTGCATTCTTCACTTTATTCTTAAGCGGAATCGCTTTCGAAGCGCCAGCGATTCCGCGTGTTCAGACTATACACATTTTTTTCATACCGCGGTCTGTATTCATCTGTCTGTCGTCCACGTCTGGAGATTTGGCTTAAACGCGAAAGTTATAGGCTTAGTACCAGTTCTCGGATACACGCAGCACATTTGCCTTGCTTTCTACCGGCAGTGTGCTACATCTTATCACAAGTTTGTTACCTTTGGTTTCTAAGAAAATGTTGTCGAATTTTTTAGAAAATATATCGCGTGACCTTTGACAAACGGAGAACGCGTGGTAAAACCCAGCGGGATCTTTAACACCATGTGTGAAGCAGAGGAAGTCTGACTGATTGCTGCTGTCAATGAGTTTTGACACGACGAGTTTCTTGCCGGCTCGTGAAGTGTGAAAGAATAGTCGGCAGCGCCGTCTTGGCACGTGCATAGGCTAAGTCGTTGCGGGGTCCAGCTTTGATTTGCGGGATGAGGCATTACGGAGATTCCTTCGTGGTAAATGCCGTTGATGTCTAACAAGTAATGAGAAAAAAACGGCGAATCTTCATTTTTCGTTAAATATTTGTTGTTTTGCTAAAACAGTTCGGAGGTTGATAAGAGACTATACGAGAGTACGTGTCGTTTTGCTGCTGGCAATTTTCTTCGTGGTGATCAGTAACATTCAATATCCTGGTCTCGCATGTTTCTAGAGTTCTAATCGGCAGAAGAGCGACCTACAGCTGCCTGGCGTACAACCGAAGATAGTGTGTTTTGCTACAAATGTTTCACAGTGATATCGTTGTAACGATTAAACGCGGTGTGTTGAGCCGAGGGGGTCTTCGGTTTATTAAGCGCACGGCTTGGAAGTGACGCTACATATTTAATGTACAACCCCCGGCGGGTCTCAGTCGGTGTATAATGTAGATGTGTGGAAGCCAGTGCTAGTTCTCAGATCATCAGAACCTCCTCATCTTGCCGGCGCGTCGTTGCCACGGCCAGTCGTCGTCCGGTTCGTCATCGTAAATATTTGACGAGCGCCTCTCTGACGCGTCGTCCAGTCCTGTCAACAGCATGCATTATGCAGCGACGTAACAGCACGACACGGCAGACGACAGACACGGAACCCGGCCGCTCGTCCGTCCAGAACTGATGACCATCATGACACCGACATCGCCGCTCTACGTCAGCCGGTTGTCGGAAACTACAGATGACGGCAAAACAGCAACAACTGAAGATTTGGTGGTCAAGGTTCAGGAGCACCATAAGTGCTAGATATTTGGCGTGTGACAGTTTGCTAGCACACTGGGTTCATTCATCGACAGCAGAAATCTCGTGAAATGCAGCATGCTTCGTGTGCTTCACCTATAATCTGCGGGTGGTATCCGCGATAGCCGTACGCTAAAGGATAGCAAGAACAGACCACAGAAATCCAGTAGTTGGATTTTCGTTGGCGGCTGAGTTATACCGAACGACTGATAATATCATTTTTCTGTTTTTTGTTTGTTTGTTGTTTGTTTTTTGCTGTCATTGAATAACGAATACAGCTAAATATGTACAATGCATCCCGAACGCAGTCTTTTAGAATTGGATTAACCCAAAAGAACGCAGAAAGACAGTATTTTAGAGAATACTTCGCTGAAACAGATTACAGCGTTCGTCGGATTTGGAGAGCGACAAGATTGTAACAGAAATAGATAGACAGGAAGAAGAGAAGTGGATGACCGTCACTTTCTTTACTATCCCTGAATATACAAGAAAAGCCCAGCTAACGCAAAGGGGAACGCGCAACAGCTGTGCATGTTTGAAAGCCAAGTAAAACTAAATCAGTCGCCAGAGGGCGCCAGACGACCGGCGGCTAATTATCTATAATGTTTTACTTGCACTCACTAGAGGGCGTGACCTGTCTCACTCTGCCAACGCCATATCGGCTAGAAATCGCAATTTTTTTCTACCTTCTCTTATTCAGCACCTTCGTTCAGGGTGACCCCCTTCGAATTCATGGAAAAGCTTTACGGTTCCTGAAACTAGAGTCTTCCAGGCAGCCGACGGTGAAGATTTGGTGATTCTAGCTTGCACCGTTTTTGACTGATCCAGCCGTGTGACGGACGGACGGACAGACACAGACAGACAGAATTGTGATGGCTAAGACGCGATACAGCAGTAGCTGCTGTTGCGCGTAAAAATCATAGATAGAAGCCCCTTTATGAGCACAAATCACTGCTTTCGTGGTCGTGTCGTACACGTGTAGGTCTATGTGCGGACTTACGGATTTGTGGGACTGCAGCTCTACATGTAGTGCGCGAGTGCAAAACGAAGCACGAATGCGTGTTTCGCACTTTACCGACGTCTCAGTCACTTACATCAGACGCGACTTGCACTTGCAATTTTGTCGGCGCTCTTGACTCGACTGCGTCCAAGGTTAATTCGGACGTCGTTATTATTCTATTCCACCTGTTGGACGTCTGCAATTATTCGGAGCAGCTCACCTCCGTGGCTCCATGTCGTACTTATGCAGAGTTCGCGTTTCGTGACTTGGCTCATAGAACAATGGGCAGGCAGGCATCTCAGTCATTAAAGCTGACTTGACCGTAATCGTATCAACGGCATTAAAATTTCACGACGCAGATTAGTATTGTGGCACCGATGCACACCTGACGTGCATTGCGCATGCGCCGTACCATCCGCTATATACAGGAATAATTAAGTTGGAAGAAAAATGGCGCGTTGACTATATATACATGTACTGCCATGCTGCTTCAAAGTCATTTATGATGTTGTATCGTTTATTCATGATATTTGTACGGCAGACAAATGTCAGAAACACTTTAAAACACAACAAGGCAAATTATGCGCATGACATATCGTGCATAACGCGAGTTTGTTACTGCCATAGGCTGTCATGTAATATTTTTTCTCTGTTCAAGTTGTTTCCCTGGTGACTTAATTTAAAGCCAAGCAACTTTAATTCGTGGCATTGTCGCATACATTTATGCTATCAGCGGAAATAATTTTACTAAAAACTGGTCGGCCACAAAATGCAGACTATTTTGTATCAGCTGTATGTAGAAAGCGAGTCTTCAAACTATATAGGCCTACTGTAATACGTCATTAGGGACTGGGCTGTGTTCCTTGGGGTGCCGGGCGGCGAGTCTGATACTTCGGCAGTGCAAACAGGTCTCGCAGCGCTAGCGGACGAATATAGATGTATTTGTTTCGTGCTGAATTGCGTGGCCGCCGGTGGGCGCAGGAATACAAAGTGGATAAAAAAGAGGCTGGAGTCGTTTTCACAGAATTCGGTCGGTTAGTTCGTGACGCAGATTGGATCAAAACGACGAACAGTGTTGGGGCGGACGTCGCCAGTTTATACCACGTCTGGGGCCCGCCAAGCAACCGCGCACCGTCGGCTGGAGTCTGATGACGACATCAGTAAAAATCTGCAGCGTCCGAGACGATTGAGCGCTCATTTCTAGCCGGACAACGAACATATAACATCTCCCGCGACTGGCTATTGCTCATCGACCTAACCAGCTGTGGCTAATATATCGCGTCTGTTGCAACAAGAAATATGAGCTAATGCTCATGAGACGCGCGAGAGCCTATAGCAGTTCCTGTTCGTAAGTGGTCTTGGTCTATGTCCATCCATTTCATCGCAATTCACTCTCCTGCAGCCGAAAATCGCAAAAAATAACTAAAAGCTTTTATTTTGGGGTTCAAAGTCATTCAAGGTCATCGATGTTAACACTACTAAAAGCAGGTCGCCAGTGCTTGTTATGGTAAGCAATATGTCTGTGCTTATCTGCAATTATTTTCACGCTGGACAAGCCAATATCGGAAAAATAACCACTTTTAGAGGGTACCCCTCTTTGACACCCGCGTGCGCAGGCCTCGTTGAACGTCGGGGGTCGGGACTTAGACTGCTAAAATCTACATTTAATGCCAAAAATTATATATGCAGGTTATTCTAGTTTATCTCTAGCCTTCTGGCACAATTCACTCTTAAAATGTGTGTCGTAATTCGAAATCACGAAAAATTCACTAAAAACTTCTATTTTAGGTTTTCGGGGTCATCGATGTTGATGTTAAATTCGTATTTCTTCAGCTACAACCTTTTTAAAATTTCGTGTAAACTGATCATCATTTGAGTGAATTATGAAAGAAAGAGAAAAGGGTCCATTTTCGTGAAACACTGTGTATTTGTGTTTTTATACTTGTGTCATTTGTTTGCTATAATTTGAACTGAATTACGCTAACTGCAATAAGTAGGTCTAGTCAGCTTTGATGGCATGCACTAGCCTACCTGCTATTGTCATCAAATTATTATGTTTGGCAAAATACTGTTTGCTTTCTTGTTTGGCTGTTAATGGCGTTTTTCTTATGCCGCCATGCTATACAGACGGCGAATGTACCGTGATTAATGCACTGTTTTCCAGGCGGCCGCGTGATATAATAATGTGTATTTTGATTGCTGGCAACAATAAAAAATGAATCAAAAGACGTATTACATTTTTCTTTTCGCAGCATGTACTTATGCTTCCAATCCGTTTAATCGACTTTACTGCAAACATTAATAACACAAATTGATGACCGTAATATTCGCGATATCGTATATGTATTCGCAGCCGTCGTTATAGCCGCGTTAAACCGAAGGTAATGAATTTATGATATAATCGATGAATCCGTTAGATACGGTAAGATAAATGATTCGTGCTGGAAAACTAGTAGACAAGCTGTCAGTTTAATCTAGCATATAAACTAAAAGAACTAAAACTGGTTTGAACAGAATTGAAACGAGAGAAAAAGAAAAGAACTGCTAAGTAAAAACACAAAATTTATTCGAAAAACTAGAGATACATTCTGTGGAACGAAGTATCTGTCCCATTGCCACGCTATATAGCCTAGCAGCTGCGTTTCAGCGTTTGTCGCTTTTGTGAGCCTGCAGCCAATTTTGTCTTTGAATAAAAACGGTTGGTTGCCATGACAACAAAGGTCTTCGGGGGAGAAATTTACATGATACCATTGCATAGCCCGGGCCCGAAAATAGGGGGTAGGTAAAAACAACGTGCAATTATTTTTTTTGCGGGAGCCGAGTTAAAGTCAATTTTGTCCCAAAATTCGTTCCCATAGCAACGGAAGTTGGCAGGGAAGAAATTTTAATGTAACCGTCGAATAGCGCGGACCCGCATGTAGGGGGGTAAGTACAAACAGCGCGCAATTATCTTTTGCGGGGACCGAGTTATACCGCTTTGAAGTCTTTATAGGCCGTAATGCAATTTTTTTTAAAAATGGGGTAAAATAGGGGAAGTAATTATCAGATTTTTATCCCAAACAAACTAGATCTTACTTTTCAGGCCCCAAATCACTGTGCAAAATTTTATCCAAATTGAATCAAAATTGTGGCCGTAAGAGTGTTTACACACAGACTGACAGAATGACAGAATGACAGACAGACACAAGTGATTTTATAATCTGTCCCATGCTTTGCTATAGCACTAGGACAGATAATAAAAGTGGCACGTTTTTATGGACCACGGTGTAATAACAAATTTTTTGTTAAGCGTTATTTCAGGAATTACAGCAGTATGCAGGTACACTGCATGGTGAGAGACTGACGCACATAGGTAAAATTGACGACAGGTACGGCGCATGACTCCTGTGTAGGCAATGGACATAGAGAGTAAAGCGCCAGTCCATTTGTCAGTTGTGCTGAGAACGCTGAAGACGTCTGTTGTGACGCCTGGTGTTGTTACTGCGCCGAGAAGTTGTTAGTCTAACTGGCTTTGAGTTATTCACTCGCCCGTAGAACGCGTGTTCTTGATTTCATTCATCTCTGTGACGCAGTGTGCGTCAGCAGCAGCAGCAGCAGCAGCAGCCTATAGGTCGTGTTATCAGCCGAGTAACATTCACGTGGCGATGCGTCGATCGGCTAATTGGCTTCTGAATAATAAATGTCGGCAAATCGTCCTCCCGTGTTGTCCAAGCCTATCGCCACACAGTATAGGCGATCGGTTGTATTGGTAGCTTATACTGGTCTCTGAACTACGACGTTTTTGGACTATTATGGGACTACGGTTCGAGATATTGATAGCAAGGAAGTAGCGACTATATTCCACATACCGCCGGTACTGCGATCGCGTTTTAACTATGCTGCTGTACTCGTACATTGTTCTCGTTAATGCTAATCAAATAATTTTGTTAATGCGGTTTTGAAAGTAAAGTTTTGGTGTAAAATAACTGTGGTTTCGTAATGGCGACCGACAGTTTGACACAATTAATTGTATTGGTACCGGTATGCTGATATACCTGTACTGGGGGCATACAAGTGGAGCATGCATGTTTTACGGAAGGCCTATAGATCAAGAAATCGAACATTTTAATAAGTTACGTAAATTCATCAAAAACAACTTTTAACTGGATACTTGTGGACGTTTTGGCAACCCCTGCTGCCTTCTTCGGAACGACTGTCCGCTGCGGCGGACAGGATAAGTAGTTATAGACGTGTGATAACTGGTAGGACCCCTCGTCTCGGTTCATCGACTTGTCTCGTTTTTTTCTGATGTGTATCGCTTCTCTGATCCATCGGTCCATCCATCGGTTCAACGTATGAGTCAATTCAAAGACAAAAGAAATCGGACACACACAACCATGGCCTTAGTTTACCAAAACGTCCTGGCGCGAGTCAGCTAACCATGCTACCGTATGATCAGTGGCTAGCGTCGGTGTACAGTCGCTTTCGTGTCGTCGTTGTTGGCTTTTTCACTCGGTGATAACACAAGCCGTTCTCGGCGTCGACGACAATGCACACACGCACACGTCCACACAGTCAGTGCCGGTGTGCGACTTAATCATTCATGCACGGCGCTAATACTAATCTACCACCGCACACGACAAAAACACACAAACAATGCACTAATTACCTACACCGACGCCGACGTCAACGTCTTGCTTATTTATTTATCACAAAGTCGCACACAAAGTAAACGTAAAATAGAGTGACACTTCAATGTCAGTCTATTTTTACCACCGTGTATACAGAAAGTAAATAAGACTGTCAATCTCAGATTGCGAAAGCAGCTCCTAGTGTAGGAAATGGCAACAGATAAAAAGTAGTTCTAAGATACAGAGAAACTGTATTTCACGTGTCAGCTGACACAGCCAATGTTCAGTTCGTTTAATGAATCTAAAACAAATCGAAATCAAAAACCCGGCATCCTCATGCTGTAGCGTGAACACCAATTTGTCAGATAGTTCTTTCATAAATCAGCGCGTAAAAAGATCACAGCTGTAATAAACGTTTATAAACATTTAAAAAAATTTTTTATAAAATGTCTTTCTTAAACATTTATTTTTTACATTTTTATCTTGACGCACGCTAAACTTTTAATGTAACTAATAGTGACAGCGATTTAAAATAGTCATAAACAAAAAGTAAAGTGTTGTTGATAGATTTTGTATTCATATTTTCTAACTTTGTGTTTATAAACGTTTTTTTTTAATTTTCGCAATAAAAATGCATTTTGACGTTTTTATTTTGTTTCTT
>Ga0209367_1005091_pt1 | contig 18226 bp, 7 predicted proteins | sample WorMetLIZISLAND2_FD_187412 | JGI IMG/M metagenome (GOLD analysis project Ga0209367, IMG submission 187412) | Marine gutless worms symbiont microbial communities from Max Planck institute for Marine Microbiology, Germany - Olavius geniculatus... ... | reverse complement strand
CCAGGTATGTTGCATTTAAAGCATTTTAAATAAATTTTGACAGTTTTTGCCAGTCAAATTTCTCAATATTTGGGTATTGGAGAGTAATTGCTACTTCTGTTGTTCTGTGAAAATTTTATGAATTTCCGATGAACGACGGGATATATACGTGCGATGTCATGTGCAAACTGTTTTTGCCTTCTAGCCAAAACTCGATTTTTGGGACATACCTGGTATGTCCATGGAACCATTACATGAAATCATTACAATTCGATAATCGTTCTTCAAGTTACAGTTAAATATGTTCGGGATGTTTTTGAGACACAGTGTAGAAAGTCGCCAACTTTCTATTTGATAGTAATCGCCGACCTTCTACGACGCACCGTTTAGCTACAATACCGCACGATTGGCATGCCATAATGCATTATAACCCTTCAAAATCATCTAGTAGTCGTAGAAATGATCCCTCTCAAAAAGTCCTTCCAGACAACACAGCCCCCCTCCAGCCCCTAACGTTCTCCCAGCTCCAAGTTCCAACTACTTGGTAGATATTTAGGTGCTAGGTATTTTAGGTGCTAGTAGTTATCAGTTATCTAGTAGTTATCAGTAGACTGATAGTTATTAAGTGCATACTTAATGAAAGAGCAACAGCGTTTTGTACGAGTATAAACTCTAGGAAATTTAGCAGAAGTACGAAGGCGTGAAATTACTGACTGTTCTCTTGGAGCTGGGAGGAGACAATGAAGGCAAGAAGAAGGCCACACAATATCCAGAAAGAACCCCTAAGAGAGACCATCTCTATACGACTGGCAAGAGTTTCTATGTTGGCAGAATACAACATGGAGGTATAGGGCATGCCACGGGTAAAGATGAATATGATGTGGATGGCACGTATCTGTTCTCTCAATTTGTTGACTTTGATCCTTTGTGAGAGCATAGTACCAGACAGGAATACAGTAGGCCTATTCTATTACGGGTCATATGATTGAGGTATAGTAGTATAACAAATGACTGCTGGATAGTCCTGCTCTGTTTTACTGTTTGAGAAAATCGAGTCTAGTAGCAGCTTTTTAACAATGCTGTTGATGTGGATTGACCAACACATGGAAGAGTCAACATGAACTGCTAATAACTTAAAGGAGCTGACTCGTTCTATTGTACGTGAAGAGGTTGTGAGAAGTGGTACGTTAGTCTTAGAAATACGACCAAGAATTGGTTTTGGCACTATTGACCTGCATGCGGTTATCTGCCGTCCAGGTAAATAAGTTTCCCAAGAACTGCGGCATATTTGAGGTTTGTGACTTAGGTTGAATTTGTTCAGACAAAGTAGAGTCGTCGACATAATATTTGACTACGGAACAACCAAGTGACACGTCATTGATGAGGACCAAGAAAGACAGAGGGTCTAACGAGGAACCCTGGAGCATACCGGCTGTGAGCGGTTTCCATGTAGACAAACACTAGGCCTAACCAGCATTCGTGACAGACAGACAGACCACAATCCGTGCCAAAGACGCCCTAGTAAGTAAGTAAGTAAGTAAGATTATTTAGAAGACGCAGTTTAACAATAGCCACAATGCGCCGCGCTTTCAACGCCCAAATAAAAATGTCTTTAACTGCCGTTTAAACTGTTCAAAGTTAATGTCAGTTTGTCTCAGATGAGCTGGCAGACTGTTCCACAGCCTCGGACCTGCAGCAGCAAAGCATCTACATCTCCATAGCTGCTGCAGGTCCTTCTGACGACACATGTCCTTGAGTTGACGACGACCTTCGTCGGAGACCAGCTGACAGTCGGCGGCCAAGTAAGGTGGAGCCATACCGGACAGTGACAAGTAGACCAGAGTGGCCATCTTGAAGTCCACCCGACGCCGAACCGGAAGCCAGTGCAGCTCTTGTAGCACCGGCGTTATGTGGTCACAGCATCGAAGGGCGGAAACCAACCGCGCAGCTGCATTCTGTACAGAGTGCAGCCTGCTCATCAGACCGTCGGTGATGCCGTAGAACATCAAATTGCAATAGTCCAGGCGACACGAAATAAACGCCTAGACGGCGTCAGATGACATCGATCTGACGAGCGGTCGGAGCTGCCGTAACTGGTAGTAGCCACTGCGACACACGGCGACCACCTGTGCAGACAGCGTCAGCTGGCTGTCTACGATGACGCCAAGGATACGGGCTGTCTCCGAGACGTTGATACGTGCCGACGCCACCGGAACCTGCGAAACGTTGACTTTCGCCAGCTGTTGTGGAGAACCCAACCACATTACCTGCGTCTTGGTGAAGTTCAGTCGAAGTCGGCTGGCCTTCAACCATGCCTCGATATCGACGAGACACACAGTAAGACGTCGGACTGCAGCCTCAGCGTCACCAGCCGGTGTGCTGATGTAAACCTGCGTGTCATCGGCACACTGGTGCAGGCTGAGGCCATGACGGTCAACGACCAGGGCCAGCTCAGCTGTAGCGCATCAAAAATCGACAACTTGCAGGAAAGTAGACCTACTTTGGAGTATTGTGCTTGAATAATTTGCGATGATTGCGCAGGCAAAACAAATAAATTTACTTTAGTATATACATAGGTTTATAAAACAAGTAATTTGAGCAAAGCTCACGTGGCGCGCGACAGCTTTAGTGCCGCCACCTGGATAATTGGTATACAACGTAACATAATAATGCGTTTTGAATGAATTAGAAAAAGACTTTGTATGAAGGTCTCTTTGAACTAAGCAGGTCGCAACTTAGACAATCTACGTTCGATGCTAACAATTTTATACGTAGGCTATTTCAGTTTATCTCTAGCCATTTTGTCTAAGGTCATCAATGTTTGTAGGCCTACCGGCCTACCCCGTCAGCAGTTCTTGTTAGGGTAAACAGAAAGTCTATGTCTATCTGTAACCGTTTTTACGCTATATGGGTCAACAATGGTGAAATAACGACTTTTACAGGGTACTTGACTTTGATGCCCGCATGAGCACGCGTCCTTGAATTTAAGAGGTCCAGGATTGGAGTGCTAAAATTTACGTTTAATGCTAAAAATTTTATATGCAAGTTGTCTTAGTTTATCTCCAGCCATTTCGGGGCAATTCACTATTAAATTATGTGTCGTAGCCCGAAATCGCGAAAAATTCACTAAAACCAAATAAGATAATCATCTAGCCTAAACGATTTAAGTTACGTTAAAATCAGTCAAGGGTTTGCAGTGTTTACGCGCGACAGCATGTAATGTTTCGCGTGTCTTAGCTATTGACGAGGCGTCTGTCTGTCCGTCGGTCCGTCCGTCACACCGTGGTACCCTATCAAAACGGTGCAAGCTAAAATCACAAAGTCTTTACTGTGGGCTGCCACAAGGATCGACTCTAGTTAGTTGTGACAAAATTTTATGGATTTCTCGTCAAACGGTAGTTTCCATTTTACCGTTACGGGTATTGACTCGTCTAGTGTGGAAACGTAAGCACAGGTGACGAGCTTTTTAGGGGTATTAACATCGATGACTTTGAGCGATGACCAAGGCCGAAGTGGTTGAAAGCCAACACGCAACAAGGCCTTTAAACGTCAAGTTCAAGGCCAAGGTGACACGAATGACGTTGCACCGGTGCCTGGTAATACACAGAAGCAGCGTCATGAATTTATTTTTCGCATGGCCGACAATGTGGCATATGACTCGACACCGTATCGGACACCTGTAGGCTTATTATAGAGACCGCTGTGTGTATATGGTGTGATGAGGAATGGGGACAACATCGTACACTGATTGAGATTTGTAACTGTCAGAATCTGCGGCTGATCCGCAAACTATACGTAGTTGCTGACTGTAGATACTTTGACTGCCGCTTAAATTCGGTTTTACGTGTATTATTCTTTCTGGGACAGATTAGTTCTTTTCTTCAGTGGGTTTCGTTTTCGGTCGTAAGCATAGTTTAGCGCGGAAGTCCGGAGAACTAAAATATTTTCCCGCAGTTTTCCTTTCAATTTTAATTAGCGAGCCCATGGTTCTGACAAATTCGGCTTAAAGGTCTGATTTCACTCAAAGTTGCCGTATCAAATTGATATCACAGTTTTTGCAAGAAAATCTGCACCGGTACATTAGAATTTCTTTGTAACGGCAACGACAAGAGCACAGCAGGGTGAAATGTTAGTTTACGCGCCAAACACAAAGTTTGATCCGCACTAAAATGACACCAAAGTTCAACGCAACCCACGCAACGCAAATCCCTTGAGTACTAATTGACACAATTGACGCAGAAAACGTCAAACGCAGCTGACGCAACTCACGTACGCAACGACCAAAATGCAAAAACGAAATTGCAAGCAGCGTTGCGTGCGTTTATCGCGTTGCGTGCGTTTATCGCGTTGCGTTTGTTGCATACGTTGCGTTGCCTCTGCTTGCTCTAGTCTGGGAGCGTTTTGTTTTATGGAAACGATAGTTTTAAGCGACCGCCGACTACACGGTGTTTCATAAAAAGACCCCTTTTTGTTTTTTTTCATAATTTGCTCAAATGATAGGCGCGACAGCACGTAACGTATGATCACGGGTATTACGTCTATGTCAGTCCGTCCGTCTGTCGCATTTTAGTCTAGTAAGTCTATACTGCAAGAATTGTAAATCTCTTGTGATCTCTTGCTTCGTGGTTCTGTTAAATATAATTTGTTTCTTCCGTTACAAAATTCTCGTCGTTGTCTATTGGAAAAAACGGAAGTGAAATAAATTTTTTTTCCTCTATGCAATATAATTTGTTTTTTAATGCTATTTTAGTTAGCGTAAATTTTTTTTATAAAATCTTTGCTCCCCCCTGAATTTTTCCACCAATCAAATTTAGGGCGCTGGGCGGGCTCACGTTGGGCTTTGCCCCATATTTCTAGTTTAAATTTTAAACTAAGGGGTCGTTCATAAATGACGTCACGCGCCGAGAGTGGGGAGAGGGGGATTCACGATATCGTGACTATGTGTGTCGTAAGGGAGAGGGGATAAAAGGTATTGTGACGATCCTACTGCAGCCGGTGTCCTCACCCACGACCCCCGACACAGACATTAAATGTGTCAAATCATACAAAAAAATTGCGTTGCGTTTGAAACTCATGTACACTGTGTCCCAAAAAACTTTCATATTTGAGGGGGTCCAAAGCAGCGTGACGAAACGTGAAGAGGTAAAGGGGGCTATTATTTTCTCTGAAATTGCGTGACGTCATTTATGGACGACCCGTACCAATTATTGTTGTTGATGCGTATTCACTGTCATTACAAGTCTGGCGACACAAAAAATAACGTGTCTGCAATGTTTGTGGTCAAGTGCTGCTTTCGTTGTACGAAAGGTATACATAGGCCTAATGTATCGTACACATATCTCGACTGTAGAAAAGTTTGTCGGATGCTGCCTGTATATACCGTAACGTCTTGTGTCTAATGCCCGGTACGCACCAGGCGTACATGCTTAATATCGATCATTTTATTGAATTGCGGAAATATAAATAATGTGCTTCATGTAGACTTTTTGCGTAGTCAAGCGTTTGGCCTATACCAAAATACTTGTGTTTGGGTGTGTACAAAACATTGACAAATAAGCTAGTTATGCAGCAAAAAACTGAACCCTGATCTGTTTAAATTAATTATTGTGACACATGGCACGCCTGAGGCTGCTGGTGCTGCTGATGTGGTTGCTAAGAAACCACGCATCACGCCAGTGCCAATGATGGACACGTAGCCAGAGTGACTAATGAGAAATCGTGATATCCGACTGGTTTCAGTCTCGAACAAGTAATTTGAGCGATGATCACGTGATGCGCGACAGTATCGGTGCTGCCGCCTGGAAAATTAGTGTATAACGTTCAATAAAATAATAGTGGATTTTAAAAAGATACCCAAATTTGATGCCTTCCTACGGAGAATTCATTGAATCTAGAAAGTCAAAACTTAGACGGTCAAAATCTACGTTTTATATCAAAAATTTCATATGCAGGTTGTCCACGTTTTTAGTAGTGTCGGTGCAATTTGCACTTGAAATATGCGTCGTCGCCTAAAATCGCAAAAACGTCACCAAAATCCGTTTTTTTAGATTTCAAAGTCGTTAAGGTCGTCAGTATTGGTAGGCAGCCCCGAATAGCCTGTCAGCAGAGCTTGTTAAGGTAAGCAGCAAGTCTAAGTCTATTAGTGGATATTGGCAGAAATCGCGCATTTTGAAAAAAAGCCCATATTTGACTTCTCCGTATTGAAAACTTTTGAACATATGGAGTCGAAATTTAACGTGCTAAAATTTACGTTTAATGCTGAAAATTTCATGTGCAGGTTGTCTATCTCCAGCCAATTCGGTGCAATTCACTGTCAAAATGTGAGCAGCGTAAAATTGCCAGAAAAATCACTAAACGCCGTATTTGTGGGGTTCAATGTAGTTCAAGGTCATCAATGTTGATACCCCTTCCCCTGAAAAGCTTGTCGGTGGCGTTTGTTATGATATGCTGTAAGTCTGTGCTTATTAGCAACCGTTTTCACGCTACACGAGTCGATAGCGGCAAAATAGCGACTTTTTAAATGATACCTCTCTGTGACGCCTTTGATCGAGAGTCCTCTCACTCTTGTCGCAAAAACTGGAGTTTTCGTAGCATCATACTGCGAAAATTTCGTAATCCTAGCTTGCACAGTTGTGATAAAATCGCAGACACACACACGCGGACGTCTCTATAAAATTCTTTCACTGACACACTCTGTAGACAATTTGCAATAAGGTGATTATTATACATTCCATCATACTGTAAATGCGTATCTCCACTACCTTGTAAAATATAAATAAAATATACATATATAGCGATAATAACAAGTAAACATTTTGATAAAATTGAAAAAAAACACTTCAGACCAACATTACGGTGAACGATTTGTATGACATTAGACTGTGTGGGTCTAACACAGTTTAGTGTCATATATGGATCGTGCACTGCAATGTTGGTCTGAAGTGTTTTTTCACTTACCTAAATGTTTGTTGTTATTATTATTTTTTACATATATAATTAACAAGGTAGTGTAAGAACGCTTTTACTGTGTGGTGGGACATATAACAATCACATTAATGCAAATTGTCTACAGAGTGTGTCACTGAAAGACTTTTAAAAATCCGTCAATAATTGGCGAAAATAAAGACAAAAGTAAAGTGCCACGTTTTTATTGGCCCACGGTGTAGGCCTACTATATAATTTATTTATCTACTCTTGCGATTACTATAAACAGTCAAAAATGAAACTTAGGGAACTATACTTTGTGAATGCTTTTTAATAAAGATGATCATCAATGATGATGATGATTCCTCGCATTACAATATATTACAATCGCCCGAAGCTAAACGATAAAAAATTCAGAATTACCCATTGTGCATAGGCCTAATTGATTATCCGCTTTAGGCTACTGTTAAATCAATGATGGGTAATCATTTAATTAGAAAGTAAGTAATTAGCTATATTTTACTTTGTTAGCTAATTCTAATCTTAATTACAGCTAAGCTAATTTTGATGATTGATGAATTCCAATTGTCGATTTTTTCGATTTCATTATGTCATTGTACAGTGATTGTGCATGTAACTTACTTTCTTTGCAGTTAACTTAGTTTTTATGTATTTTTGAAATGACTAGCTGTCTGCAACTGTATTGATTCTAGGCCTACTTTAAGCATGGAGCTGCTACTTGCAATACACGCCGTTGTTTCGTCTATGTTCATACAGCAGATTGCAGATTATGCAACTTGACGTTCAGTTGGCGAATGTGACACACAACGTGCTGGCGAGTATCGGAAAACCATTAACTCGATTTGTGCGTTCGCGGAACCGGCTTAAACCTTACACGCCAGACTAGTGTTGCATAAAGCCTTCTGTCAGTAAGTTGCTGAGCTGATGTAATACCGCGGATTAGCGTGATCGATGCGACTGTTTGGTTTAGTAATGGCCGTTCAACGTCGAACTCAGTCTTCGTCAGCTTATCGTGTCAATTAGTTGCATTAAATCTGCAAAGAAAAGCAAGTGTCATCAATTGCCTCAACTGTTGTTAGTCAAAGGTGTTTTGAAATTAAATATCCTGTGTCACCACACAAGTGGTTTGCCAATAATGCTGTAAAATCAGCCAGAAATATTAAATGTCTTTAAACGGCATTAAGTAGACACAGAATGCTATGTAGCAAAAGAACATTGCAAAATTATATACAATACAAACTTCAGTAATTGTGTGCCAAACGATCATAACTTTGTGTTTCAAGTATTTAAAAATTTTTTGCTGCAGACACTTTTTATTAGCTTTCGTGTTGTTTTACAATAACTTTGTGTGTTTGCATGTTTTGCTTATTGGTTTTTTTAAAAGACGAAAATAAACCAATTAAAAGTTAAATGTAGGCCTATTTCATCATAGCTACTACGGCAAGTGTAAAAATTCGGAACTATGGAAACTGTAACTACACTATACTATAAATGAGATCGAGCAGTTATACGAAAATCTAAAGAATGTCGTAGGCCTAACAGCCTAAATAATAGCGGCGCGAAAGAAAGACGCTTAACCCTTTTTTCCAGAAATGCATCCCAAAAACAAATATTGTAAAGTTTACGAATATATTAGTGACAAATTTATAAGGTTTCTTTAAAATCCTAGTTTTATTAAATACGTAGGAACTGGAAAAGCAGCTGAAATTGACTTGAAACATTCCCGATAAGAAGCAGAAACTGCATGGCGAAGTGAATGCCATGGCATATGCAAACAGACCGCTTTTAATGTCACCGGCTTTGAGGACGAAATTCGTAAGAACTGTCTGTTGAAGCAAAGCATAATATGATGTAAGAATGCATGGCGACAGCTGGATGTCACGCATCCAGCTGTGTGCATGATTGACGACACACAGAGGATTGTGTCGTCGGCGTGTGCCATGACGCCAGGCGACAAAGCCAGCTACAGCTGCAGCTGTAGTCCGGTATATTTACGCCGTACAGTGCGTCCGTTTCAGCACCACCGTCCATCTGTAACCACGCAGACCTGAACAATATAATGTAGAATAGCATTAGTATAGTGAACCAGTATACTTGCTGCACAAATTCGATCTGGTCCGCTGGCCACATCCGGCCCGCGACGTACAAAAAGGACGAGAAAAACGTGAATAAAATTAATTGACGGTTTTCTATACAGTAATGTACAACTGCAGTCATCACTAGTTTAATGCTGTTGCAGTAATTAATTCTTAGCTGGCTGACCTCAAGACTTAACAAACACCGCCTAATGCTAGGTGTGCTCTGTTCTGCTTTATATTAAGTTAAAATATTCGACATGTAAGCTTCCTAGGGTGCGTATAAATTTTCCTATGAAAGTTATTAAGTGTTTTGTTTCGGAGTATGTCGTATGCATCGATGGGGATAGGGGATACGGTAATAACGGTCCAGGTAAAAACAATCCGGTAAAAAAAATTATTTAAGAAAAACGGTCCGGCAAAAATAATTTCAGGTAAAAATTATCTGGAAAAAAAGATTTGTCGTATTAAAATAACCATAATATAATTTTTTCGATGGTATAAATACGACCACACATAAACTTCCACTCGTCGCTGTTTGAATAAAGTAGCTGAAACAAAACACGAGATAGTCGGAGATACATCTGACGTTGCATGCACTTGTAATTAAAGTATCGGAAATTAATCAACATTCCGCGCAAACTCATTATATCGAGCTGCCAAGCTTGACAGGCACCATCCACTTTTCTGCGCTCAAGCAGACAAATGTGACTAGCAATAGCTGCCGTCTACAGTGGACGTAACCGATTATTTACGAATTCGACGAAATAGAATTAGTATGAAATTTTCATAATATTTTCGAAGTAAAAGCCAAGAAATGTACACTGTGTCCGGTGAAAAACTAATCCCTTAGACATCGTGCAATAAAAATGTCAACTCTGAATGAATCTGAATAAAGTTTTATACGCTTTATTTTCAATAAATTTTTGAAGCGACTGCCAAATTTTATTGAAAAATATTATTTCTTACCAAAGTTATTAAAAGTTGAATATCGATAACAAAATATCTCCGTTACCAATATGGCATTTCGCATGTCAACCTCTCTGTTGATTTAAATTTGCGTAAATTTGACGTCCTAAGTGGAGCTGTCCAGAGTTCCATGGCAACAATGTCAAACCGTCAGGCCGCTTGCCGTCGTCACGGACCAGCCCGTGTGCACGTGGCAAAAATGCAGCAAAACACGTCATTTTCACTCCAAAAATCCGTACATTTTCTGGAGAGTGGGCACAGCTCCCTGCCCAGAGCCCTTCCCGTGGGAACACCCTTCACCATGCTCCCCAAGTGCCCACACTACAACTAGATCCTGGTTACGCCACTGGTTTACGTCCGTACCTGAAGATCTCCCGCCTTACAATTTTCATGCCGGAACCATAAAATATTATTGCAGTTTATAAACGACTATATATAACAGTCGTGATTATTTTCTTCAGTTTTTTTTCCGAAGTTTTGCTCAATACCCGAAAATGTTTGTAATCTCTCTTGCGCTGTCTTATTTTACTTCTCGTTGGCATCGATGTATAGGTCTACATACTAGGCTATTAGTGTGTCGCTGTCGCTTCTTTAACCATCAAGTTTTATAATTAAGTTCGTCTGGTGAACTTAATTATAGAGCTCAGTCGTGGCAAAGCCAACTTATTTGCCACAACTATGTTCTGTTGTCGCTAGACATCGTACAGTTGTGGTGCCTAAATAATACTTGACACAACTAATTCACTTTGTTGCGTCAAGTAAGTGCAGGCAACTAAAACATACAGTGGCCGCAACTAAGTGAAACTTAGTCGCTGCAACTAAGTTACGTTGCCGCAACAAAGGACTTGCCTGCGTTAACTATAAGCACATACTTTACACCACTATTTTATTTAGTTGCGTCAAAAGAGCGATGACAACTAAGTATTACCTAGTTGCCGTAAGTATCTGTGATTTAGAGTGTGGTTCCTTCATGCTGGGAACGCCGGCTCGAGTCAAAGCGCGCCAGATGACAGCAATACTGTAGGCGTTTTACACGGTTGTCGTCCGTCGTCGTCTGTCGTCCTCTGTAACGGGTGTATTGTGGCTAAACGTGCAAGATAAGGCCTAGGTTGCTATTGATCACTAATAGGAAGTCGAATACTGACTCTCAAATGACATTAAAATCAATGACCTTAGATGACCTTGAACGCACTATGGTGTGCCAATCGTGCGGTATTGTGGCTACACGGTAAGTCGCAATAACCATCACGGCATGCGCAAAGCGCGACAGTTATCTGAGCTAAGAGCTTGTAAACAAGTAATTTGAGCAAAGCTCACGTAACGCACGACGACATTGGTCTTGCTATCTGAGCAACCAGTGTACAGCGTGCAATAAAACAATAATGCGTCTTGAAGGAGTACCCGAATCCGAGCCGTCCGTACGGAAGACTTCTTTAATCTAAAAACTCACATAGTTGAAATGTACGTTCTATGCTAAAAAAATTTGTACGCAGGTTGTCCAGATCTATCGCTAGTAAATTTGGCGCAATTCACTCTTGAAATGTGCGCCGCAGCCAAAAATTCCAAAAAACACTAAAACCCGTCACTAGTGTTTGTTACGATAAGCAGTATCTCTGTAGCTATCTGCAAGCGTTTTCACGCTACACGAGCCAATAGCGGTAAAATAACCACTTTTTAGGAAGTACCCCTTTTTGACGCTCTAAATCCTCGTCAACAGTCAGCAGCACGTCTGAGCCTTTGTAATCGTTTTTACGCTAGACGAGCCGGTAGTGGTAAAATAAAAACTTTTCAGGGGGCACCCCTCTTTCGCGCTCTCGATCGAGGGAACCCCTCATCCCGGGGTTCAAAATTTCGTCACCAAAAAACTAGATTCTTTGGGGCAGCCCACAGTGAAGATGTTGTGATTTTAACTTGTACCGTTTTGATAAAGCTGCATGGATCCATCGCGTGTATTCACTGTAAGCTTGTGACATCAGTTGCAGTGGCCTATACCTCGTCTTTTTTGATGGTTAAAGTTATCGCTGCATGTCAGTTTTCAAAACAAGAAGCCTAGTTGTCGCTAGAGTGAGGCCGACCGTACTGTTTTTTACTAACCTTGAAGGTCATTCAAAGTCGATAAGTTTCATTTCATCTGAAAGAGCTTATGCCACTTCCTATTAGTGATTAATGGTAATCTTGGCCGTATCTTTTACAGTTTTTGAGATATGGTTAGTTTTTCGTTAAAAACGCACATTTTTCTACCTTTATTATTTAACTCCCAATTTGAAAATGTCCCCTTGGAATAAATGGCTAAAATTTTGCATGCCCGAGTTTACGACAGACAGACATACGGACCGGGGACAACAATCGTAGCAAAGGGCCGGTGTCACGCCGGATTTTTAAGCTTACAGCTTAACGGTCGGCTTAAAAATCGTTTAAAACTGATCTGTTGAATCGGTCGTTTGATGCGTATGTATCTAATACAGCATCATTGACGGAACAAGTCTTAAATCAGCATCATCAGAACGCGTATTCACAATCATTAGCCGCTGTCCAGACCTCCTAAACAGTCACTTTGAGGACGTCATGTAGGCCTAATCAGCTACTTCGTGGTCTCTAGGCTCTTTCAACCCAGAATCCGGTGTGGTGCTTTAAATCTTGTCCATTATTGTCGTATGTGAAATAGAGTAAGTAAGTAAGTAAGTATTTTTTTTTATTTTCGCAGCGGTGAAATGCCATTTAAACTTTCAAGCAACTGGAAAGTGCTGTGAAGATCAGTAATGTTATAACTAAATATAGAGTAATAAGTTTCACACTGAAGCAGCGCTAGCGCAGAAAGTTTTTGCCGACAACGAGAAAAAGTAGATTTTTTTGCAGGATGAAATTACGATAGTGCAATCTATAGTGTTAGTTATGGGATGTTTACACGATCCAGCAAACGTCCAGCAAACTTCAAGCAAATGTATTCAAAATACACGTTTTGGAAATGAACGTTTGCTGGATCGTGTAAACGCCCTATTAAAGTGTAAAGGCGCGTACAGAGCGACGTAACTGAACTGAACTGCACTGAACTGACCAATGGGCGAGCAGTAAATGCACTGCTGCAATATATCCATTCAGGACTTTTTATAAACTTCAACGAATGCCGTTGCGTAATCTGTAAAAGTAAAACCGACATAATATAGCGGCTTTTAAATCTATCTCGTGCGTTTTCTGATCATTCCGGTAACAAAAACGTCCATACCAGTCTCCGAGCCGATGGCTGCCGGGCTTTATGTATGATAACACGACGTTTAGTGATGCGACTCATGAGACTAATAGTTCTGTGCAGTTCACATTCTGCCTCTCCCGGTTTTTTTGTGTAGAGCTATAAACATAGATCAATTCAGGTCTTCTGAAATGACGCCGGAGTTATATATTTCGTTTGCAATCTCTGTGATCTTCTTGATGCCGAATTCTTTGAGTGTGTTTATGTGTATGTTTTAGATTGTCTTTGTTTTATTAAGGGTCACTGTAAGTGCTAGCTACCTAGCCTTGTGCTTCCTGTGTGTCTGTTGCAACTACTATTGCGTGTCTTCTGCTTTCTACCAAATAAACGATGACGATGATGATTATCTACATGTATGCATGTCCCGCCTAGACCGGTAGCTTTACTTGTTTTGATTTTCTTTATCGCATATAAGCAATTTCCTTCTTTTGAATTAAGATACCCGTTAAGGCGTCTGTTGTAGCGTCCTGTCTAGAGTTACACAGAGTGTTACGAGCGCATTATTGTTGTTATTATGAAGTCTTCTATCGTTCGTTTGTCACACATGTGTTCCTGCTTAAACCGTTCGACGCCTCTAGATGCCATTTGACATGTACATGTACATGTATAGGCCAGGCATACACTTCGGGAGTTCAGTGTCATATCGTGTCAAGGGAAATTTGGGATCGAATTATAAGCCAAAACATGCAATTGCTTCCAAATCAAGAAAAATGATTTATGGTTCATCGGGTGGCAGTATATTAATCATCGATTTCGCATTTCACTACTAGATAATGTTGGTTTGTGTTATTATTATACCCTCGGTAGTAAAGGTTCCCGGAAGTTAAAAAGAAAAGTTAAAAACAAAGCCAGGTTGCTTGAGTGGCACTAGTCCAATTCGGTAGGAACTGTGAAGGTTCCTTTGAAGGCTACCGAGTTGCAGTGATGGACCGCCAAAGAGACTCGCTGAAATAAGTATGTGGTTTTGCGACAGTCTGCAGCCAAGCTCGGTGAAAAAGGAAATTCCAGTAGAATTCATCGGTGCGAGTGTTTCCAAAGCCGAATTATTTTAAGTTTTAATTATATTGCAGATTTTTAGTGCTGCGTTTTGTATGCGAGTTGTACAATAAATCCACCGCAAATCAAAATAAGTGCAGTTTGAACTCAACTGTAGTGTATAGCCTACATGTCATGATGATTGATTGTGTTAAATGAGGATGTGCCCTGCGACAATACTGCTGAGATATACATGAGGCAGCGCTGAATCGAGCAGACGACGGCCGGATGTGCTGCGAGTTAATGACTACTGTACAGTCTGGGGCTTGCGGCGACATATTAATGCTTCCCCGCTCGGAGACATAAAAACATCGCAGTTGGTTGATAGCGGTGAACGCCGAAGACTCGCTGGAGCAACGATCAAGAAGGATTCCGTGGTCGACGGGGTCACTTGAGTTAATTAATGCCTCGACAACGAAGACGTAGTCGGCGCTCGCTCGTCGGTGTCACGTTATAGAATTATCCCCACAGAAAAGTCTCCCCCGGCCGACAATTTACCGGCAAAAATCTGCCCAGCCGGCCGCCGAGCGGGGCGGGGAAGGATATTTACCGGTAAATTGTCGGGAGAAAACGTTTCTGGGGGGAAATTCTGTAATGGAGAAACTTTTTATGGGTCCGGCGATATTTTAATAAAAGGGAGACATATCAAAACCGTGATTATCTTTCCACTAGCGGATTTTTTTATAAGCGAAGACATGTTAATGTGACACCGGCAGCTCAAGTACTTCAAATCTCCAGCTGTGTCTGTCGTGAACAAGTCTGACCGCCTCTATTAACGCTCGCCCGTCCGTTCCCAAACAGCCTTCTTGGATGTTGTTGACATCTTTTTTCTTCAGCCTTCTTCTCAGTCTGGTTGCTTTAATTTGTGTATATAGGCTATACGGTAGACGTTTGAATATCTTTTCTCATTCAGGGCACTATACCTGTCAGAGCGAGCTGATATTCTCAGCTTTCTCCGGAATATTCTCGACTATGTTTAAATTACATTTACATTTCGACTCCTGTACACTTATATGTAATATACATTCGTACTGTAAAACAAAAATTTTCAATTTTATGTTTTTTTACATCAAACGTAGCCGAAAAATTATTGTTAGTTGGTTTTGTGGAAGTCTTACATTACTTAGCAGAAGTACTAGGCTTTCGATATTTCAATTAAGCCTAATAATGAATTTTATTGTAGGCCTATGCGCGTATTGCAGTATGCCAGTTATTAAAGTAACTGATTATCAGATTGACTGATATTGACTTTGTGGTGTCAGTTGACTTAATTAATGTTTTATTTTAACCGTTGATGGTTGTGGGACCAATTAATATTTTATAGACTATAATTCTTTTTCTAATTACACAGTGACAGAATACGAAATCTATGTGAATGAATGGTGCCATCAATGACTGTCGTTTTACTACACGCTATATGTTCTGAAATTTCCTTAGTTTTTTATTGAACAAAAGATGCAGCGAACGCTGAACACCTGTATAAATGTTGTATACCGTAGCTGAACAATGCTGCTGTTACTGCTGCTGACGATGTGGTAGGCCTAGGCCTAATTAGCGATGTGTCAAGGCAAGAATTTTTTATTTGAGCGCCGGGTACTCGTTTGCAGGCACTCATTTGGAAACAGAAGTTATTATTCATTAATAATAGAACTAACATGACATCGTTTGCCTTCTAAATTTAACCTACTTTGTTACAAAACTGCTGAAATAATGGGTCCATTCATGTTATAAATAGCACGGACCCTTAATGTTTAGGCTTTTCTGGAGTTTACTGTTTTACTGCTCTGTACTATACAGGTTGGCCTAAAAATTAACCACCGAGTGTTTTGAATGTTGACCGATTTATATTTGCCGTCTGTTCCATTAAAGTTTTATTACGTCATCGTATAGCCTATTAATTAGTTTTAGGCGTAATCGCTCTAGCGCAAACGATTTCGCTTGCTGCTACACATTTTTCCGTACCGTGTTCTGTCTGTCTGTCGTTTGTCACATTCGTGGACTATGCTTAAACCGTTCGACAGATTTGCATGCCATCTGGCGATGCGCGGTCCAATTACACATTGTGTTAGACGGGCGTCGCTGACCTCAGCGGAAGCAGAGATTTGGGAGTTGGACCCGCAGCCAAAACTTAAATTGAACACGTCTACTTATGATTTGTTAGGGGGCAGCACCGATCGTCACTTTCACGCTTTACCGAGTTACTTCGATCACTCGTTACACGTCGTAGCTTCACGGCTGGTTGGGTAGCATTTCGCCTAATCGCATTTTGCCTAACCCCATTTTGCCTAATCTTTTTTGATAGGCGGACCAACAACAACGACTTGCTTTGTCGTTTTTTGTTTCTTTGATAAGCTTTGTTTTGTCGTTCATCATTTTTTCTGTACTATTTTTTGGCCGACCGTAAGTAAGTATACGACAGGTGTCGTCTCATTTCGCCTAATCTCATTTCGTGTCGTATACTTACCCTAACCCTAACCCTAATCCTAACCCTAGTTCGATTTCGGTTGGGGCTCTGCAGTAGACCTAACTGGGGGAGCGATTAGGCGAAATGCTACGACACCCCACGGCTAGTGTTCGGTGCGCTTCAGTAACACGGCGTGACGTCACATAGCAGGTGCGTGGTGCGTACAACGCAGTGCACTGCTGCTGCTGCTGATGCTGCGGGACGTCATTTAACAGCGCCAATGACACTGCGAGGTGTGATTGTACGTTTAGTTTGCGTGAAGTCAGGCCATCTCATCTCCAGATGTCATCAGCTTACTGTATTTTTGGATGACGCTTTGACTTTCACTGCGACTCGCTCTTTCTGTAAGTCGTGAATTTCTGCTCAGCGCACTATACTACTTTGATGCTAAATGAATCGATTCTAGACGACATACACTATGAGAAACGCAGCAAAAGACATATTTTCTGTTGTTACAGTCAACACTTCTGCGAGTATAAAATATTACTACACTGTGTCCAAGAAAAAAGTAAATTAATAGACACTGTACAATAGAAATGTCAAATCTAAACGAATTTGACAAAAAAATCGTACACTTAATTTTTAATAAATTTCTAAAGCAAGCGCCAAATTTTTGTTTAAAATGTTATTTCCTAATGGAGTTATTAATTGTTGAATATCGATAACAAGATATATCTGTTAACAATATGGCGTTACGTAGGCCACTGCAGTCGATCGATTGTATGTGACGTTTGTTGAGTGTTGACCCAATCAACGTAAGCAACAACAAAATGGTATTTTTGCAGAAGATAGTGTTTTATTTAAGCTGTTGAAACAATAAAAATGGTATGGTGCTACAAAGTTTATCCCGGAATTTCCCAGCAAGCCATGTACATACGGTCAGGTCTAAACAAACTGCTTGATACAGGGCACTTCACGTTTTGTGGTGACCTCACAAAAGACGTTACAATGTAACTACTGTTTGAGTTGGCAGATTTAAATAAAATTTGGCACTTTGATTGCCAATAGATGATTCATTGTTGACACAAAATTTTGTTAGAATCAGATGTTGTTTGTTATTCAAATGCACAGACCACAGATGGTTTACTTATGTAACGCCATATTGGTAACAGATATTTTGTTATCGATATTCAGCAACTAATAACTCCGTTAAAATAATATTTTTCAATAAATATCAGCCATTGTTTTCGCAATTTATTGCGAATTAAGCACACGAAATTTTTTTAGGTTCGTTCAGATATGACATTTCTATTGCACGATGTCTAGGGGTTTACTTTTTCTTGGACACAGTGTATTTTTCGCCACAGAAATGAGCGTCCATCCCTTAAGGACATGGACGCAGACTGCCATTATATATGTTTGGACTTACCATTTTTTTGTGAATTTCATAGACTCAAAACTATACAGGGTGGCTCAAAAAAACGAGGCCACTCTGTTATATAGCTTCTAACTTCAGAAATACTGCTTAGATCTACACGATTTTTTGCACAAATCAAGGTCGTTTCATTCTCA
>Ga0209367_1005090_pt1 | contig 18227 bp, 9 predicted proteins | sample WorMetLIZISLAND2_FD_187412 | JGI IMG/M metagenome (GOLD analysis project Ga0209367, IMG submission 187412) | Marine gutless worms symbiont microbial communities from Max Planck institute for Marine Microbiology, Germany - Olavius geniculatus... ... | reverse complement strand
TGAAGTTGAACGAACTGTTGATTAGCAACATCATAGTCAGAAGTTACAGCAGATGTTCAAAGTGCTGTCCCTTTACTCGAACACAGGCCCGGAGACGTCTTCTCCATTCGTCGATTGCGTCATCGATAACGGTCTGCCGTAGGCCAGACCAGACCTCCACCAAGCGCTGCTTCAGTTCATCCTAAGCTGGTGCCGCGTTTTATGAAATATCGTAAACCCGTAACACACTACGATATTGAGTACCTTTTGACGATTTTCTCAGCTAATCATTATTATTATTAGGCACAGTTTGTAATAGGGGTCCGGTTTTTTAGACACAGTGCATATACACCGTGATCCATAAAAAGTGCCACTTCTATTTTTTTGAATAGCTCCCTGCAGCAGTAACCGATTTTAATAATTTTTGGCGTGCAACATCAAGAAGAAACTCTACGCAAATGACTGTACTTTTAACCACCTCACTTTAACACTGTTGTTACACTACCTTGTGAAATGCAAGTTGTTGAGCCTGCTGTTTGCGAGTGGTGTCAATGTTTGCCGCTTGCATTCGCGCTAGAGGAGGACATTTTGAGCACATGCTGTAATAAAGAGGACGTGATGTGACGCGTGTGACTTTTTGAGATACAATAGTGGCCAACCATGTTTGTCGCTTTTCAGTTAATCATTTCTGAACTGACGCGTTCGCTATCCAGTATGACCTCTTTGTTTTAAATGGCTAAACTATGACTTCTGCATTTCCCAAGGTAGTGTAGCGACGGTATTAAAGTGAGGTGGCCAAAACTACAGTTGTTTGCGTCAAGTTCTTTCTTAATGTCGCGTTCCAAAAATTATTAAAACCGGCCAATGTTTCACAAAGTTATTCAAAAAATAGAAGTGGCACGTTCTTTATGGACCACTGTGTAGAAACAAGGTCCGTTGGCCGCTTGACATTTAAGCGCGTAAGCAATCAACAAAATAGCGCTCTGATATTTGCTGCTGCATCTCTCAGCTTATTGCAGAATCGTATTTCCCGCCACACGGTTCTGTTGGCGACTGAGATCCAGCGGACGTTATCATCATTAGCACTATCGTAGATTGGGACGCTCTCTTGGATCACCTTTAATGTTTCAGTTTCGATTTTTTGTTTCCAGTTGTCTTTTGTTTTAAATTTTTAATTGTTAGTTTTGTGTTTGTTTTAAAACGTAATAATGCACCACAGACCCTTCTGGCTAATGGGGCGGGGCTCGTTGCCCCTCGCTAAAAAGTCCACCCCGATGTCGGCTTTTGGCCTCACATTTCGGCCCTTTGGGCCTCAAGCTGAGATTTTTCAAGCTTTGGAGCTTCATTTGAGTGGTGATTCTTGGTAGCTAGAACGATCGACGCCCCTGTTGTGTCGTCTCGTATTATTGTTAAAATGATCTCGTTTTTATTTTCTGTGTGTATTTTATTTACTATTCATGTACATTGTTATAATTTAAAACCATTATACACTCACGTGCAAAATCTTCACAGTACGATGTCCAGCAAATAGAGGCATTTGAAGGTATAATTTTAAGTTAATAACAACAGCAGATGTTCAAACCTGGACACACAATTTCTGGCGGATATGCTTGAGGACATTTTTGCACGTCTATAATTCATCTGAAATTTGTTTCTGTCAACACGAGATCGTTGGCAGTGTGCTAGACGCAGCGCGCAAACTGCGCTGGGTGCGATTGGTAAATGTTTAATCCGAACGTTTGCCTGGATGAGTGAAAAGTCACGCTCGAACACAGTAGGCCTACTGAAAGTGTCGATGTGTATGATGGTCATTAAAGAAGTGTCGTTTCTAGAAGACCGTCAGTCACTGGCAGCCAGCTGTCGTTATTGGCGCTTTGCGAAATTGACACCGGTCCAAATGCATTGCGTCTCAAATATACATGTATAGGCCTATGGCTCACTTTTATTTGTCACTCGCAATAGCTTAATAAGCTTAGTATTTTTTCGAAGCATAACCTTAAATATGACACAGCTATCTGTTGACACAGAAAATGATATTAGGCACGTACAGAGCGACGTAACTGAACTGAACTGCTGAACTGAACAAGCAGTAATCCAATACAGTAGGCACCGTCTGACGGCGTCGGTGACTATGTGACTATGCGCACGTGCGCGTCAACCAATGATCAGTGGGCTCAGCCTGCTTGCGCTTGGTCAGTTCGCCAAGAACTAAACCGCGTCAGTTTAGTTTATTACAGTTTAGTTACGTCGCTCTGTATACACGCCTATAGAATTCTTATTATTACTATCATCCGTGATAATAGTAGCATTGTAACGTCAAGAAAACTTCGTGCTATTTTGGCGCAGGAGAAGGAGCTGCAACTAAAGATAAAGCAACGGCGCAGTGACGACGATTATGAAGAGGCTTCACCACGTTAATCGTTTGATCGACAGTTACTGCGCGAACACTTTTATTATCAGTATCATCATCATCATCATGAGACACATTAGCAGCAGTAGCAGAATGATTTTACTGAATTTAGTTTTGCGAAAACAAACCAGTAATTTCCACTTTTAACTGAAGTAGCTACTTAACTATAGTGAATATACTGTGAGGCGGTTGAAAAACAAGAGTTTTTGTCTACTAGGTACATCAGTGACAAAGGCGAAGTATGATGGCGGACTACTTGGTGCAATAAAAATTTATTTTTCGCAAATATTGCACTAGTATTAAAGTGATCCACAGAAGTACAAAACAACTATAATAAAATAAGGCTCGAACTCCATTTCTTCGACCCGTAATTTTTCGTGGGTTGCGAACGCCAAGCTGTACATCTTGACATGCCGTAACGTTATGGATGTGTTGTATCCTTTCAATTTATCGAGTCATTGATGTAAAAAGTACTCCAAAAGTTTACTTTAGTAAAAGTACAAAGTATACCGTAAAAAATATTTAAGCAAAAAGTAAAAGTACTGGATAAAAAATGAGAAAGTACTGAAAACTGTACTTAAGTAGTGTAACGCGTTACTTTTACTTCGTTACTTTGCATCACTTCTTTTTGGATTTGTACAATTTGCTGTAAACTCTCGATTCGTAGCGATCTTGTTGTAGGCCTAAAACACGTTGTACAACAAATCCACAAAACCTCGAAGCAAGTGGAGTTTAAGTCCACCGGGTACGGTCGTCGTCGACCTTTCGGTTGCACTAGTGCAAGCTAGCTGAATAGGCCTATTCTATTATATTGCTGGACTTCACATAAGGTCTAGGAGTAGTGGTAAAACCTACACACTGCAACTGCAAGAAAATAAAATTTTCGTACTGCAGTGTTGAGCGAACTTCACTAGTGCATGGTTGATTGTTGGGGCCGGTTTGAAGGGGATCCAATAGGGAGAGATTTAGTTTGAAGTAGGAGTCGACGACGCGATCAAAATGTCAAAGAATCGAGCGTGCAACGCGCTTATGTGGTCATCGCACGCCTTAAAACAGTAAACTCCTATACTGCGTCCATTTCGTGCTTTGAAAGCCGATGTGGTTGTCTGAATTCTGATAGGCCTACATGACCAGGCTGGTTCAGTATCATGTTCACTGTCTGGCTGCTTTCACCTATATGCCGTCACAGGAAAATATATTATTAACTAATAAGAGCTGTAGTCTACGGGAATAGACAACCAGATGATGTTAAATCAAACAACTAAAACCAATCATTTAAAATTACCCGAACTACAGATTATTTGCAATTGATATGCATGTATGTGCGACAAAGTATGATCACTAAAGATGTTTTACACATTTTTGTCTAACAAATGTAGATAAACTCAAGTAGACAGTTGCAAATCATATAATAATTTCGTTTTATACAATCATAAGAGCAGAAAACAGACAGTTAAACAGGCAACGTGCCAACATTCTCAATGCTAGTGGCATGTCGAAACGAACAATGCTTGTGAATATTTAGTAAATGCATGTAAAAATAAGCATTTGTAGATACAGATACATGTAGATATCTTGATTGTCGACGAATATCTAGGCTATGTGAAATCTGCGGAGTATGAAATATGAAATTTTATATCAGCCGGGCGTAAAGAAGACATCAAGCGGATGATTATGGCTTCATGTCATTCAGCTGCTAATGACATTGGAGCATGTTTTGTAATCAAATTTAATCAAATATGCAATGAGCCAGTAAGTCGTCGTCGACTATATCCGACCGTCGGTAAGCCGCATTACGTGTCTTGCTGGTTCGTCCGTCCGTCCGTCTGTTTCTTACGCTTCACAAACAATAAAGCGCCAAAAAACTAACATTTATGTAAAGGTTTCCCACGGCAGTTTAGAAGTTAAAGTTACCAGACTAAAACCTTCGCGAAGCCGTAAAACAAAGTGGCCCGCTTTTTGCCACGTAGGCTAGCTATTTTGCGTGATCGCGGCTGCGGACTCCCGCTGCCTGTGTGCTGCGTTCGCGATAAGGATAGCGTGCAACAGGCGACATAAATTCATTGCTGGAAGTTTGAGCAGCGCATTTATATTACGCGCACGTCACGACATCTCTCGAAATAACTCGGCAGTTCATTGTCACTTTAGCTAGATGACCCTTTCTCATCAACCAGAAAAAAAATCAGAACTGACAGATCGAAATCAATTGCTGGTACAAGGCGAAACAAAAGTGATGTTGGTGCGCCCGCGGATGTTCACTTATACGCGTGCAAAAAGACCTCACTACACTGTGTCTCAAAAAGAGAATGCCGACATGCACACAAAACACACAGTACACACAGATTTTGAATAAGTAAGTAAGTAAGATAACCTTTAGTTCATTTCGATCAAATTCGACATTAGTTTTGACAGCGCAGCCCGGGCGTAAATGTTTCTAATAAACTCTGGCCGAGTTAACAGTTGTATAGGCCTGAAGTGTGCAAGAAACAAAAGAGTTTTTAAATGACGTTAAAATGTTTATGCAAAGCGAAGAATTTCCGGTAAATTGTTCTAGACAGCGAACCCCGTGCAGACACATAAGACGAGAAAGCGCCATGTGAAAAAGTCATTTACGTTTTAAACTTTTAAACAGCTGCTCGTGAAATTGATCATTGAACCGCTGCGGTAAATAAATTATCGCAGTCACAAACAACGTCATTTTTCGATTATCGGTGTTTTAACTAGTTGCATACTACCACTTACTCTTATACTTTGTATTTAGGATTGCACGGTTCAAAATCTACCAGGTTTACGTCCGGATTGTCCGTCGTAATTTTCATCTTGTGGCGCCGGCTTGTCGCGAGCTTCCGATCGATTGTTTACCGTCCGGAGCTTGCTTTGCTTAAACGATGCTATAAATACGATCTCACTGCTAACACATAATTGTATGACTTGGAGTCACGCGCAAAAACCTGAGCTGACGTCATTAATTACTTTTAGCCAATAATTGACATGAAGGACGAAGTACACGCAATCAACGGTTTGCATAATATGTGGGAAAATGGATGCGAGAGCTGGGAATATTAATTTTTATCGCGGTTTACAAACAGGAATTTTAACGCTACGGGTTTCGAATTTCTGTAGTGTTTTTGCTACCCACATCGTAAGGCTATTGCCGTCGCCAATACAGCACACAGACTCTATATCATGAATATTAAAAACATTCATTTGCAAAAAAAAACATAAAACATGTTTTTGTCACTTTTATAAAAACATTTTTAAAAACATGTATAAAAACATTAAACTGCAGATGTTTCCAATCGCTACTTTTTTCGCCGTTATACACGCAAAGAATATCTAACTGTACTAAATGTACAGATCAAAAACAGCTGTACGTAATTTACCCATGAGAAATAAATATTATTTGTAATTTTGTACGTTTATTTCTTAACAAAAACAAAAAATACGACATTAAAAAACTCAAAAAAACATTAAAAAACTAAAAAACATTTTAAAAACATAAAAACATGTTTTTATACTTTTATAAAAAAAACATAAAAAAGTTTTTTTTACATTTATTCTTTATATTATTTAAGCGTTATTTTTGTGACTTTTTAAACCGAAAGTCAGCACGCCGTAATACTCATATTTTGTGAAGCCCTTCCGGCACTAATTTCGGTTAAATGCTTTTTTTGTTTCCGAGACTGTTAAAGCCCGTACGTAATGCACAAGCGAGCATGTTAACGGCACATCGAACAAACGAACGGACGGACGGGACGCGTAATGCGGCATATGGAACTGTCGTATTTTCTATATGGTTCAAAAAACTAAGTTTTAAATGTAAGCCTCTTCTGTTCTGTTTAAAGAAAATAAATGGCTTTAAAGAAAACTTAGAGACAGAAATGAGTTGGACTATATACGCGGCAAGCGAGGGACTGTCTGGTATGACAGAAATGAAGACGCATTGCAATGACATCCTTATTGCCAGTCAGTCAGTCGCTGAAGCCTGTCGGCTGTCTCAGTGTGTCGGAAGTGGATCAGGAAAAAGAAGACGACGACACAGCGTCGCTATTGTCGTCGACTGTCGGCCGAACTCAAACGGCAATGCATCAAACGCGCTCGTTCCGCCTGCCGCGCGCGTCGTGGCCGCGCAACCTGCACGGCGCGAGGGGGCATGCCCCCACTTTCCAAACATTCCCGATTTTTTGACGCCGGAATTATGTATGCATAGAATACCATTCATTGCAGTAATTTTTGTATTATATTTTTAATACGTTACATAATAAAATCTAGAAAAAACTTATAAGGATTTTGTGACAACATATCGCACTGCTGGATCCCAAGACGATCATACAGTAGTCCTTTAGACACATTACCGACAGACTAACTGGATTTAGTTGGTTAGTGATCATTAGCAAAGTTTGGAAAGATTTTTGTTTTGCTTGTTACATCCGCCATTGTTCCATGCACATGCATTTAATGCGTGATGTTTACAGCTATTTAGGCCTATAGCTAAAGTCATAAATTTAGTGGCGCCACAAAATCAAAGTACGCAATTTCGAGATCGAAAGTTTTCGATTTTCGAGGGAGGGCCGCGCAACACACACACCTCGGCGCCGAGATTTTTTAGGTTTTTGATTTTCCATGTATCCGTCTCCCCTCACTTAAATAGCTTCAGACGCCGTGCAGTGTGCACGTGACATCATGACATGCGTGCAACTCTACGCGTGTGGCCTGGTCGTGCCGTGGCTCGCTGCGCACCGGGCGCAATAGCTACCGGCTACCATAAACCGTCAAACGTGAAAGAAAAAAGTCGATAATCGGACAAGTATTGATCTTTAACGTTCGGCGACTGATTTCTCATTGCTGCCGTCGTTTTATATTGAAATCCGTTTTCCTGGAAAGTTGCACTGAAAACATTATCATACGCATTACCATTACGGGTCTTTTCCGTTCGTTTGTCCCGCAAAGGGTCTTAGACTTTTAGCTCGAAATAACAAAGCGTAAAAACCACAATTAGAATAATGTTATTTCTTTGCAAAAAAAAACCGTTGCGATAATTTTTAGTTTATTATGTCAAAAATCAAGCTCACCAGATTCACAAACCACAAGAACAGTGACTTAGTTTACTGTGAACGCTTATGGATGCTATAGGCAGTGTACAAGTCAAGTTTCAGTGTTATAATTCACAAAATAAGTAAGTGTTGTAGGCAGTTTTTTTGTGAAAATTCATGCGAACGGCTGCATCTGCTGTCGGCATTTTCGGCAATTTTCGCGTACGTGTATTGTCAGGGTAAGCATCACCATCCTTGCAAGGGCTGTGAATAATAAAAAAGAAACTAGACAAGAGCGTTATTGCTAGCTCTCCACTGCACTCTATAATAGGCGTTGATCCAAGTTTATTTTTTTCTATAGCGGGCAAATGAGAAAAGCGAAATTTTATCAGGAAACAAATTGGCATGGATACGCTCTTTTGTCGAGGTATTTTTATTACGGGGGACTCTCCTTCGTCGCAGACGCGGCTGATGTGTAAAACTTCGCGCAGCAGCTGTTACATAGGCCCAAGCAGGAAGCGGCCGCAGGCTGCGGTTAATGAGTCCCTCCGGTCGGCAAGATTATGAACTTCCCAGGTGTCGGAAGCGACAGTAAAGTGTGCCGGGGACTCAGTCGGGCGCCACATCGCTCTAAGTGACCGCCGGCTTAGCGTACGAACATAATCTGCGTTCGAGACCGTTTCCGACACATCCAATTAAGCCAGCACACGTGACATCATGTAATGTGGGACATCGCTACTGAACGCCCAACTCGTCGGCGCCATTGCAGACGCAATCACCTAATCTGCATTTTGAATGGCCGACGGATGAATGACTTTTTACAATTATGGGAGAAACAGATGCTGTTTAGTTCCGAGAGCATTTTACATTAACCAATAGAGAGCTAAGAGGACATGGAACGATATTGTTTAAAAACCAAGACTTGCTTGTGATATAAAGAAAACTTTTGTCGCAAAGAGTCATCGCTGAATAGAACAATTTAAAAATAAGTTGCTTTCTTCAAGCAAATGCTTGCCACAAAGGCTGCATTTTTAACAAAATCTATATCAGACAGATTTAGAATGGCTGAACATGACTATAAATGTTAAGAAGTCAGTATGTATGCGCATCGGTGCACGTTGTGAAGTAGACTGTTGTTACAACTCTTTGACGATTGAGCTGCAGTGAGCAAACAGCATCCGTTATCTGGTGCTTACAATAAAAGCGTATAAAAACTGAAACGATAAATATCGCTGTATTATATTGTCATACATTACTCCTACAACGATTGAGTTTCTTCACGAAACAGGTCGTTCTTGTTTTCGTACATAGTAGCGACTGGGGCATATGATTCTTTACGTCGCTGAATGCCAGTATGTTGAAAATAAACAACATTTATTCTTGCCTACGGTATTAATCCTTTCATCCGGCATAACGACGTCACTAACTGCTCTATAAAACGTCGTGTCAGCTTAGCACATGAGTCGATAAACGGAAGTCGGTAGAGTTAACACAGAGCAATGAATATTTATTGGGACGTGCTAGCTTTGGCTTTTTGCAGGTTTGTAGCCCCCGTTCGTGGAAAAAGCTATAGTCCAGTTAAATTTCTAATGCTTCCGCATAGCAATGCCCATCGTGCCATTGGCGCTTTTCTGTCGATTTCGACTATGCTATTTTTTACTCTGTAGGGCCTATAGGTCTAGATTTATACTGAAAATTGAAATACGTTGTTAGACATTTGTCTATCACCTCATTAATCCCGTCGAGTCCCAATAATTTCTAAGATTCGTCAAATAACTTTTTCTCTTGTTTTAAAGTATTTCTTGACACTTGGTGTATACTACTAGCCAAGACGTCCGCTGTCAGGAATCAACGGAACGAACCAACGTAAACCCTTTACCGTCTGACGCATCTGCAGACGCTGACCGTTTAGTATCTTTAGCTAGACGTGACCGGAAGGCAAAAAGCGTACATATACTGGAACAAACATCTCAATTTAGTGCACATCTCGGTCAAACTGTGTTGCATAATGCATAACTAAAAGACACGAAGATTTATTGTTAGCACTATTTCGCCGTTTATGCAGTGTATAATCCATCTGATATTTTGAATTATTGACCCTAAAGGCGAAGTCGGACAAGATAAAACGGTCAGACGCATAGTGCTTTAATTTTACGCTTTTGCCAAAATGGTCGTCGACAAAAATTTATCTCGTGTGAATATTATTGTCTAAAGAAATATCGTTCACATTTTATGTTGAGCAGAATTGTTTTGTTTACGTCAGGCGTCTATTAGGGCCTACTTAAGTTTTAGTTTTTGACCATTTTGGCAAAAACGTTATGAAAGTACCGGTAATGGGTGCTTACTGGAATCTAACTACAGGTTCAGTAGCAACTTCTTTTCATACATTAAATTATTTTTTTCTGTAAAATCCAGCAAACGTCCAGCAAACTTTTAGCAAATGTATTCAAAATACACGTGCTAATGCTGGACGTTTGCTGGATCGTGTAAACACCCTATTAGTATGTCGTTTTTGGCAACTGTTGATCATACCGCAGGTGTTGTTGATCCCGTGCGACCGTCGAGTGTTTACAGCACTTTGGAGTGTGGCCGCACTTCTGTGACATTTGCAAGAACTGCATTTATCATGAGTAAAATATAATTACCGATTATCGCGTGCTTTCTCACTGACATTTGATTATAGCGTTTTTACTCGTTAAGGCCAGGGAAGCAATTATTTTGCCGATGAAAAAAGTGTGTATAAATTAATTTTGATTCAAAGCTTGTTCGCACCATTTGTCTTGCATACCGGGGTAATAATGATTAAGTTGAATTATTCCGCTTATGCTGTTGCAATTGTATATCAATCAATCAATTAAAAATAACCACTTACAAAAATGACCATTAGTGTACAACAAACCTAAGAGCTAACTAAAACTTAAAGATAATGTACAAAATGTAAAAACTAGTCAAAGATAAAACGCTCGTTGAAACAGTGATGTTTTGAAGTTTCGTTTGAATGACGCGTTGTCAGATAGTTTTTAAAGTGACGGTGGCAGACTGTTCCACGCAGCTGGTGCAGCGTAGGAAAACGCACGTTGTCCGAACTCTGGTCGTGTGCGTGGTTGCTCGTAGCGGAGACTGCTGCCGGACCGAAGTCGTGTTCGTGATGTGACACTGGCTGTTTGTGTGACAATGTCAGTAAGATAAGACGATGCTTGTGACGTGCGAATTAAATGCATCAGCAAACACAGTTAGTGATGCGGTAATTGTTGCAGCGTACATGTACTTGTAACGTGGTCGCGAGGAGCGACAAGTCCGATCAGTCTGGCTGCAGCGTTCTGAGCACGTTGAAGTGGTGCAACCGTAGATTTTGGTAAACCAGCTAGTATAGCGTTGCAGTAGTCCAGTTTGCTCAGTACGAACGCCGACATGAGAGTGGCTGTTACCTCCGGCTCAATTAGCCGTCGAATCTGTTTAAGTCGTCGAATGTGATAAAAGCAAGCACTGGCGACTTTGTTGACGTGCCGTTGCATTGTTAGCTCGGAGTCGGACGTGACATCAAGGTCACGCACGGTTTTGACTGATGTGATGACGTCATTGCCAACTCGTAGCGACAAGTCGTTGCTCGCGATCTTCTTGAGATTTGCACGTGGCACGCACCACATGAATTCTGTCGTCTTCATTCAGTTTCGGACTCTTAGATGCGCACCAGTCTCCAACATCAGTAGTACATCGCTGTAAGCTGCTATAGTGCCTGAAAGTGGATGATATGTTGTGCTCAAAAAGCACAAAAAGCATTGGCACTCTAGTACGCAGAAATTCACCGCGAGTCATAAAAAAGAGAAACCACACGGAGAACACTAACAGATTTTAGTACTTTTCTTTGACACGCTTTCTGGTATTAGCTCAGTCTACTATTACAAATCTGTCGCTACACTACTTTGTAAAATAATATTTAGCATTGCAATTCGGACCAGCTACAGTCGACTAATATGCAATTAATATTTAACTCAAACGCCTGTGTTATTGATGACATTGATGCAGAAAATCAACAACACAGCGATGAAAATGTAGGCTACTCAGTTAATTCCATTGTTAAAACATAGTTTACACCAGCAGAGTAATTAACATCACAACTATTTGGCTTCAAGTACGAATGGTAAAAATAAACCATAAAGTGCTACAGTGCAAAAGCAGTGTAAAAGCGCAAGCATGACCCCATAATCTGAACAAGCATTTGCCCCTCTTCGAAAATTAACTTATATATTTTAATCACCACCATGTACTAGGGCGAGAAACATGGCTTCTTCAAAAAAACTCAAATAACTTTACACTGTCTACAGAGATATGCCTTTTCAGTTTTCATTACACGACCCCTTGTAATGCAAAATTGTAAATACACATACCGATATATACATTCATACATGTAGCACACATACACAGACAACATTACAACAATGGATTTAAGAAAAAAACTCCAGCGACTTTCGCCAGCAATTATCGGCACAAGGAATCAGAAACCGCATGTTGTCTCTATTCATGGATACCGAGCTGAGAATCAGGGTCCTGATTACGAAAACATATTAAGACGTTTTTAAGATCAGGCTTCAGCTCATGTTTTTACTTCTTGCGATTATGATACAAAAAAATACAAGGTTTTGCTTAGATCGACATCTGATAGGCGCAGTTTTGCGTCAGCCACTGAAACTGCAGTCACTTTGCTTAGGAAAACGTTAACAAAAAAACTCATCATTACCAGTCTCCCAAAGCAGATTTTTCATAAACCAATAGAACTTGACCAAAGTGTCTAGTAGGCCCTAATGACAGTGTGCTGTTTTCGTTGCTTGACTATTTATTAACAAAGACCCCATGCAGCGGCAAAATAGCCTCGCTCGTTTGTAGCAATTATCATGAAGGTTGGACAAGAGTTAGCGAAGTCATTTACAAAGCGTGACAAACGGTCAGTGAGCCGGTAAATAATACAGCGTGTGACGACTGGTACGTCGCTTACGTCACGTGGAGCCGGTCTTGATTGGTTTTGACGCGTCGTTACGTCAGACCGTCCCTCAAGTCGCTTCCTGGAAAGGTCGTCCTCTCACCGAACCCAGACTGGTTTACGATCGCACAGTCAGCCCACCCAATAGCCACCAGGTCCCAATAACCAACCGCTTTGGTATAAGCTAATAATCAGACGAAACATTGCGTGTTTTGAGAACAACGTTTTTCTTCACTCAAAAACTGCTGACATCAGTGTTTGAATTGCGAAAAAATAGCGGGGTTACACTTTTCGACTGCCGGAGTCCGATCAAAAGTGCTTACTGGAATCCAACTACAGGTTCAGTAGCAACTTCTTTTCATACACTGTGTACAGCTGACCTTACGTAAATAATTTGACAGTGTGTTGAGAGGGGATTAGAAAACAGTTGGCGGTTAACCCCCACCCCCGGCAGTTTAAACCCTCTCAAAATTTGTCGCATTTGTCGCTTTATTGTGATAATAAAAAACAAGCCAACGAGAAAAAAAAACAAGAAAAACGACGAGCGTATTCGAGGGGCCTGCTTTAAGTTTCAGTAGCCTACTGTCAGGGCGCTACCACGTACTATAAACCAACACGGCAGCGTCACAGCTGTCTTGCAGAAGACATGGTTGCGTAATGTACACGAGTTAACACTGACTGATGTGCTTATTTACTGCACTCAAGTACGGAAACTGCAGCGATTGCATCCATCAGAATCAACCGGATATTACTAACGTTGTTAATTAGCAGTGATGGTGCTAACAAGGTCAGAACACCCAAGGGCCATCGCACAATGCAAAGGCTGTAGATAAATGATGAAGTAATAAACCCCTGTTTTTCAAACGTGAAATGTGAAATTTATAGGTCTATTACAAGTCTTTATTTGGCCTTAATTTTTTAGCCAAGGCCGAATCACTTAGGCCAAAGCCAAGGATCACTGTTAATTAGCGATGCGCTGCTGCTGAGTGCCGGGTGTGACTGCAGGTGATTCGTTGCCCACATGCACGGCAATCGTCTGCATGCCGACACTGCTGTAAGTGACGTCAGCGGCCGCCGACTGCTGGCAGCAGGCGGAGCCCTGGCCGAGCAGCTGGCAGCGAAACAGACGTCCCAGGGTGACGCGGAACTTCTCGCTGCACCAGCAGTAGACGATAAAGTTGACGGCGGACTTGAGTGCCAGCAGCAGAACCGCCATCAGCTTGAACATCACCTGTGCTATGGTGGCCTCGTTGTCACGACGAATGCTGACCACCGCCACGTACACCACGTACGGCGCCTTCGACAACAGCACCATCACGCACCAAACTATTAACGGCATTATTATTTTAATGCGATTGTGTGTCTTATCATCCGACGGTTCGCAGAGCCGGCGGAAGGGCCCTCCATGGCCTCGGCCGGAAGAAGGGCTTACGTATGCTCAGGGGCCTTATGCTTACCTTACCTTACCTCCGGGGTGGGCAAGCTCTTACACCTGCTTAGCGCTGAGGCCGTATCAGCTCGGCCCAATGCGCATTCCCGAATGTAACCACAAGGTTACAGGTAGCGGCTATAAAGCCGTAGACGTCTGTGAAGCCGAAACCAGCACAAAAGCACTGGTAACGTGCAGCAATCTGCTCTCACGTTTTGGTCAGCGCTTAGTCAGCTCCTCGCCTCCAGATTTTAGAAATCTTTTGGGTCATCGGTGCAAAGCCCCACCACCACGACAAAATGGCTGACCACGGTGGGGGGCCTTGTGCTATGTATGAAAATTTTTTTTTAATTTAAAAAAATATATTCAGAATATAAAATAAGTAAACATGTGAAAAGTTTACACCCAAATGGGCAAGTCTATTACTTTTTACAGTGTACTAATGTACAGAAATCTGTGACGTATTACGGTCTGTTAAACTTCATTTTTTTGCAAAGACAACACAAACTGTATGCGATTATTGTATGTAATGTTTTGCGTTTAAATTGTTTAAAGTGGGCAAATTTGCAGCTTTTATAGAATGCCCAAAAGCAAAGTGTTTCAGCTTCAGGGGAGTTTCGCCCTCTGACCCCCCTGACCAGGGGCTCTGCCCTGTACCCGGCTGGGGGCTCCGCCCCAGACCCCCGTTATAGGGGCTTCACAGCTGTATTGAGAGGGGCCTCCAACTCTCTGGAGCCGGCACTGACGGTTCGATAGTCCGATTGTATGACATCTTGGGTGGTATTACGTCACCCAGTAGACGGACACTTTGGGTGGTTTCTTTGAAGTGGCGCCGCTGACCGTGACGACGGCGACGCTAGCTATTGGCTTAAACACCTGAGCACTAAACCGAAGCTAGCTGACTGCTAACGTGATTGGCCAGCTAATCTCCGCCCACTGAGACCCTCAGTGCCCTCCCCCAACACCCCTACCAACCAAGGTGTCCGTCTCCAAGGATGAATAGAAACCACCCAAAGTGTCCGACTACCGATAGTCCAAGGTGTAGCCTATACGGCAACAAGCATTTTCGCCGAATCTAACTTTAACTATAGTTGAGAGGAAATTCAGAGATTGAGTCAACGTCTGCAAAAGTGTACAGCAAAACACCTCGAAACTTTTAGACCATCGAACCTTTAAAGTATCAAACCATCGGATTATCGAGATGCTATCTTTAATGCCTGAAAAAAAATTAAAATTCCAACTGCCAGACGTCTGATTAAGCCTACTAGTAAAGCAGACACTGTAATGGCTAAAGATCTGGATATTTGTCGAAAACAAAAACAGAGCATCATTATTGTGGTATTATCATGTGAAATCGTACAAACAGTACAATATTTTTAAAATACACAAAAGGAAATTAAAAAAATGGAAAATAAATAAAACTAAAAATAACTAAATTCACACATGCATACAAAACGGCTAGACATATATAACACGTCTAAGTAGAAGAGATAGCAGCAATGCAAGCGTTAGTTTTATAATATTTACAAACTCAAAATCAAAATGTTTAAATATGTATATTGCCACTGTCCTGATTTTTTGGTACGCTTACAGACGGAAGAAGACGTCATCTAAAGCACTCCAGCTGTCTTAAGATGTCTGCGATAAATTATCTACAAATCAAACTGTGAAACGATAGACGCTTTCGGCAACTAGAGACGAGAGTGAGAAAGCCATACGCTAAGCGCTGATTATTGACTGCAAACTTAGTTTACTGCACGTAGCAAAGAAGACAATTAGAATTACACTGACAAAACACAAATTATGTACTGATTAATACGAAAAAAGTTCCACACATAAAGTAAGCGGAGGCAGTTCTGTAGGCAGAAACAGTCCAGAGCGAAAGGATTTGGGTGCAATAGGTACGCTTTGAGCCTGGCGTGAACCTTGTGAAAGAGTAGCCTAAAAGAATGATGTTGTCAGTATCGGCTTACAGCAGCTTGGTATCGTCACTGTAGCATCTTTTCACCTGCTCTTTAGACCGACACGCGCAACTCGCATCAATTTACAAGCGTGGTGCGTGTGCCGGTGTAGACACCGGCATACTGTTCAGGTAGCATAATACGCCTACTTTCCGCTGTTCTGTATATAAGCAGGTATTTGAATACGAACTTGATTAAAGAGATTCGCACGAACATAATCACCGCATTATAGAATAGACCAGGTGTGCTTGTAATTTTTTTTGATCACTAATTACGCTGTCGACCCGTGATTATCTGTTTCCGGTGTGTCAGATTTTGATGAAATTTTTTGAAGAAATTCGGCATGGCCCAAAAAGCGCGAACTGATTTGACTGATTTGGTGGCGATAAGAATTGTTTTAAAAATGCTAGATCACTTCCAAATTCTTTACCAGTAAGAGATAAAATGTAAACTAAGACTTAGCTGTGTTCTTCAGATAGCAGCACAGACCTGGATAGAAGCACCATTTATCGACGGAGGTTTGAGATTTTGGGTCGCTTCTAGTTTATGTAGCCTACACCTACTAGTATCATTGTACTGCATGTATAATAATGCTTTGTTGGATAGAATTTTTACCTGTAGTTAATTATACGGCCAGATTGAACAATGCCTTTCTGTGTATTTCATCTAACTCAAGAATGGGGATAACTTTATTAAAGTTTTGACAAACGCTAACTTAAAACTCGAAAAATCTTAAAAAAATATATAATGCAGCTACTAACATTGTAAACAAACACCAGTTCGCGAGTTTACAAACCAATGCTTACGCAAAACACACTTGCACTGAAGCAAATTGTGCACATGAATAGCTAGCCAGAGTCATTTTTGATATGTATGACCTGCTTGGCAAATTACAGGTAGTGATTTGTATCAGTTGAAGTGGATACTTTTTGCATCGTTATGTCGACACGAAACACTTATATTAATTGACTGGTTACAAAAGTTTACACACCGCATTAATATGACAGAAGTGCTAGGAATACCAATTAAGCGTTCCGTTCCCACATTACAGTTAGATTGCTAATGTGATTTTCAGCATCAACGGCTTGTTTTTAAAACTTTTATGCATTAATTTTTTTGTCTTTGATTTGACCTTACGCGAAAATATTATTATCGTATTTTAGACCCGTATAACATTATTCATAAAAGAACAAATGCCAGTATGAAATTGTAGTTTGAAAACTAGTTTTTAACACGACTATCAGCAAAACGTTATGCGATGTTTCTATTTAAAACAAGTTTGTGCGAAGAACTTCTCGAAACGAAACGCGGCAATCTGTCACCGGAAATGAGACTGTAATTCGCACAAAAAGGTAGAAGTCAGTTGGAGTTGAAGCCACAACTAATGCCTCGGGACGGCCGTAAACCCGTCACTGAGTCGATGGTCGGCTTAGGTTCTTTGCTCACGTATTTTGAAGACGTAAGCTTTGTCCTGTCGACCCGTCAGTAACTAACAATCAACCTCGGTCAGCCGTTCAGTAGTCGTTCGTCGCGTGGACCAGTGCCGTCATTTTCAGCACAGTCTCTGCGTGGTCGGTCGGCATCGAACGCTGCACGAACACTGAACATTCTAGTGGCGTAACCAAAAATGTGAATTGGGGGCCTCGCCTACCTTCCCCTCTTTGTCCCTTTTTCCTTTCGTTCCCTTCCCTTCTTTTCTTCTTTTTTCTGCTCTTCTTACCCCTCCGTTTTCTTTTTGTTTTGTTTTCTTTTCTCCTGACCTTCCTCACCTTAGAAGAGAACCCAGCTAAGGCCCACTCTGGTAGAAGATACCCCCTAGGCTAGGGGGGTCTCTCCTACCAGAGTATGGGGCAGAGCCCCAGCCGAAATCCAATTTGGTGCATTGTAACTTTAAGTAATGATATCTGTTGGCAACAATTGTTTTTATAGTTTTGAGAATAAACTGACCAAATTGCACATTTTGTGCGGTTCAAACGTATGCTTATGACTTGTCTGGGAGAGAAGAATCGGAGGGCCTTGGCCTCTGCCCTCCCTTAGCTACGCCACTGGGACAGCCTCAGTTGTTCTTTCTGCACACGCTCTTCGCACCGTCCGCTTCGCCAGTTCGTCAGTCCCAACAGGTCGCGGCGCGGGAAGGAAAATGGGCTGCTTTAGACCGGAGCTTTGTAATGGACCGATCACTCGACGAACAATAAAACAGCGTGCAAACGAGCTGCAGCGACTTACTGGCCAAAAGGAACTATTTTTAACGCCATTATCCGACTTGCTTTTTTCACGGGAATGCGAGCGCTAAAGCAGAATACGCAATGACGCTACGAAAGAAGCAAAATGGCGTAGATATTGCAAAAGATATCATTTCTGTCGTTTTACCGGTATTATGTTTTGTATATCACAACTAGAAATTTGGGGCAAAGCCCAACGTGAGTCCGCCTGGCGC
>Ga0209367_1005089_pt1 | contig 18227 bp, 9 predicted proteins | sample WorMetLIZISLAND2_FD_187412 | JGI IMG/M metagenome (GOLD analysis project Ga0209367, IMG submission 187412) | Marine gutless worms symbiont microbial communities from Max Planck institute for Marine Microbiology, Germany - Olavius geniculatus... ... | reverse complement strand
CTTTCCCCCCCTAATTCCCCCCAATCGGACTTAGGGCACCGGGCGGACTCACGTTGGGCTTTGCCCCAAATTTTTAGTTATATATAGAAAACGGAATAAAAGATTTTCTGAAATTTTAGTTTATGCAAAGTAGGCCTAATGTTCGAAAGTTTGTGAATATTTCATCCGACTAACTACATCATTTGAACAACCGCGCCATGCATGGCCTGGCAGTGATATTTGACTTAGGCCAAAGTCACAGTCATAGTCAAGTGACATAAATATTTGTCAACGTCAACGTTGAATGATTTACAAAAGGCAAAGTCACAGCCTTAGACAAATGATTTTGATGCAAAATCTCAGTCTGATAAATTTTAGCCAATTTGACTTTGACTTTTTTAGTGTGTTGGGCTTTGAAACATATCTGAAACGCAGTTTAAGCTTTAGTCAATGGGTTTATTTTGTTTTTGAAAATGCAGCATTTCTGGAGAGATTATTTTCAGTTTGTGGCTTACTGACAGCTCGTAGACGTAACAGAATGGACAAGTCACTGAACATACGAGCGTCGTTAACAGTTAATTATGACGTACTGGCAGACATTGGAAAGTGTCAAAATTGCATAAAGTTCAATTTCTCCGCAAGCACGGTTAAACGTAAATTCATGATGTAGTCGACTAGTCACTGGATGTTGACTTCTGTCTGAATTGACTGATGAGTGATGAACACTACTGTTATATGTCACATTTAAAATTATGTTGTGTCAACCCTGTCGTATAACCAACACCAAGATCAACTCTGGCTTTTATCCCTCCGGTCTATCTGGCTGGGGTTAAGGCGGGTGACACTGTGTGATCCTATATGGCAGGCGACGTTCCGTAGCTCGGTGACGGGTTTCTTATCAAGAGCTATACACGACCTTTACGATGTTTTATATACCAAGCGTAATCTATTCACATTACAACAGAATATTCACGCGCGTGATGATGACAGAGGAGACGAGCTTTGAGGATGAGTTGTCGCAGTCGTCAGGCGGACTCGTGCTAAACTTCGCTGATGATCACTGGCGAATTCAGCACCTGAAGGTGGCGTTTTTACACAGTGTGCGTCAGCGCTGTCCGCTAGTGATTCACGGTCCTCCAGGTAACACTGGACTTACTGATATACCTGAATCAGGGCTATTGGGTAAATATCTGCTGTTTTACAATCTCATCCCGATCCCCCAAAAATGAATGTAAGCTTAGAATGCGGTGAAGTAAATTGCGCTTTACGCCCAAAGCGAGAGCAGAAAGATTGAGTTGAAAGTCGCCAACAAAAATAATTATATTATTTGCCTTTATTCGATAACGTTTTTGTTATACAAAACATTTTTTCGGTTGAACTTACATAAAACCAACTGTTGACACCAAGCTGGACCGTTTATCTTCGTATTTATAGGGTCCTACAGCCGTACACAATGAGTGTTGAATGATAAGTCGTACAGCCCCAAACATAATGCCTGGTTCACACCTGCAACGTTTCGTGGACGATTTTTGTTGTCTCTTATTTGGCGATTTTGTCACACAGCGTTTGTGATTTTAGATCGGTGATTTCGGTGAATTTTTGACTCGCTACAGCTATGCTGTAGGCGTCTTTGGCGTCGTTGTCGTCTGTCTCTCTGTCTCTCTGTTATCGTCTGTCTGTAACGGACGTATTATGGCTAAGCGTTAGGTTGTAGGGAAAAAACTTTTTAAACGAATAACTAGCCGTGTGTGTGTTATACTTAGGCGTGCAAAATTTCAGTGATCAAGTGCAAAGGGAACAATTTCAAATTAAGGGTTGGATGGAGGGTGTAGGAAAATGTGCGTTTCAATGGAAAACTGGCTATATCTCGGAAACGGTGAGAGATACGGCCAAGGTTACTATTAATCACTAATAGGAAGTAGCATACGCCCTGTCAGACGAGATGGAAATCATCGACCTTGGATGACCTTGAAGGTCAGTACTACAACAGGAACTGTATCGGCTGTAGCACGTCTTCCCTAGCGACAGCTGGTCTTTCTTGTTGATGATTCTGGTCGTTTAATTTGCATGCAGGCAGTGGCCGGACGTCGATGACTGCGGCTGTGTGTCAGTTCGCCCGCGCTTGGTTGTCATCACCGCATGCTGTCATAGCCGCTCGTGTGCTTGGCTCATCTCCCGCCAGTATGAACATCGAATACGTTCTTTCCACCATCTGCCACCAGATCGCCGAGGTCTTCTCTCTAATTCGCCTATGTGAAGTTTATAGTCATCGCAGTGTAATAATTTTATAACTTAATAATTAATAAACATGTGTCTGTACGATTTCATTTTCTGCGTGTGCCAAAACCGTACTTCGACAATAGCCTCCAATTTGCGCAAAGGATTTGAAGTTCTTTGACATATGATGCGCACCATAAGCTGCTCGCTTGCCTGCTTACTTACTCACTTTTCTCCCTTTTTTCCTTTTCTGTGTTTTTTATCTTCATCTTTTTAAATCTCCGTTTTACCTGTTTAATCTTCTCTTCCCTCACTTTTCTTTTTTTCGGGCCCAAACACGATTTGTTAAAGCTAGAGATCTGGGGAAGTGCTGACAGCTCCTCGTTCGCGTCTGGACCGAGCATGGTGCATTTTTACTTAGCTTTCAAAAATGGTGCTTATGATAGTATAGGTTATTTTTGAATCTTTCTGCGAAACGAGTTGCTGTTTTGTAGCATGATGTGGATGTGGGCAGTTTAGTTCACAAAATGTGCGCCTACTAAACAATTTCAGTTGTATTTCGTTCCGTTCAGTTCAGTCCAGTTCGCTCGCTCACAAGAGTCAGGAGAGCCTTCGTGTCAGGGTTTTAAAAACCGTTTTTAAACATCCAACCTGATGGGTTTAGTCTGGTTTTGGTTTGTGGGTTAAGGGTTAAATTCAGTTTTTTTAAATTTTAGTTTGAGGGTTCATAGGGTTTAACTTATTAGAAAGAGCACTTGTAGATCATGTTCACACGAAGTGAATATTCGAAATTGCACATTTTTAGGTTTATATTTTAAAAGTTTTAAAAACTTAGCCGGAGTACAACATGTTAGTGAAACGAGAAACTAAATATAGATTATTTTTTATTGGATTAAGTTTGGAGTGGATTTGTTTGGATTGCGTATTGTTTTTAGGTAGGTTTAGCCAGTGAAACATACCTGTTTTTGGCCGACTCTACTAACGGTCGTGCCTATGGAACAAGCTGTTGTCCGTCCATCTGTTTCTGTGTCTGTCGTTTGTCTGTTGCGCATGTATTGTGGCTAAACGGTACGTCGTACGGGATCGGCGATAGTACCGTTGAGTAAGACGATGATGAGTTTCTATTAGCTGTCTATAGTACAATATCTCTATCTGCAGCGGTTTGGCCGCAATTTGCAACGGCAAATTACTGACTACATAGGCTACAAGTTCGTAGTTACATTACTTATTAACTGTCACCCGCAGTTATGATCCATTGAGATTGTCTTATAGGCAAGTAAATAACAATTAACGAGGGCCAGGCTGTATTATACATCCTCTGCCCACTATGAATTCATTGTTGTAAAAGGCCAAACTACGGCTTCTGCATTTTACAAGGTAGTTTAGCGACAGTATGAACATGAGATGGGCTAAACTACAGCCATTCACGTCAACTGTTTTTGCGATGTTGCCTGCCAAAAATTATCAAAATCGGCCAATGTTTCAGCGAGTTATTCAAAAAATAAAAGTGTTTCCGTTTTTGAGACCCATTGTAGTACTTTCGGCCAGCGACAGCTGGATTTTTTTATTCTGTTATGTGCCCAGATGTGTAATACCCCGTTTACACGATCAAGGTGGCTCGACGAGCTGACTATAATGTTAGCTGGACGAGCCAGCTCGATGTTTGCTTGACGTTTGCTCGATGTCTGCTCGATGTTTGGTGGATGCATGCTTGCAGGATGTCTGCTCGACGTTTGCTCGATGTTTGCGCGATCGTGTAAACGGGGTATAAACCATCGTTGCATGCGTTCTGATTGCAGGTGTACGGGGTCGGAGCGCCGGACGAGATACTAACATACAAGACCCTGCGTCAGTATTTCAGGCGGACTCTGGACAAGGTGGCTGGGCGTCTGACGCAGCACAAGAAGCTCGTTCTACTCGTCGACGGACTAGATCAGTTGAACCCTGTCGCCGATGCACGCAACCTGTCTTGGCTGCCGGACTCCTGGCCCAGGCACGCAGTCATGTTCTCATTGGCCTTGAAATGTTCTTGAGGACAAATTTTGAGTCCTTAGCCTTGGCCTTGAAGGTCAAGTCTTTGGCCTTTGCTTTGGCCTTGACCTTGGCGTTGACCTTGAAAGTCAAAGTGTCTGGTCTTGACATTGAGGGTCGAATGTTTGGCTTTTGTTTTAGACCTTGGCCTTGAAGTTCAAGTTTTTGGGCCTTGGCTTTGGCCTTAAGCCAAGTCTTTCGCCATGATCATGAAAGTCAAGTTTATGGCGTTGGCCTTGAAAGCCAAGTTTTTGGCTTCAGTCTTGGTCTTGGTCTTGGCCTTGAAAATCAAGTTCTAGACCTTAGCCTTGGCTTTGAGGATCAAGCCTTTGGCCTTGGCTTCAAAGGCCAAGTTCTTGGCCTTGGCCTTGGTTTTAGGACCTTGTCTTATTGGTCTTGGTCTTGAGGATCAAGTCTCTGTTAACAACACTGCAGGCATAGATGTAATAATAGACCCTTTTTCACGTTTATTATTTTTGCTGCGTTTTATGTTTTTAACGTTTTTTTATTTTCTCACCATTTTTTATTTAAAAAACCGTCAAGTGAAAGTTTCACCTGAAACGTCGAGCAGCACGTTTAAAGCCAGAGAAACGAATTAGTGTGTTATAGTGGTGATAATTTATTTACTTAGTTCAGTGATAATTCGTTTTTATGTCCACACAATTAATTTCAAATGACATAAAGCTCTTTTTTCTGCAGTTCTAGCTGTACTGCACCTACGGCCTTAGATTTTAGGCAAGAAGTTGAACGAATTGTGGATAACGTTTCTACACGCGAAAGCAGCTACTGCTTTCAGCGCGTCTTAGCCATTGCAATTCTGTCTGTCTGTCTGTCTGTCCGTCACACGGGTGGATCAGTCAAAAGCGGTGCAAGCTAGAATCACGAAATCTTCACCGTCGCTGCCTGCAAGACTTTAGTTTCAGGAACCGTAAAGCTTTTTCGTAAAATCGAAGGGGGTCACCCCAAACGAGGGTGCTAAATAAGAGGGGGTAGGTAAAATTTGCGATTTTTGGCCAATAAGTCGCTATATCTCAGTAACGGTGCGAGATAGGGCCTAGGTTACTATTAATCACTAACAGGAAGTCGTACACTGGCTCTCAATTGCCACCAAATTCAATGACTTTGAATGACTTTGAACGCCAAAATAGGGGGTTTTATGGATTTTTTGGCAATTTCGGGCTGCGACACAAGTCTATATCATTCACATTCACAAGGTGGCGCCATGGAACTATCTTTATGCGATCCAGATAGAGAATTTGGTATTTGTATATTAACTTAGCGTGAACACCCCAGTTTTCAGCTAAACTACTGAACCGGAACTGCTATAGGCTTTCGCGCGTCTCGTACGCATTAGCTCAAATTTTTAGTTATCAACGTTGTCAAACGATTTTTTTTATTTCTGCTACGTTTTTTTACGTTTGTTAACGTTTTTTAACATTTTTTTCTGTGCATGACTGCAGGCACGTGCACGTGGTGTTCACGACCGACACGTCGGATGGTTTATCGATGCGTAACCTGTCCAATCACATCAATGCCATTCTACGGCCTGGGAGCTTCAGCGGCAGTGGCAGTCAGCTGTGGAGTGATGGTGGAGAATTATTCGTGGAGGAGTTCTTCTTTGGCATCGTTCCGCTGAATCTCGAAGAACTGGACGCCGTGGTCGACAACGAGCTGATGCGTCACTTGAGAACACTCAGCGTCACACAGCGCAAGGTTTATCTTACCCAGAGACCGCAAGCCGTGGCTTAGAGTCTCGCACGGCCGGCCGGCTAATTACGATCCGTATGGGTGGCTAGCCGTCTTAAGCCGCGGCTTAGGACTCTGGTACCGGCCCGCTCCGTTCCGAAGGTCAGCTATTCTGAAAATTAGGATTCTGGTTAGGGTAAGGGTTCGGGATAGGGTTAGGGTTAGGATTAGGGTTAGTCAATAGTGGACCTTCGGAATAGCGGACCCAAATCTAGGACTACCGGTGGCTTACGGTAGCCGATGGCTGTTTGCGGGTCAACTCACCCAGTCTAGGCTGTGTTTAGGCTTCACTATCACTAAACGTTAGCGCCGGATCAACTTACATCTACGCCGCAACTCAACTGAACTTGATACTCCGTTTGCACGACGAGCTGCTATGTGTTAGCTGAACAAGCTAGCTCGATGTTTGCTCGATCGTGTAAACACCCTTATAACTCACCCCAGCTGTTGAGTTAAGTCGCATCGGCATCGAAGGTGTGAATTGGCCGTAAATTTTTGCATGTCGGCAGCGGTCTGTAGCCATGAAGGAATTTGTCATGGAGGAATGCACTTCCGGGACTGAGTCTGGGACGAAATTCGACGCCAAACGCCGAGAGCGCAGGAGAGGTTCTTCGAAAGGTGGGGGCGAATCCCACCTTTACCAGACGATCTGGGGAGAGAGTTATAGCTAAGTTTTTAAGCAGGGTTTATGTCGAAGCGAGTCCTGACCGCAGAAACATTTTGGATGCGCCGGGAGATCAGAAAACGCAGCCGATGGCTCCAAATATCGTCAATTTTTACAAAAAAAAACACGTGATATAATTACACGACATTTTATTATTCGCCGAACTTCTTTTTTCGGTACATCTGGTCACTCAGACTGTCTGCTGTAGGTACTGGTGGATACAATGCTGGCGTGTCCTTGGCCGCTGTTTGCCGATGTGTTGATGAAGGACGCCGTCAGGTGGCGCTCCGCTTTCGATCTGACTCAACAGGCACTACGTGAGTTCATGTTTTGTCGAGTAAGGGATGAAAGATTAAGTTACCTTTCACAGTGCTGACACTGTTGTAACTTGTAAGGGCGATGAACGTTAAGTATAGGAAATGGCGTTTGAAGGGGGGGGTTCTGTAACTCCGAAACCCCTTAACCGATTTCTATAAAACTTGGCATCAGTGATCACAACGCCCACCCTACCCCACATGCAAAATGTGGTTACAATCGATTCAAAGGGGGCGTGGCTTCGCATGCGCGAAATTCGCCGTTAGGCATCTATTTTTTTCTTCTTTTTTCTTGCGCAAGGCTACAGACCAGCCCGTTGGACCGACCGACGCTGCTAATGGCTCAAACGAAGCGTCCTGACGCCGGACACATTCCTTATATGGTTTCAATTAAAATTTTTAAAATTCACCCCTTTTTATGCCACAGTTTTTAAAAATTTGCATTACGGCCTGTGGAGAATTCAAAGCGGTATAACTCAATCCCCGTAAAAGATAATTGCGCGCTGTTTGCACCTAACCCTTTATTTTCGGACCCAGGCTATTCGATGGTGTCATTTAATTGTACCCCCTAACGACCCCTGTTGCCATAGCAACCATTCGAAAGTTGCAAAATTTTGCATTACAGCCAATGGAGAGTTCAAAGCGGTATAACTCGGTCTCCGTAAGAGATAATTGCGCGCTGTTTGCAGCTACCCCCTATTTTCAGGGTCGGGCAATCTAATTGTGTCATTTAAATGTACCCCTAACAACCCCTGTTGCCATGGCAACGAATTTTGGGACAAAAATGACTATAACTCGGCCCCTATGAAAGATAATTGCGCGCTGTTTGCACCTACCAGTCTGGAATTCAACACGCGATAATATCGCCCCAAAACCATTTTTGCTGTTTTCGAGTTTTGACTCATATCGTCCTTTGTAAACTGTTGAAGTTTTTTGCTCTGATTAATAGTAAACATTCCGCTGATTTAGTTACGCCTAATGCAAATTTTGGGTAGGGATAGGTTTTTTATTTTAGGGGGTCGGCGATGGTACGGTTGGATAGGGCGTTGGTCAGTTCCTGTAGGCTGTCTCTCAATGGTAAGTAACCGTGGCGGTAACTGAAGCGGTTTGGCCACAATTCGCAGTGCAAGTATTTGGCGCTGCAGTTTGGGAGAAATTGGGGGTCGTTGGGGATCCGAATCGGTACCACAGGCTAAGCGTCGGGCAACATTATTTACTTGTTCAGACATTTTTCCGCGGTAAGACGTGCCGTTTAGCCACGATAATGCTTTACAGACACCAGACACAAGCCTGTGACATAGGCTCGCCCGTTAGTACGGTCGGCCAAGAAACGTTAAACAGGAAGCTCAGCCGTCGCTAGGGAGGGCCGACCTTACGTTTGTGTCGGAAGGCTGGCAGATGATTTGCGTGTCAAGTGAAAGGGCTTATGCAACTTCCTATTAGTACTTAATAAAACTCTTGGTCTTTTCTCTCACCGTTTCTGAGATACGACGTACCGTTTAGCCGCAATAGCGCGTACTGACTTTCAAGGTGATTTAAGGTCGATGATTTTCATGTCATCTGAAACGCAATAGGCCTATGCGATTTTCTATTAGCGATCATTAGCAACTATGCCCTATTTCTCACCGTTTAGCCACAATACATTTATTACAGTTTTGCGGTCGGACGGACTGACAGACAGACAGGCAGACCGTTAAACTAAGCTAAGCTTAAAGGCTAAGTTGCATAAAAACGATATTTGATAAATAAATGTAGAATGTAATGCTAATGAATAGTACGCTGATCAGTTGAAATAACAACATCAATTTACATTAATTTTAATAAAAATAATGTTGTGCGAACGGAATGATGACGTCACCTACAACTCTTTCTTGACAGCGTGTACTGCAGCGTGTGAAACTAGCCGTAGCGTCAATGCAGCGCGCACTCAGCGAGGGCAACTCGTTTGCATTCCGGAACCGGAAGTCGGAATCTGTCGGCGATTGGTGCAACGGAAAGAGCATGCGGTCGGTCTACTTCCGGTATGACAGCGACATCTCGAAATGCAAGTGAAGTCTCTTCGCCCAGTACTGCACGACATTGACGCTGCTAGCGTCAAATTCTCTCGAACGCTACGTTGACGTTAATACCGCAAGTGACGTCACAGTTCCGTGACAGTTGTCCAGTGTAAAGTTTAGGCCTATTTCTTACCATATAAAGATAGTACTAGCAACAGGAAGATTAATAAATATTGACAGATTAGCATTGGACGAAGCCAATTAGCGCTTTATAACAGTTGCGTAAAATGATGTGACTTGACCTTTAACGGTCGACCTATAAACGTTTATTACATTTTCTGCCTGCAGGTGGAGCTGCTGTCGCGTTTCTCTCGAGCTCCGGCTGCCAACAGTGCCATGATCGGTCGAATGGTGAATGAGGCTGCCCAGATGATACTGGTATCCAGCGAGCGACTAATCGTACCGTTCTACGCGTGTGTTACGTCAGCTGCGGCCGTACGCAGGCGCACCACCGGCTACGCACCGACACACGTGCTGGCCGTCAACACTCTCGTGCTACGCCAGATCGAACGAGTTCTGCGACAACAGCACCAGGACAACACAGGGGAACAGGGTTTAGTTCGGACACCCGGGCAGACAGGGGTCGTTCATAAATGACGTCACGCTTTGAGGGGGAAGGGAGGTGTTCACATTATTGTAACGACATGTGACGTAGGGGGAAGCGGTTAAAAGCAGTGTGACGTCACACGCTCACTTCTGCGGGAAGGCACGTGGCTGCCAACTTCACGTGGCCAACTCGCCGACGAGTAGGCCTAGAATCATTTCAGCACACGATTTTCTGCATTCAGTTAACAGTAGACATCAGACAGCTTTGATAACAGAAATATTTTTTCTTATCATAATTTAGGTATGCTGAAACTAAACCACACTACAGGCTGCCGCTGGGCCCGGAGTTGCCGTTTGTGACGTTATGTTTGATTTGGGGGGTCCAGAGAAGTGTGACAAAATGTGACGAAGGGGGAAAAAGGGGTTTATTTTTTTTTAAACTGCGTGACGTCATTTATGGACGACCCCATATTGTGAAAAACCCACAGGGTATTTTCGTGGTGAATCCACCGGAAAAAAAACCGTTAAAACTCACCCGGTAAAACTCGCCCCAAACTTAATCTTATTGGTTTTGTTTTGTATTAATGATAAAGTATTTTGTTGCGGATAATTTTTTTGAAATAGTTGAATCTCTTGCGAATTTGCGAATTTGGTAATAGGACAAAACTGCCGTGGCCGTGAGTCACATTTATTCGATGTGGAGAGTACCTACCCAGCAGTAAGTTCTCACTCTAATAGCGTAACTAACAAGAAAAGCCTAGCTAACGCAAAGGGGAACGCGCAGCAGGGGTGCATGTTTGAACTAAGGCCCACTGCAAACAAAATCTGAGCTCACCGATCCCAGCAACTGACATTGGGTACGATGCATTCACATACGTCAGATGGCGCCACCGTCTCGTCTGGCTGCTGCCGTTCGAGTGGCCGAATGCGAGTATTTTAAGGGGGTACCTAAGTTTGTCGCCCTCGTACGGAGAATTCCTTGAACGCAGGGGAGGGCGAAATTTAACCTAGTGAAAACTGCGTTTAATGCTGAAAGTTTCGTATGCAGGCTGTCTCGTCTATCTCTAGTGATTTCGGCGCTAATCGCTCTTGAAATGTGTGCCGCAGCCAAAAATCGCCAAAAGTTCCATAAAAATCTTTATTTTGACGTTTAAGGTCATCCAAGGTCATTGCTTTTGGTGCCAATCGAAAGCCAGTGTAGGACTTCGTATTAGTGATTAATAGTAACCTAGGCCCTATCTCGCACCGTTTCTGAGATACAGCGACTTATTGGCTGAAAATCGCAAATTTTTCTCCCCTCTCTCTTATTTAGCGCCCTTGCTGGGGTGATCTTTTTCGAATTTTTGGAAAAGCTTTGCAGATCCTGAAACTAGAGTCTTCCAGCTAGACAATGAAGATTTGCTGATCTTAGCTTGCACCGTTTTTGACTGACAGACGGACGGACGGACAGATTGTGATACTAAGACGCGCTACAGCAGTAGCTGCTGTTGCGCGTAGAAACCCGTAGAAGTCTACAAACTTATCAAGTTGGCTATTTTCATGAAACCGGTTTCACTTTCTAAAAACCTGCAAAAAGCCCAAAACCAAACAAACCCACCGGGTTGGGCGGGGCTTTAAAAACCGAGTTTTTGTAACCATGCAGAGAAAGAACAAAATGAATGGCTGATCGAAGACCCACTGGACGAACAAGAAAAAGAAAATGATGAAAAAGAAAACGTATTAGAAGAAGTAGACGAAATCTTCGAATATTCGATCACACAGGCGTTGGTCTGGGGCGAATGTTCCGGTCTGCAGCTCTGGCGTACGGACGTCAACGATTATACGCTGAAACCGTTTTACCACATCGCCGACGAGGTTAGTTGGTGCCTAATGGGGTGTTCACACGATGAAGCAAACTTATACCCCATTTACACGATCAAGCAAACATCGAGCAAACGTTGGGCAATTGTATTCAAAATACACATGCTATTGCTCGACGTTTGCTAGATGATTGCTCGATGTTTGCTCGATCGTGTAAACGGGGTATCAGAGCACACGTCGGGCACGTGTATATTCAATACATTTGCTTCATGTTTGCTTCATTGTGTAAACACCCTATAACTTGCCTTCTGTTTCGCATGAAAGCTGATAATTGAATATCTGCTGCTTTTACCTTCTTAAGGCGCGTGTACAGAGCGACGTAACGGTAATCGAACTGAACTGAAGTGAGCTGACACGGTTTATTTTTTGACATTGGTTGACGCGTATGTGAGCGTAGTCACGTAGTCACGTAGTCACCGACGCCGTTAGATGATGCATACGGTAATGCATTACTTGCTTACCCAGTGGTCAGTTCGTCAAAAAAGAAACCCTATCAGTTCATTTTAGTTCAGTTAGGTCGCTCTGTACGCGCTTTTACGGTGCAAATTTTCTTCGTTCAAGTCGTTCGCATTTTTGCTGCGACACTTGCAAATGGTTATTCAGATTACTGTTGTTTTAAGGGCTGGAAAAATGGTTCGAAAAACGTATGTTTTTAGACTTTTTCGAAAACCTAAAAAACCTCAAAAGTAAAATTGTAGGTTTTTAAGGATTTTTTATTTGTTGTGAAATTTATTACAATATATCATATTTTAATTTATGCTTTTATTGTAATTTTTTTAGTTATGACGTCAATTATGTTATTATGTTCTTCACTCATACATGTAAGAGGGTATATAACATGTTTTTCTTGGGTCATAATTTTGTGTATGGTGGTCATTAGACATTAAACCTAAAAAACCTATAAAACTTCTAAAAAAGCCCGCAAAAAACTAAAAACGTAAAACCTAAACTTTTCTTTAAAAGTACGTAGATTTTTTCAGCCCTGGCTGTTTTACCGTTTGAGTGACAATTTCTGGCAGTTGTGGTGTTGTAATTTTGCTTTTTTACATAGAGGAATTTAACATGATCACCATAATCGTACATTCGGCTACGGAAGCAAGCACGATTTCTCAATTACAGGTTAGCAATAATTGGGAAACGATGCACAGTTCAAATCGACGACAATAAAAAGTCATATAAGCTATATTATATTCTATGAAATTGCAAATATGTTTATGTCTCCGCAAACGTAGTGACCAGAGGCATTATGTTTCCAGAGTCTTCGTGCGTGCGTGAGTCCCGAACAAACATTGTTAGCAAGATATCTTGGGAATTTGTTGACGGAATTTGACCAAACTTTCACCACTAACGGACATCGGGACAAGGACGAACTGGTTAAAATTTGGGGTCAAAAGGTCACAATTATGCCCATAATTGCACTTTTTCGCAGCATATATTTTGAGTTTTAGCTTCTTGTTAAATATTGGCGGAGGCATAATAATCGACGAAGTGGTCAGGACCATCTAGTTTTGAATTTGAATAATCTTTAAGGATTAGTTAACTCTCGCAACAAGTAGCTTGCAGGACAGCCAATATTTTATCATGCAGTCACCGAAATTTGCTTCCGGCTACATATCACTAGAACATTAACTTGAAAGAACAGTCTGTGCGATGTTTTTGCGTGTATTTTAGATATCTTTGCACGACGTTGTCGCCGACACTGATCTTACGTTTGCTTTTTATTCGTCCTGTGCCACGTCCAACATGACCAAGTGGCTAATTGAAGAAAGTCTCGTCGATTTTGAGACCGATATGGGCATACACGGACCAGACATTGGTAGCTTATGCATCAGCATTTTTCTCGATTGGTTTAATGTTGCTGTTTTCTATTTCTGCTGATCGTATGTGCCTGCAATAACGATATTAAAAACAATTTTCTGCAGCCATTCTATAATTAGCCGCAATACCTGTTATGGGGTGTTTACACGATCCAGCAAACGTCTAGCTCCATTATAACATATAGCAGCAAACGTCCAGCATTAGCACGTGTATTTTGAATACATTTGCTGGACGTTTGCTGGACGTTTGCTGGATCGAGTAAACACCCTATTAGTGACTAGGCCTAGCAGTATTAGGCCTATAACCGTTTTAGGAACCGGGTAGCCGGTTGCAATTACCCGGGTACCCGAACCTGGTTTCATCTTTCAAGTAACTGAGGAAAAAAAACACACGTTAGTGACACGTAGGCCTACATACCCAAATTAACGAATATTTTTACGAAACTATTTTTGTATGAAACATGAGTATGTTTAGAACGTTTTTCTAGTTATTTTTTAGTTTGTTATTACTATCTTACTGTAGTGCGCGGAAAGTTTGTTTGTCTGTTTGTCCGTCTGTCTATCTGTCATACTCTTCTAGCGCCTTCTATGTAGCACGGTCACGGATCCCGACCGCGGCGATTGAGTCTTAAGGCCTTAGGTACGTGTGCCCTCACCTTGCCTCACGGGCACCCGCGGGGGGGGGCTTGAGTCGCGGGCCTGCCATCAGTATAGTGCTTAGCGCAGCGTGTAGTGCTTGATGGCGCCATTTGGCGAATGGCATTGAACAACTTTGCTAGTTAATATAAGTGATGTTGTGTTGCGCTAGCGACCAGTCGTTCGGTGTCGCCGCTGGCCTACAGTGCGGAGCAGTCAATGTTGCTAGCGCGCTACACGTACCGTGTCCCTGCATCGTCCCACAACGACAACAACGACAACAATGACGTTTATGAGACGTTCACACAGCTAGTGGCACTAGATGGCGCCAGTCAGCGCGCACCTGCCAGTGCTAAGCTGGTCGGTGGTCCTATAATCGGCGGCGTCAGCTGCATACAGGCAAAATTCGTAGCTGATAGATTTGACATGATGGTCGTCGTCTACGCGTCGTCTGCCGGCAACGCTGAACGTACGTACAGCGTGAGAACTTGAGAAAGTAAAGGCTTAAAGGGCTTAGGCGGGGTGCTCATCTCCCAGACGTTGGCCGCTGAGCCCGTAGGTGGATAAAAGGCTGTGTTATATAGCACTTAATGGAAGTCCGTTTCAGAGCTACGGAGCGTCACCTGCCGTATGGAATCACACAGTGTTACCTGCCGCCCGACACAGGTGAACGCGCTCCCCAGCAACCCCAGCCAGACAGGCCGGTACTCGATTTACCTATGCCGGAGGGCTGAGTTGACCTAGGCGACTGGTTACATACTGAGATGGTTTACCTGCCTGGAGGCAGTCGCCCATCCAAGTACTAACCCGGCCCAGCGTAGGGTAACTTCGTTGATCGGACACAACGCGTTACCGCTACGCATGACCATGCAGTGTGATGCCAGACTTACCTTTATTTTCCTAGCGGCAGAGCGTCACCGCCCTTTGGCCACCGGTACCAAATTATATTGCTTGGTGACAGAGGCACATGCATGTGTACAGCTTGCCCAAGGTTGTTACCTGCAGTGCACCGGTTGAGAGTCGAACCAGCGACCTCGCGATCACTAGTCCGGCAAGCTGCCAAGCCACACTTTTCACTTTCTCATTATTTATATATTTGCCAAATATTAGCCAATTTTCAGTATTATTTCACCGACACATTATGTGGACAATTTGCTTATTCAACATCCATCCCACCATACCTTAGCCTTAATCGCTTACAAAGGTAAAGGTAAAGGTATGCGAGATAGGCAGCGGTGGGCAGCGATAGTAAGAATGGCGTCAGACACCAACGGGCATTGAGCCCACGGTTGTCGATGATGATGATGATGATAAAGTCCAGAACTTGCTATAGCGCTTCTTACATGAGAAGAAATCGTGACCAGAAGCGCTTTGACAATTTCAGAAGTGGCAGCTCCTGCCAGTCAGGAGCTAATGATACCGCAGCGCACTATGCGGCCATCGATTGCCCGCGTTAACGAACAATATGACCCGCGGTTTGCAGCTAGCAGACATACCACAGTCCAGTCAGCCACACTAGGCCATCACTCTGTAGCCCGTAAGCTACTACTCATTTGCCGTCCCATGGAGGGTAGGAGGCTGAGTTGGCCTGTCCTGATTGCTCGATCTACGTAAAGCGTTTTTGTTGCGTTTTTATGCGCCACCCTGTATGATTGCTAGACACATCGGAAAGCAGCGAGGCGGATCTGATGTCCACTGGTGTTGACAGCACGCTGTTGATATTTCCTTCCTACTCGAACGGTCAGTGCTCGAGCTTCGTGTTGCCATCAGCGCCCATCCAACGCTCTGCTATCGTACAGTACGAGAGCACGCTCTTCATCGGCTGCAGAGCGCCTTCCGACGAGCTTGGCGATATTGTAGCCCTCGACATTCACAGCAGGTGTGGACTAAGGCCCGCCTCCTATGAGACTCATCGGCTTTCCTCTAGTGAATATCAGTGTCAGAAGCGGAGTAAAGCCCAAATTCCATTACGCTGACTTGCAAAATAGTTCCCGGAACAGTTTGCTAAGGCCTTAGCAGCTGGTCTGAAGCCGTAACGGCTGGCTTAGCTGTTTAAACCGCTAAGCCGTCTGTCACTGGTGGTAATTTTTGAGACCCAAAAGCATGAAGCAACAACTTTTGGGCCTACGTGATTTGTAACCAGCCATTCACAACCAATGATCGCCAATCGTTGCAAAGATATCGATGCACCGAGGTTTCGTAGATTAAGTATTACTGTATTAAAGATATCCATTATTGTTACCGATGTTTAATTTCGACGAATTTACTGATTAGTTTTCATAGTTTTTGAATAGACTCATAGGTTGAAACGTAACTTAATAAGTTACAATAAATTCATCAAATTACAACCTTTGTATTCATTGTTATTGTTGCCCGTTTCGGCAACCGCTGCTGCCTTCGTTCGAACGACTGTCCACCAGGTGTAGCTGCGGCGGACAGTAGGTAGTCATAGATGTGTGGAAGTTGGTAGGAGCCCTCGTCTTGGTTCATCAACTTGTCTTGTTCTTTTCTAATGTGTATCACTTCCCTGATCCATCGGTCTATTCTTTTGCTTTCTCTGTCGATCACCTTGGCGTGGTCCCAGTCTGTGACGTGGTTGAGAAAGATGACGTGGTCTGTGACTGCCGACTTGTTGAAAGCAACAGAATGGACCGGTGGATCAGAGAAGCGATAAACATTAGAAAAGAACCAGACAAGTCGATGAACCAAGACGAGGGCTCCTACCAACTTCCACACATCTATGACTACTTACTGTCCGCCACAGCTACACCTGGTGGACAGTCGTTCGAACGAAGGCAGCAGCGGTTGCCGAAACGTCAACGAAAACAATAATAAAAGGTTGTAATTTGATGAATTTATTATAACTGACATTTTACTTTTTTTGCTATTCGTACAAGAAATAATAAGTCGTTTGGCTGACAGATAGATAGATAGAGAGGTTGTAATGCAGCCGCGAACAGCTAAAATGATACAGTTCAGCTAGTAAGTATATAAACAGTTAAGCATAAAACTGCTGTAAATTACTCCAAGACGAAAACTGCTCGAGTTTGAACTTGATTGATTCATTACACGTCCGTGCGAACAGGGAACATACTTGGCGCCACACTCTGACACTATTTGAGAAAAAAACAAGATGCCCAGCTTTCGGTAGGGTGGGCCGACCGTACCGTTTATGTTCGAAGGCCAGCAGCGTCCGACTTCCGGTCGTGGAAAGAAAGTGGCGATTTCTCAGAGTGACTGCAGTCACATACGCGCCATAGTGACGCTGTTTTATCGAACGCACCAATGAACGCTAGGATACGATACAGTGATACGACGCACGTGAGTGATGGCTGCAGGCAGAAACTTTGCATCCAAAATTGCGGCAAAACCACTGCAGACATGTTTGTTATTGATATTGACAACATATAGGAACGCGTCGTCTCTGTGTCTTACTATCGCCGACCCCTACGACCTACCGTTTAGCTACAATACATGCATTACACACAGAAAACGACGGACGACACATCGTACCAAAGACCCGACCCTAGCAGTCGGCCAAAAATTAACCATCAAAAACTTTTTTAAAGCTTTTTATAAATACATTATTGTGACATGATATTTTCGTGTTCAGCTCGACACATTTGTCGCTGACTTCGGTGGTAAAAGAGCGGTCCGCCGCAGCTAAGGGTGGCGCCACTGTAGAGTTGGGGTCGGGAGGAGGAGCCACATCAGTTGGCGAGCGTCTGTTGGAGTTCCGAGTCACGGGGCGTGGGGCGATGATCGCTGTATATAACTGCAGCGCCCAGTCGAGCGTCATCAAAATCAAGAGCGTCGCTAACCGACTCACCGATGATTGGCATTTCCTGCTTCGATCTGAAGTAAGTCAACGCCATTAGTGGCTTCTCTGTCCCCCCCAAATCTGGAATCAAAATCAGGCGCAATTTCCCTCCACTTTCAGGTTTAAATTAACCCCAATTTCGGACTCAAGTACTTCCTCCTCCCTTTGGGTTTCTTTCTTTTTCAGAGAAAAAGTTTTGTTAATGGTGTAGATTAGAACAATAGGGGAACTAGGAGAAAATGAAAAATATGGGGTTGGTTAAGGGTGTAGATTGTTCAGTGGAAAAAGGGAAGTTTTCATCTACACTTTTAGCAAATCCCCCCATATTTTTCACTGGGGCAAGCTGCACTTATCAGGTATAAGGATAGAGCGCCACCGTGTTCACTAATTCAGTGGTTGAATGCTTTTGATCAGTGGCGTATTTAGGATTTGGAAAAGGGGGGCCATGGCGAGCGTGCGGAGTGCGAGCCTATAACAGGGGTCTGGGGGCGGAGCCCCCAGCGGGGTCCAGAAGCAGAGCCCCTGGTCGGGGGGTCAGGG
>Ga0209367_1005088_pt1 | contig 18227 bp, 11 predicted proteins | sample WorMetLIZISLAND2_FD_187412 | JGI IMG/M metagenome (GOLD analysis project Ga0209367, IMG submission 187412) | Marine gutless worms symbiont microbial communities from Max Planck institute for Marine Microbiology, Germany - Olavius geniculatus... ... | reverse complement strand
GCTAATCAACAGTTCGTTCAACTTCAAACGTTGGCGTTATAACATTTAATGATTTCGTAACTGACGTTGTTGGTTCGTTGGAGTACTGCAGTGCAGTTGCCTCTACTGTTGGTGCCACAGGAAAACTTCAGCTGGTACTCTGTTCTTGAAATTTCTTGCAAAGTAACACATGCTATTAAGTGCTGATTCTCTAGCGATTATTTTTGTCAAAATCTATTGCTATTGAAGCAGGACTGTTGGAGTTATTGCAAAAGGTAGCAGGGGTCCAGTTTTTTTTGAGACACAGTGTATGTTCAGGTGTAGGCATTGACAGTAAGCACTGGCTATCCTTATGTGGAACATTCTGAAGATCATTGCTGTCTTGTCTCCTGTGATTTTCACGCCATTCTGCTATTCGATGTTAGCAAAATTCGAAGATTTTTTTCTTTACTTGTGAGAGATGTAAATTGGTGAACTTTTGTGGCATTTTAGTCACTATTTTAACCCACGAGTCTGTTGAAAGACTGCTGTGTGTGCGTCTAGTTTGGTCCGCTGCCGATGGAAAAGATCAACACGTGGGGTGGATCGCTGTCCATTGGACATCCGTTCGGAGCAACTGGAGTCCGTCTCGTGACGACCGCGGCGAATCGATTGATCAAAGAAGGCGGACGTTTTGCGCTGGTCACGGCATGTGCTGCAGGTGGACAGGTCAGTGGTGTGCAGTTGGGGAAAATTTAAGTAAGTAACGTGTAGATTTATATAGCACATATTCAAAAAAATACCTTAATGCACTGGGTGAAAACAATCACAGGCCACAGAACATATATGGCATCTTTTTCCTGACGATCTGATGCCATCAAATTGCACAGATTTGCACTTATATTTTCCAAAATTAACCAGTAGTGACATGCCCATAGGTGCATGTTCTACCCTTAAAATGCACCAGATTTTGCACATTTGCACTTGTATTTTCTGGAATCGTTTAGATATCATTGGATTTTCATAACTGGGGAGGGATCGAGCCTCCTTCCCATTATCCTACTTTTTCAGAGATTCTGTGGCCGCCATTTAGCCTATGTTCAGTGTAAGATATAGTTTTTGTAGTAGGCTAGTCTATGTCGACACGTCTGTCATCCGTTGCACATTGCCCCACTAACATGCATGCAGCACGGTATGATCTGGAAATAACCGTCTCGGTCAGGTCACTATCATATGGTTACTACCTGTATGGGTGACGGTCTGCGAACAGGTAAATCATCTTTGTATATAACCAACGCTATGGTCAACTCAGCCTTCCATCTCTCCAGGATAGTTAAATCGAGTATCGGCATACCTGGCTGGGATTAAGACAGGGCACGTTCACCTGCATCGGATGGCAGGTAACATTGTGTGATCTTATATGGCGGGTGATGCTCCTTAGTTTGATGATGGTTTTCCCATGGAGTACACAACTTTTAATCTTTTTACTGCTGTGTTTCAGGCTCACGCGATGATCGTAGAACGATACCCGCAGTAACACTTGACAACTCAAAATCTATTGAAATATGTTCCTGGCTGCAAGTCCTTGGCCTGCCAGCCATCTTGATGACGTTATTGTTTTTGTATTCCATGTGTTCAACAGTTCATAACTACACTGTGTCTCCAAAAAACCCGTCCCATTTTGCCATTTGCCATAGCTTTGCCAAATATTAACCAATTTTTCAAAATTCTTTCACTGGCACACTCTGCAAACAGTTAGCATTAATGCCACTGAATATCCCACTGAAAATTTCTAAGTCCATTTTTTGGCCCAATTTTCGACAATTTTCTTTAGGGGTTAGATATTAACTTTCAACTTTCTACCCCTAAAAAGGCACACCCATGCGTGAGACCGCGTCATTTGAGATTTGAGCCATTCGCTTAAAAATCCACTGATCGGTCTGACCTGTAGGCCGGCCATTAAGTAAAGGTATATTTAACACAGAAAAATTTCCGTTATATTTCACCCCTTTGCCGAGAAGCCCCCAGTGGACGGATTTGCACGAAATTTTGCATAGGGGTCGTCTCGTAGACGTAATCACCTGTTTCAAAATTTTTATCGGATCTGCGAGGGGTCGAATTTTGCCATTCTCCATTGACTTAGCCGGTCGCCATTAACACAGGGCTGCGCTACGGTGCGCCTGCGATCTGAAGAAACAGATGTAACAAAGTGTAGCATTGTAAAAATCACTCACACTGCATTTTTGGTCAAAGGGAGTATTTTGTTTACAAACATGCTTGCTGTCTATTGTTGTTATTTTTTCTTGCATTTTCACGAGGTAGTGTAGCAATGCAGTTATGGTGTTGTGGGATATTCAGTAATCACTTTGCTGCTTCTTGTGCACAGAATGTGTCAGTGAAAGAATTTTGAAAATCTGTTAAAATTTAGCGAAGATATTGACAATAAAACAGTAGGACGTCTTTTTGGGACCCAGTGTCAACGTATTATGGAGCCATCCACCTAGGCTGCACAACTCTAACCCTCACCCTAATCTTTGTCGTTCTTCACTGAAAATTGACACACTGTTCACTGCTGGCCTCATAAACATTCACACCAAATTTGGGTTTTCTTCGTTTTTTTTCTTTTCCAGTTAGGAGCCTGTGCACATGGACAGATGGGCAAGACCTCTAATGCCGTCTATTAAGATGGTGGTGTAATAATTATTAATTAAGTATTTTGTTTTTCAGATGTTCGTGCTGTATATATTGCTAACACCTTGAGGCCAGATTGCATTGTATTTATTTTTTCAGCAACAAGCTGTCTAGTTTTTTTTGCTAACTGCGAAAAACCCCAACCAAGTCCTGGTTTTGTGCAGGTCTTGAACAATTAACGTAATGTAATTTGGCCTTTAGTCAGTAACATTGCAATTGTAGTATATCAGTAAAGCTCTTTGGAGAGGGTTTTATAAGCACTGTGGTACTAGCATTAACCCTAGCTTTCCAGTGAAAAGGGTAAAGGGGATGTCAGATGAACGACAATGTTGGCCGATGTGACAAAATAGATTTTGTCGGCCAAGATATGTTCTAACTTCGACGGTTTTGTTGGCTGACTTTTTGTAGATCGGACAACAAATTTTTGTTTATGTTGCCGTGCTTGTTTAAAATGGAAGAGGAGTATTTATTTTAGTTATTTATTGTGCTTGATATTTATTTTTGTTTATTAGATGCAGGAAAAAGTGATGGAAGTATCATTTTGCAATCTGCTTTTATGCTAGCTGATATCGTACAAAATAGCAGACCAAAATATTGGCCATGTGTCATGATTAACTGATCTTGTCGGGCAACTAAACCACACCCACATAAGTCGGCCGACTTTGTCGTTCGTCCGACATCCGCTTAAGTAGCGTATAGAAAGTAGATTGAAACTAATCAGAACAGGCCTTGTAGTAGTGTTATGCTGCTGAAGTCCGGTGTAATTGTACAATTCCCATCTGAATGCTATTGGAATTAACTTTATGAATTAGACCACTGTCGTAATATTGGTTTTTGTAAGATGCAGATACGTTTGTTGCACAGAAATTCTTAAAATCCTTTCTCCGTGTGTCTGAGTACTAACTGTTCTGTGTGTTAGGTGTACACTGTTACATTTTGATGTATCCGTAATTAAGAAATGTTACATTTCATAGCATGTCTGACTTGTGCAAATAGTCATTTAAGATATTCAATATTATTGAATCAAATGGTGTATTTCTGTTGAGCAGAGGACTGCATTCAAGACCACCACAAATTTTTGTAATGGATTTTCTTTGTAAATTGCAAACAAAACAGCAATAATTTATCACACCTGTTAATTTTAACACAATCTGCACTTGATGTAAACAATCTCACATACAATTTTAGCAATTAAGGAGCATATTGTTATGCATCGTATAATGCAGCATAATCACTCGCTACATACGTCATAGCTGTCTTGCTGGCGTAATAGTTAGGACACTGGATTTAAGCTGTGAGTTCAACTCTTGGGTCGCTGTTAACGAGATACTTATTGAATGACTACAAACAAGTAAACAATCTTGTTATACAAACAAAACCCAGGTCAAGTCACCTTCCATCCATCCAACATAGGTAAATCAAATACCACCTTGGTCGGGGTTACGACAGGGCATGTTCACCTGTGTTGTGTGATCCCATGTGGCAGGTGACGCTACTCTGAGGTGGGTTCCCACAAAGAGCAGTTACGTAATGTTGAGTCGTTTGTACATCGTTTAACTATTCCTGGTTGGTGTGAAAAGTTGGCCAGGGCAAATAGCCAACCGTTAACATCAGAGTACCGAAGAACAGAACAGTAATACAGTTTACACAAAGATTAACAGACTCCACATATTGTTTGACAATCGTGACTGACCAAATGATTGACAGCAGAACAAATACACGTTGAAACTGCATTATGAACATGGTGGAAAGCATTCCAGCCTTTATCACTGAGTGTGAATGATGCCAGGAATGTCTGTTTATATTCCAGCCAGTTATGGTCAATGTAATACAAATGAACTGAGATAAGGTACCGAAACAAACATGCTACACAGTACGGACAAATCAAGGGAACCAGTCTGAGAAGAAGATCAAGGAAAAATGGATCAGCAACAATGCAACATCAACGAAGACTGCTTCGAGATTGTAGAGGGGCATAGCAAAAATTTTCGTTTGGGGTGTATTATATTGTCAGAAAATGAGACTCCACCTAACTGCTTCTTGTTGTCAATTTGGAAATTCCAAATTGGAAATGGATTGAGTTCAATAGGATTCTGACGTGACGTCATCGTTACTCCATAAGAATACTTGGCTTGATTTGGGGATATATAAACCAATATGTCCCCATTGTATCAGTGATCAAGTAAGCTGGGCTGCCAGCATGTGTCCACTATGTTTTCGTCGCCAAGGTTAGCAACCAATCACATAGCAGCATTCCTGTCACGTGACTGGACATTTCATCATCAGTGCGGTGGTGCAGGGAGCAGAGCTACCATTCCTCACTACCAGTCGGCGGCACCAGACGCCAGGTAATCCTTGCGACCGATGTTCTGTGCCTGCTTGTTCTGTATTGCCTCCAGCTTGGGACAGTCGGTGATTCGATGACCCAGACCACCGCAGTACGAACAACCAACCTCACCTAGAGACAAAGACAGACACAGTTAGAAATACACACACACCGACAGACGGACGGACAGACAGGCAGACACAATGAAACAGAGACAGAGAAAGACACATACACTTCTAATAAAACTTCTAATAAAATCCGGGTCTCAAATAGAAGCCGGGTCTCTAACACAAGCTGGGGGTCTGAGTCCGATGTTCTAATAGAAGCCAGGTCCCTAACATAAGCCAATATATAATCTCTAATATAAGCCGGACATCCAACTAGTAGCAGTTGTAGTAGTAGTGTAAGTGGTACTAGCAGTAGTAAATATGGTGCACACTACTTATAGAAACAGTTTGTTGTCCTGGTATGGGAAGGATGACAATGTTTTAATAGAAACCGGGTCTCGAATAGAAGCCAGATATCTAACACAAACTGGGATCAGAAGTAACTTATTCAAATAGAAACCGGGGCCTTCTATTGGAAGTTTTACGGTATGTAGACTAGAAGACCCACAAGAAAATGGACAAATGACCTAGTGAACAAAGCTTACTGGCACATTGCATGGATTGGAGATGGACAGGATGAAATAGACTCATTTCGTCCAAAATATGTCACGAACACCAACGGGCATTGAGCCCATGGAGCAAGAGAAAAGGGGAGAGATTAGCTGTAAGACATTTTGCTGCAAGTATTTTAGTGTTTTGATACTATCAGTGCAGCATACTGCACATATCGTACCGCTCAATGATTATCAGTTTGCTGCTAAATTATCTGGGCAAATGAAAGAAGTTTTGTTTATTTCTGGAGACCAGTCTAACCTACAGTGACTGCAAAAAACAGGCTGGCTATAGAAAAGCCAACAATACAGACAGATGCTGTAGTGTAATAATAATTATAAATAATATAATTGCCAAAAAATATAAACAAATAAATTACCTCCAATGTTGAGGTACTGTTCATTCTCTGACTGGAGGTTAGCCAGGAACTCGGGAACCTTCTGTTTAGCTTCAATCAACAGATGCTTCAAGTCCAACAGAATTGACTCATCTGCACAACAGAAATTATAAAAGCCATCACACTATAAATGAACAGTATGCAAGTGAACAATGTGTATTCCAATTTTTTCCAATCACAATTTTGCTAATGGCAAAATGCTTGTCCTTTCACCCATGAGCCAGTAAAAATACCCTGCTACGTGTGTAGTGCTTGTACATTTTTTTACGTCTTTTTTAAAATCCACAGTCTGCAAAAAATGTACAAAATCAAAAAAAAACAAAAACCCAAGCTGACAATAGCAATTAACTTTAATCAAAAAATAAATGACAGCCAATAATGATTACACGCCATAACAGCAGCAATTATCTTTTTTTCAGCAGCTTAATGCATACAGTTAAAAATATGCTGAATATATTTGACAGTACAAGAAATAGATTATACATCTAAAATTGTAATTAATTTTAAAATTGCAACAATAAAGTTTTTAGAGCATCTTTGCTAAATGCAGTAAGGGGATCTTTATTCACAGCAAAAAATCTTGCCGCTAAAACTGAAGGACCATAACAATACCTAACAAAATCGTCGAAATAACCATAGTAAAATATACCAAAAAAGTGAACAAGAATGTCACATACCACATGTCTTGTTCACAAATGTTGTTGCCATGCCAGTTTTTCCACATCGACCGGTTCGACCAATTCGGTGAACTGCACGGTTAACATGTGACAAAGTTACAATGAACAGTTTCTAAGCAAAATGAAAACTGCTGAGAAATTAACATTTTAATGACATTGTCACAACAGTCAAAATAAAAAAACAACCAACGATAATGTCTTAAAATCATTAAATCAGTCTAAATGCCCCATTTCTCTGGCATAGGCAACGTTAGACTGGACTCTAACAAAACAAGAAATTTGAGATAATGCTCATGAGATGCATGAAAGCCTATAGCAGTTCCTGTTCACAAACTGTCAGTCTATCTCCAGCCATTTCATCGCAATTCACCCAAAAAGTGAGCGCTGCAGCCGAAGATGGCAAAGATCATAACGGACGAATGGACAGACGGACAGAATTGTGATGGCTAAGATGCACTATAGCAGTATCTGCTTTTGTGCATAAAAACTAATGAAAGAAATGACGGCTTAATGGTAAGAAAACAGCCAAAAAACAGCATGAAAATAACAGCAGACTACTAATATGACTGCAGCAAACCATAGTTGTAAGAAATGATTATATACTCATTCTCATTCATGCACTTAACGACACGCAACCAGGTGCGATAACAGTAGGGCGCCAAACTTATTATCACGAAATTGTGAGTACGACTCCTGATCAGATCGCTATGAAAATGTTACAACTCGGCCGGATGACTGAAAACCATCTCGGTATATGACCAACACCAAGGTCAACTCAGCCTTCCATCCCTCTGGGCTAGGTACATCGAGTCCATCTCTCTGGGGTTAAAGCAAGGTGCATTCACCTCTGTCGGGTGACAGGTAACACTGTGTGATTCCATATGGTAGGTGATGCTCCATAGCTCTGCAACTGGTTTCCCATAACGAGATATACACGACCTTTAACTAACAACTGACCGTAGTTTTCAATGTCGTCTGGCATGTCATAGTTGACGACATGCTGAATGTTGGGAAAGTCGAGTCCTTTTGAAGCAATGTCCGTAGCAACCAGAACGTCTTTCTTGCCATGCACAAATTGTTCCACCGACACCACTCGCTCCTCCTGGTCTGCAAACAGTATGTTAGCATTAGTGACGAATCAACATTAGGATTTCAATTTTGATACAATATCGATGTGATATATCACGACATTTTAAAAATAAGCAGCATGCAAATATTATACAAGCACAAAAGCAAGATGTAAACATTGAGCAAAGCAGTATACTTTATTAAGATAATAAAAATGTGTCTCTTAGTAAAAACTGTAATTAAATTATTAATTTATGACACCATTAACTTGCCGCACTTGTAATCTAAAATCATTCTTTCCAGTTGTTCTGTGTAGTAAAGAGTATGTAGCAAATATCGTGAAAATATGGAAAATATCGCGATATATGAAAAAAGTTAATATTTTTTCGATGACACGATATGATACAATAAATAGATATCAAAAACAATATATCGACATTTTTGATATACCGAGTGATCACTATTTAGTATTATTATCATTTCTAAAATTACTGTATTACTTCTGCTGAAGGGAGGAGGTTATGTTTTCACCGCTGTCTGTCCTGTGTCTGTCTGTCTGTATGTCTGGGCAAAACAATCGTCTTTCTTAAAGCCAAGTAGAAAATGCTCTACTGATACCACTCAATCCTTGTGCTCTGCCAAATATCTATCATCTTATTACTACAATTATTCATTCAAAAAACGTTCAATTAACTCCTCTGATGAATAAAAATTTGAACTAAACTTTGGACTCCTTAGCATCAATCCGATCATGGTCTTTTGCCCACATGATTAGCTATAGTGCCAATGAGCATTTGCAATAATTCCGAATAGGACATGTCGACAACTTTTGTACTTCTGTACTGCTTGTATTTTGCTAGTTTTGTAGTTTACACTTTGTAAGCCACCACGAACAGGATTAAAAATTCGAATATGAATATAATAAAAATGAAAAACTACCTTTGCCGCCATGAATGGACACGGCCTCAACACCTTTCAGCAGCAGGTACTCATGAATTGCATCAACGTCCTGCTTCTTTTCAGCAAAAATCAGCACCTAAAACAAACAACTGAAACATACGTAAACAATCCTACATAGTAATGGACAAAAAATGAGTAAAGGATTTACATATAGAAACCTAGGTCCTATTTTAAAATATTTAAAGGGTATAGCTTTTCGCAGAAACCCATCTCAAATATATGGAGCATCATCTGCCATATGGGATCACACAGTGTAACCTGCCAATAACACAGGTGAATGAGCCCCACCTCAAGCCCAGCCAGACAGACCGTTACTCATTTCACCTACCCAAAGGGATAGAAGGCTGAGTTGACCTTGGTGTTGGTTATAATGCGATGTCTGTAACAGACGGTCACCCATCCAACAAGTAACCACTTGATAGAGATCCAACTGGAAATCCTCACAATCGTGAGTCCATCATACTACCATTACACTACGGTACCAAGCCAGAGTTCATCCCTTTTGTATGTGCTTTGAGCCAGCAAGAGTTAAACCCAATTGAACTAGCATACAACCCAATTCAGCATTGCGGAATCGCTGGCTTCCAACAGCCTCTAACAAACTGTAGCTGCCAATTTAGGTGCAATAGACTCGGGGCAATTGGTTTGGTCCGAAAATTGGCTGCCACCCAGCGCTCGTACTGCTCTCGCCAAATGAATCAAGTGAATTCTCACAGTGGCAGTGCATTGCTATGATGACAGCACCATAAACATTGTTGTAAGGCAAAAAAGGTAAAGCGTGCCATGCCCCTTCAGGGCGTAGGTAGGATGCTCATTGCTCAATTGCTCATCTCCCTTTCAGTAGCCATTAAGGCTGTAGGTGGATAGACCACTGAGTCCGTGATGCATGGCCAGTGCGACGCCAGACCTACAGTTACCTTCCCAGCTACGAGTCATCACTGCACTTTGGCCAGTATGAAATTATGCTGTTTGGTGAACAGAGGCACATGTGTGTCAACAACTTGCCCAAGATTGTTACCTGACAGTGCACCGGGCCCGAGTCAACAAGTCAATCCGGCGATCTTTCGGTACCAGTCTGGCCCATTACCATTATACTACCAAGACACATTGTTGTGGCTGTTATTACTATTACGCTATTATTATCTATTGGCTGCTAGCTGTATAGCGGCTACCGGTGGCTGTGTCTTCTGTAGACAAGCAAGGATAAAGATCATCTTTTCCTCTTGTTTGACGTACTCTACTTCCTGAATGACGTCCAGGTTAGCGGCACCCGCACGACCGACGTTCACAGTTACTGGCTTGACGAGAGCGCTACGAGCAAAGTTCTGAATCTTTTTGGGCATCGTAGCCGAGAACAGCAACGTCTGCCTCTGGCCCTACAACAGTTGCATAAAACAGTTGCAGCCATCATTGTAACAGACGTTTGCAATAGCTTTTTCTAAAAAAAATTATAGATAAAACACATCTGCAAATGTTTTTTTCTTATTTTTTGGACATTTTTTGTTTTAAAAAAATGCCAAAAAATTAGCGAAAAATAACAAAGTTTAAAATTTTTATTACAAAAATCAACTACATTATGCAAGCAAATGAGAGTACAGAAATTGACAACTTATTCTGTTGCAATATACTAGATATAGAACATAACAAAATAATTACACTGCTCACACCAAAAATATACAAAACAGCAAAATATTCAAAGCAGCACCATGAATCTATCCTGCCATCATTGGCTGCTATCCCCCAGAAATCTGAAGTCGAAATCGGCTGCAAGTTCTCCCACAATATTAGGCTCATTTCCCCCCAATTTTTGGGTCAAGCCCCCCCTTTGGGCTTCTTTTTAAGGGTGTAGATTGCCCAGTGAAAAACAAGAGAGAGCTATGTTAAGGGTGTTGAATGCTCAACCAAAAATGGGGGAATTTGTTAAAGTTTGCTTAGTGAAAAGATTGCTTAGTGAAAAATAGGGAGGAGGTTTTAATCTACACCCTGAACAAAACTTCCCCCTATTTTTCACTGGATGCAAACTGCACCTAACAGGTATAGGAATAAAAGCCATTGCCAACCACCAAATGCTTAAATGCTTATCATTTCATCTTCTGCACTAATTCTCCTAATGATCAAGACGTCTTCTTGTCAGCACTTGTGCACACATTATCGTTTCTACAGAACATTCTATCAACATAAACATAAAGTTAAGCATAAGGCAGCAAAAGCGGTGTACTTTGAAATAGGAGAAGATGGTTCGGACGTCCTCTTCAAATCCCATGTCAATCATGCGATCGGCTTCATCGAGACACAGGTAACGACACACCTCAAGATTCAACATCTTCTTGTCCAACATATCCATGAGTCGACCAGGCGTGGCTGTTATCACGTGTACACCCCTGCAACAATATCGCAACACTGCTGCAACACTATACCAACACACTACTCTCTTTCCTTCCCCTCTTGTTAAATGTTACCCTCCTTAAATCCAGCTAAGAAGCCTAGGGGAGCGCTGTAAGCTTCTACAGCAGTAACTGGGCCAAAAAATTAGGTGAACTTTGGTCCACTAACATCAGAGATTATGCGGCTAATGTTTACCCACCCTAGGTCGACACTGCACGTTCTGCGCATGCTAATGCATTTGAGTTCATACCATGTGACTTTGCTACTAGGAGAATTTCAACCATAAATTTCAACTGTCTGTAAACATGTTATAGAGCATTTTTGCACCACGGAAAAATGCTACTGTATCACTGTTCCCCCCTGTCCTGATATTACTTGGAGGAACAGCATTCTCCCGAGGTACTGCATGACCACACCAGTGAAGCACAGTCCACAATGCAGTACACGACGATAGTATGACAAAAATATAATAACAACTATGTAGTGCTGTCAAGGTGGCAATTTTTTAACAGCATTAATGCATGCATTAATTAATGCATCATTATACAGCCAATGTTGTAGATGGACGGCATTGAGATGGTGACTGGAATGACGACTGACGAAGTCGTGCCTGTGACATTAGTGATATTATGACAGCAAAATCATTTTCAGTCACATGGAAATTATTCATCATCAAATATCGCATTAATTTGACAGTTCTACAATTATGATAACGAGATAGTATGCAACATCGGACCGTTTGACAATGTCGAGTTGTTCTTTGACAGCCATGCCACCAATACAGAGACCACAGCGCAGTGATGGAAAGCCATCAGACTCCAGCTGCTTACAGAACTGATTCAGTATCTCATTTGTCTGTCGAGCCAGTTCTCTCTATGACACGCACATATATGAATGCATGCACACACAAACTTAAAGAAAAAATAAACCTTGAAAACAACATGGCCTAAAATCAAAGCATATAATAACAACTATGTAAAGTCAGATTCAGCCACTGGCCGACATTGTGCACTCTAAATACATATGCACATATCATTAATAAACTTAAGTGGCACTAATACAAGTGATAAAAAATTTCAGATAAAAGCGATGTTTAAAGATAAAAAGTAACGTCTGCTATTTTTCATTAAGCAAAACCATACATAAATGCCGAAGATTTTGCACCAACTGCAGCAACACATAAACAAGATCTGTATTTATCTATGGTTTTGCTTAATGAAAGATAGCAGACATGGAATGAGCTAACGATACCACAGTGCAGTATGTGACCATCCATTGCCCGCCTACGCAAACAATTAGACCCGCGGTTTGCAGCTAGCAGACATACAACCATCCCAATCAGCCACACTAGGCCTTCACCCTGCAGCCCGTAAGCTACTACTCATTTTCCATCCCACGAAGGGTAGAAGGCTGAGTTGGCCTGAGCACACAGTAGGTTAGCAACTAGCTCAAGGTTGCTTGCAAATGACCAGCAGTGAAAATCGAACCTCAACCTGAAAGTTACAAGTCAACACCAACCACTAGACACTTGCAACTACACAAGCAGGTAGATGTAAACAACTTGCCCAAGGTTGTTATTTGGTAGTTCATCGGCTGGGCATTAAACCGTGGACCTTTCCGGTCTTGTATCCAGTGCCCTAACCACTGAGCCACCAAGCCACTAAAGTACGGTCGGCTAAAAATGACAAATGAGTAACACATCTGACTAAGTAACTGACCGAGGGGCAGATGACGAGACCGTAAGGACCTTCATTGCGGACAAACGGCAAACGTTTCTCTTGCTCCAGACAGAACATGAGGATTGGAAGGACAAAGACCATTGTCTTGCCCGAGCCAGTGAAAGCAATGCCAATCATATCACGACCTGACAGACTACACAGTCAACAATATAAGAAAACATAAGATAAGAATCATAGGATATTCACAGGAATGCAACTATGAATAAGCTCCAAAGGATTATGCCATCAAAAACGTCATTTTTCATTCGTCAAAAACTGCAATTTTGGTCAAAAATTTTGCCAAAACTCCCAAGTTTTACCATTTTTGCCATTTTTTCCCATTTAAAAATAAAGCCCTTTCAGCAGTGCACAACTGTATCTAAAGTCTTTCCAAAACAGTTCCAAGGTTTTTGGCTCCCACTTTTCATTTGTCAAAAAATGCAAAATTCGTAAAAAATTGCCACAAATCCGAAATTTTGCCAGAAACTGAGTACTTCTTATGATAGCTAGGTTCCAAAGGATTTTACAGCCAAAAGTGCCATTTTTCGTTTATCAACATGTGCAAATTTAGTAGATTTCATCAAATTTCGTCAACAATCAATACTTTTGTCACAATTGCCAGTTTTCGTCATTTCGTCAGTTTTTCGTCAAAAACGAAATTCTTTGGAGCCTAACTAACTATGAATCATTGAAGTGTTACAATGCAGGAAATATAATGGTCAACCAGCGATGGTAGTCAAACAGCAACAAGATCAACACAAACATAAATATTCACTGAGCAAAAGTGTTGGCCTTATATTGGCAACGGCATCATAATATGTAGTCATCCACCTAATCCTAACCCCAACCTTTGACCAAATTGGTCCACCAGTCCCCTGAGAAACGTTCACACCCTTATGGTTTTTGTACACCTTTACGCTTTTGAGTTAAGAGCACCATGGGTGTCCCAACAAAACCGGGAACGACAAAACTGGGAAACATTGATTATAGGCTTAGGTTCAGAAAATAAGGTTAAGGATAAGGTTAGGCTTAGAGATTATGGATTAGTGATAGAAATAAAGTTACGGTTCATGTAGTGGAGTAGTTTTGACGTTCCCGGTTTTAGCAGTCACAATTTTGGAAGGGAACGAAGAGCATCTGCCCCCAAACAGACTGGCAGATGGACAAGGCCCATAATGCAGATGCACAACAGGATAAGTGCAACAACATATGGCTGATATGACAGCACACTTGCAGAACACGAAAGCATGTGATCGCCGGCTGTAAGCCATTGCAGGAAACAGCATCATACTACAGTTCAAAACAACTCAATCCAAGTTGAATTATATCAGAAAAAGTTCCAATATGAAGCAACTCACACAACTGGTAGTCCCTGTATCTGAATAGGCGTTGGTTTGCTGATGCCTCGCTTTTTCAATGAATTCAATATTGTCTTCGGAAATTTCATTTCCTGAACAAGAAAATGAACATACAAATATGAGACAACTACAAAATTCAACTGCATTTCTGCACTTACTTCTTGTACGCAGAACCGTGGTCACGTAATGCAAGAACAGAAACTCTAAATAATCTTTAAAAATATGAACAAAAGCTGAAATCTCTTCAATTTACTACTTCAAAATTGTTGCTGGACTTACAACATGTAAAAATACAAATCCAGTAATGTCGGAAGGCTTATTAAAAAGTGTATATCTGGCATACAGTACTAGCTTAATCACTAAAAGATGCTGGTCATTATCACAGCTCTCTATCATGCTTGGTTGGCTAGTATTTATTTGCTTAATGTAAACTCTTACACAAAGTACGGAAAATCTTTCCTAAATACAAATAAAAATAAATACAAAATACCTTGAATGTTTTTATCGGAGGTGGAATATCATCGCCTTCGGTAAGAATGTGAAGTCGCTTGCGAACACGCTGATGTCTTGTCTCAGGCATTTGCAAAATGTGCTCAGGAGCACGCCACCTACAAGTACGCAGATAATGATGCCAAACAGAAACCAGCATGATTTGGCAATAGGCGAAATCGCTTTCTTTGTATTTGACAGCTGGCAGTAGCAATTTGCAATTGCATGTTTTGCCCGCAGGATTTAACATCCAAATGCCCCCTTAACTAAGTGTCAGATACCCAATCTAATACCCCATTTACACGATCAAGCTGGCTCAATGAGCTGGCTCACCCAGCTAACATATATAATTGCTCAATGTTTGCTCGACGTCTGCTCAATGCTTGCCCAATGTCTGTTTACTTGATGATTGCTTCGTGTAGGCTATGCTTTATGCATGCTTAATATTTGCTCGATGTTTGCTCAATGTTTGCTCAACGTTTGCTTGAAGCCCGCTCGATGTTTGCACGATCATGTAAATGGGGTATAACACAATGACGGCTCAAGCCTAACGAGTGTAGCTACCAAATGACAACGATGTGCAGATAAAAACAAATAACACAGATAAAGCCATCTGCCATCCATTGCTCTCAAGTTACAGCAAAGCACAATGAAAAGGATGAGTTTAAAAAAACTTTATTAAAAACACAAATAAATCAGATATACTACCAACCCACACTTACACTCCTCGCCTGCTTGCAGCGGATAAATGAATAAAAGACAATAATTACAATGCAACGAATCAACCAACTTACGCAGTCTTGATGGGATCTTCATACTGAATGCCTTTTGCCAGCTCAGCAACTCCCATCAGTGCTGCAAACATTATTCATATAATATTTGATGTAAAATTCAACTGACTAACGGCATGTACAAAATGAAAGAATTAAATTAAACTGTCAATTCACTTGCCTGATACAGTCCATGAAACGCAACTGAAATAAACTAAACTGCACAAACATAAAAAAATAAATATGTTATATGTAAATAGTTCATAAATAGTTAGCTCATCATGCAGTTACCTAAGTCATCAAATAAAATATCTACAACTGCAAGACGTTTCCACAACTCAACAAAAACAGTTTACGCAAACTTACCAGTCTTCTCTGCCACACTTTCTAAAATCTTTTCTTCCTCTTTTAGCTGCTTTTCTCTAGCCGTCTCCTTCCGTGCTGCAGATTAAACACAGTCATGATAACATCACAGATGCACGCATTGCTTATATCAGCTCTCTTGCACAACTGGTTTTTGTTTTCCACCCATTTTTACACAGTTACTCCAGTCTAGGTTACTCAAGTTAAACCAGTCTATAAAAATAAACAGCTGGCGAATGATGTGCAAGTAATTCAAATGTCACTGCCACCTTTCGGTTGTCTAACCGGCAGTACTAAAGATGCATTTTGTGTGCAATAATAAATGTGTTATAGCTGGCATGACATAACGGCAACCTTCAGAAAAGTATGGATTACTGGTACCGTAATAAATGTGTCGGCACTCAGCAGCTTGTTGAAGTTAATAAGAATCAAACAGTCACACCACTAACTGGATAAAAATGCATTAAACACAAGCTGTTGTGAGAAATGCTGAGACTGCTGACCGAGAGCCTCAAGCTTGAGTTTGCTGTGCTGGTCCAGCAGGCTCATGTGTGACTTGGGTCCAACCTGTTGTTTCGCCTTATCAACAGCAGCAGCATCATCATCATCATCACTGTCACTGTCCGAGCCAGCGCCCTGCGAACTGTCCCTCGAGTCACTTGCCGCTCCGGTGTCTATTGATATCACCTGCTGAACTCGACTTAGCTTGGCCTGGAGCTGATAATCACATCACACAGAAAAAAACAGGTACAGAGAGAAAACCATACAGAGACACAGACAGATACATACACTGTGTCTCAAAAAAACAGTCAAAATTATTTTTTTTCATAACTTTGTCAAATTTCCACCAATTTTGATAATTTTTGGCACAAAGATCGGCAAGACAACAGAATTATGTAAAGTGAACTCATTTACCAGCTTACCTAATTTATGTCAACGCACTACTGTGTGAAACACAGATGCTCCAAATTGTTACATTACATGGTGATTATTTGTATCGGATTGCTCTCACCCTCGCATCATCAATTTGACAGTTGACGCACGGTGCCATGTGGTTTAATAATTTTGTAGTATTACATGTTTTATGGTAAAAACAGCAGACAACAAAATAGCTGACTGATGAACTTAAAACATGTCTAATTGATAAGTAAATGCTGTTTGATCCCAAGTCGTTTGTTGACTCCACTACCAGCCAGTGGCGTTGCATCTAAGCCATTGTCTTTGTATGCGGGGCCAACTTTGGACATAAATTCTGATGATTTGCAAGCAAGTTGTTATACAAACTTATATTTCTGTTAAATTATTTACACTGAGTATTATTTTGTGCTTAATCAAGCTGTTAAGGTTTTCGTGGAAAAATAACTCAGCATTATGCAACAATATGGAACATCTATGTTTCACACGGCAGTGCATTGATATAAATTAGGTAAGGTGGAAAGTGAGTACATCTTGCATAATTTCATCATTTTGGCCATCTTCATGCCAAAAACTATCAAATTCTGTAAAAATTTGACAAAGTTATGACAAAAGGAATTTTGACTGTTTTTTTTCTGAGATGCGGTGTACATGCAGATATGTACAAGGTAAGCCCAAAAAGTGGGGCTATGTTTTACTGTTTACAATTTGTATCTTTAAAAACAGTGGTCAGACTGGCACCATATTTGGCACAAATCAATGTCACTTCATTCTTAATGTAAAATCATAATTTATTCAAATTAACTTTAAAAATAACACCGCATAGTACTGCAGTTCGAAATAACAGCTTAATTAATTCAGCCATACGTGTTGAAATTAGTAAAACAGCAGTAGTGGAAGCAAAAGCTGGCAATACGGTACCTCAGCTTTCTTTCTCTGCTTCACTGGTATGTATGGTACGTAATTTTCATCGGAATCACTGCCTTTGTCACTCTCCTCGTTCGTTCGCTGAAATGTAACAGACCGCTTTAATGTGTTTTTCTAATTTTAACTGGCGCGTCGCGCATATAATTGTTGAACGTACGGTAACGTTTTTGAGACGATTTTGGCTGTAATTGTTTCTGTTGACATTATTTTGACAATGTTTCAATACTGTAGTTAGTCGTAAATAAAATTCAAAAATAACAAACATAAAACAGACGCGACATAAACTCTTAACCTTTTTACTCATATTCAGGTCGCGATAGGCTATTTAATCTACACTTTTCATTTACTGCAAAAAACAACACACAAATAAACAGGAAATTGATATTTAAATATAGCATCTAAAAGTGAACTTAGTGCAAACTGCAGTTAGAAAAATAGAGATGGACAAATTTATTGATTTATTTATTTACCCCGGGAACATAGAAATTCTGGCTTGAAAACCGGCGGGGCGCTAGTCCTTCACTAGTCCTCACCCAGGCATAAAGGTAGCGGTCAACGGCTTCTTC
>Ga0209367_1005086_pt1 | contig 18228 bp, 9 predicted proteins | sample WorMetLIZISLAND2_FD_187412 | JGI IMG/M metagenome (GOLD analysis project Ga0209367, IMG submission 187412) | Marine gutless worms symbiont microbial communities from Max Planck institute for Marine Microbiology, Germany - Olavius geniculatus... ... | reverse complement strand
GAACAGTAACTGTTTACGAGATCAGTGCGGTCACTATCCTACTAACGAGGGCGCCGGTCACACGACATATCGGGATCTTCTTTACAATCGCTGGGGGTTGGAGACAGTTGACCGTTGTGATTTCTTGTTTCTCGGTGAATACGGCGTGCCGTGGCAACTCCGCTACGTCGGCTACTTTCAACCTATCGAGGCACATCACGGCCACAGGGTGCGGCAAACGAAATTTTGACAACGACATGGCGCGATCGCCTCGTGTTCTTACCGCCGGGACGTATCAATTGGGCATGTCGGGAGCAGAGTTGTAACATTGATATACCGCAACAACGGAAAGCCGACTTGGTGGGAACTGGATGAGAAACATGAGGCGACGGCGAAAACGAGGCTGGGTCTAGGGATCATAATTACCGGGCTCAGTTTCGTGAGTAGTCGTCGCCAGGCCTTTCAAGTGACGGAATTTTGTATTGGCGTCACTCCATAACGATTTGGCAGGAAGAACGAGCGATGTGACACAAGTATTCCGGCGTCGCCTTGATAGACAACTTCTTACCAGATGTTTAGGTGCTTTCGAGTCGAGATTAAAGGAATGGTCGCTAACTGCCGCGATACTCGTCCGACGTCGTGGAACAACGCCGACAGTCGTGCACGGCGTCGTAAATGACGTCGACGGAAACGTGGTTACCGACGCACCTGTCGTCCTGACGACCGTCGTCGTTGGGTCGAAGCCCCACGTCGTCGGTGCTCAATCTGCGTCGTTACGTTGTTACCTCGACCAGTCATACCGCTCAAGGGTTCGTAGATTTTTTCGAAAAGACTTCCGGTTTGTACGATGACGTCGCTGCGCGAGGATCAGTTGATTCAAGATGGCGGCGTTCATGATGGCCGCAAACGCGCCGAAAACCGAGGCTGGTCAGGTAAAGCGCCAGCGGCAGTCCGTCGCATGTCATCTGCATCGTCGAGCGGCAAAGTTGTTTCGTGGGAACGGTGACGTCAGGCTGATCGTCGATGCTACGACCGCTGTCGACTACGCATGGCCACGGTCGCAGTCGCGATCGTTATCGAACACCATCGTTGTCGCTGTCTAATCGAGCCTCGGCGAGCGACTACCCGCCGGCATGCTGTCTCGTTCTACTCGGTGGCAAGGCAACGGTTATGAAAAAAAACGACGCGTGTGGCCGCTGAAGTGTCATGTGACGCTGAGTGCCGCAAGTCGTCGCGGGTGCCGAGCGGAAGTATCGATCGCGAACCAACAGAATTCATGGCAATGTCGACAGCACCAAGCATCAGGAGCAGCTGAAGCAATGTATTTTTGTCATTTTTAGCGTCAATGTGTTATTGTTGTGACCAATTTTCAATTAAGGTTTTGCATTCTATTAACGTTCATAAGTTTTCAACTTAGAAAATAGATCTCAGGCATGACTCTTACATGAGAGACTTGGGGACGATAGACTGCGTTACGTTATTGGAGCTTTTGAGAAAACATTTGTATTTCGGAGAAAGTCGCGTGGTTGATTTTGCATACACGTAATTTTGGTCAAAAAAGCATTGGATTCACATTTTTGTCGTGCGACAAGTTGAAAGATACTAACCATGCGTACTAAATTAGCAATTAGTTGATTTGTTTTGCTTGTTCTGAGATTGCTTTTATGAATTTAAGACACTGTTAAAGTGTTTTGTTTAATTGTAATGTGTGACGTTCGATTTTTCACGGAACCAGAGTTTGTAGAGTTCTATTATTGAATTAGACGTATGCATTGTTACGAACTTAACGTGAATTTTGACGGCATGATGCGTTAATGACGAAGTTGCGTGTTGAGTTATTGAATTTTTGTGATGCTGTGTATATTTCTTCATTTACTGGTTAAGACATTTATTAGATATTGTATTTTGGGCCGATTTATCGTTCAAAAAAAGCAAGTTAGATTGTCCAAATAATTTTGGTGTTGGAACTTTGCTGGTGTGTTATTAAAGTTTAATGTTGGTGTCGAGTTTTGGGTAAAGTGTCAGATCGTGTGTCTTGAACTTGAAAGTTAATTGTTTGAATTTGAGTGTCTTAGAGTTAATTGGTTTGTTAATGCGTTATGTTGATTATTTGTTACTCTGTTTCGTGTTTTGGTCTAACTTAATGCGTGCCAAACGTGTTTAAAACTTAATAATTATCGATTTGCGTTGTATTTTTAGTGACGTCAATTACTTGTCTATTGCTAATGTTGGGTATATTTAATCAAGGAAGTTTGTCAATATTGCCTTTGAATCATATTGCGGATGTTATTTGGCATTAATAGTAACAAGATTGTTCAACACTTTAAGTGATACGTGGTATACGAAAACACTTGACACTTTTGCGGCTTTTGCCAATATTGGCCGATTTCATCATTTGTAATGTGCTGTATGAACGAATTTTGATTACTATGTTAATTCTGCGATTATATAATAGCTTTTATAATCGTACTTACACCTCAGACATTATTGATTTCGTTGTTTATCAGGGTATTGTACACGTAATTATAGACTTTACTAAGATATTTTATTTGTACTGGTTGTGCACTCTAATAGTAGACTTGTGCTGCCATCTTACGAATGAGATTGCGTGTATGTCAGTAGTATCAAGCTACACCTTATGATTTGGATACAAAATTGTTGCACAAGTAACAATATTGTTGATAGTGTTTATACATTAATGCAGTTAGTTGTTATGTTAATTGGTTAGAGTACAGTGATCTTATTATGTTAGTGACGTTAAGGTATATTGTAATAGTTTTGTTGCAGTCGACCAATCTGTTTAGCTATCAAATACTACAAGATTACTTGTATATTGCTTGAACTTATGTAATTAATTGGGGACAATTAATTTTATGGGGGGAAGCAGGTGTTGTGTACAGGATAATTAGATGTCAGCAGCAGCAGCAGCTGAGGCGCTGCTAGCGATGCGACTGCTGCTGCGACTGCTATATAGTCAATGCACACTACTGAGCGCTGGCCATTCTATAGTTAGTCGTATTGAGAATGGTCAACTGTGGGTATGTGTTTGTGTGCGGAATTTGTTAGATTAGTTTATTATTATTATGTCTGAGTTGTAAGTACAATCGTGATGTTTATACTGTGGAACAACGACGAAATCATAATTATTAATCACACATAATATGTCACTGTGAAATGGTAATAACAGCATTGAAATTCTAACTTACTGTGTCTGTTGTGTCTTGAACTTAGTTAGTTAGTTGTAAGATACATTATAACATCAAGACTGAGAAACTGCATACGAACTCGTTAGCTTACCTTCTGAGGCTAATTCCCAGATTGTCAGGATCAAGCCAAGCTTAGATAAATTACAAGATAGATGTCTCCTAGAAGGATTGGTAGTTGGTGACACTTGAACTAAATAGGAAATAGGCATTATGAAGTTAACTAAAATATAAAGTAACACTACTAGAATACTAACTACATGACAATTTTAGACTTAAACTATTTTGTTTTTTATAAATAATTTTTAAAGTAAAACTTAGATGTTAAAAATTACAATGTAGTTTGACAGTGCGAAAAATTACGAATCAAACGATATAAAAAACTCATTTTCGACAAAAAATCAAGTTATACTAATTGTAAACTAAGCCGTCGATGTCACGAATCTCAAACCTACAGCAGTCTGACAGTTGGAGTGGCGCAACGAGCCTGTCTACATTCTGATGGAGCTAATGTTACCGAACATTTAGTAAGAAAGCCACCATCTGCTTTTCTTACATGTTGGTGGAGATTCAGTGTAGTTCCCGTTACGTGCTCGTTCCAGGCTTGGTTGTTGCTTCAACTTTACCAGAATTGCTTTTGCGTTCAACATTAGTTCGCTGCAATTGTTATTCGTCTGTTTTTTTGTCGTTTCATCAAGGTGGACAATGGCAATTTTTATTATTTTATGTTAAACGCACATTGTTTTTTTTATAATTTTGAATCATTGGTTAAACTGTAAAAATCTTCAAAGTGTCATCATTTTGTCACCATCATGTTGTGAGATTTAAACATGATTTAGCATATATCCGAGGGTAGTAACAACATTATCGACGACGACTGCAGTATGACAACGCCAGTATTAGTGTCGCTAGTGCAGTCGGCCTTCTGAATTCGAACTTCTGATGGTGGAACGCTTTCAAGCTTAGCTGTATAAGGCTTTCTACCATATGTACATTGACGATAACAAGGACGTAACGACGATCAATAAGCTCATAGTAATTCGCCGTGACTTTAAACATCAGCTTCTATAACACGTGATCCAACGGCGGCTGACGACGGTGAATCATTCTACTAATGTGACGAGCTTCTGACGCATCATCGTCTGTCTATCTGATAACTGGTCGACCTAGACGTACAGAACCAGTACCTTGTCACAAGCCAGATCGCCTACAAATCAGTTCGTGCCTCGGGTCGCTCTTCAGGTGAATCATTCAACATTGCCGACAACGCGGAGAACCGTGGCACTCGAGCACAACTAACAACGACGCATCGACGACAATGCAAGCACAAGTTCAAGGACAAAAACGAGTTTTTCGACAATCAGAACAACGACAACATCCGTGACATCATCAGAAATCGTGTCAGTACGTCAACGCGTCACAGTACATCAACACATCGGCTGTCGACAACAGTACGTCAACACAAGTGCATCAACACGACAAAATGCATTTTAAAATTTCTATGTTATAGTTTTGAATTAAAACTGTGCATGGTTATTAGTTTAAAATAATGTGTATTATTATGAAATTGTGTTTGCATTGACACTGCAGGTTAATATAAAATAAGTTCTAGTATAAGTTTTTATTAGGTTATTGTATTTCAACTTAATTTATTATATACTTGTGTAGTTTAGGTTAAAAGTTAACAATCGTGGTGCAAGTCTGTTAGTTACTATTAAATTAAATTTAATATATAGGAGTTAATTTTTTAAAAATATATATTATGCAAATTTTACAAGAAAATAGTATGAATCGTTTTTTTACATATTTGGTTATTTTTTTCCACAGTATTTTGTGGTTATTAAAAATCCGCATTAGCATTTATAAAAGCACGAAACATTTGTTCGTTTCTTATTGAAATACCTCATCTAATAGCCGTATTGAAATGTATGACGATGTAGGCCTATGACAAACAGAAACCTACATTAGCTCTATATACTTAAATTAATAGCATTACAATAAATAACGATGCCAATCGTCGTGTGGTGCTAGAAATAAATAGTCGTTTAATTGTAAAAGTTAACATTGTTAGTTATATTTTAATACTAAAAATAGTTTGCTAATTAATTTTCGACAAAACATCACAATTTTTTTGTCGTTCATTAATTTGAATGACATTTTATTCAATTAATATTAATTGCATTTTATTATTGTACTATATTATGTGTGTAATAATTGACAATGTACAGTCAAATTCATGAATTAATTTAAGGAAAAAAATTCGTTTTTTCTTTAAGAGGTCACTTTGGCTTAATGCAGCAGTTTTAGGTTTTCGAAGCAGTAGCACACAAAACTATACAGTAGCAGCTCGCTCTTGGCTTTGGCTGCCTAGGTAGCAGCTCGGCTATAGAGTTGTTTTCGATAAACAGACCTAGGCTTAAACTGGCAATGCAGACAGGCGTATAAAGGAAAAGGAGACTGCAGCGAGTAGTCTGTGGCTAGGGCGTTTCAGCTTAAGCACATACATCTTGTTTGACCCCTTTTTTGGCTCTCATATTTTGACGCCAGTCCATAGCGGTGTTTTTAAGGCACAGCCGCAACCAAAGGATGAGCCGCAAAGTCTGTAGCGCATTCCACGCTGTCTGCGGTACTTCAGTGTAAACAGTGTTCAAGGCAACAGCTAGGCGGCAATAGCAGCTATTCAGCAGGAGCTCGCCAGTTGCCAGCTCCGCCAGGTAACAGCTGAGTAAAATGGCAGCAGAGCGCACGAGCTTTGCCCACTGACAGGCCAAAAGTGTAGCTTCTCTGCGGCAGGCAGTATAGGCAATTGAGTTGCTCATACCAAACACCGACGCACTGCACTGTAGAAAAACACAGCTGGCATTACTTTATCTACCTACGTTTCTGAGGAAAACGGTCGAACACCGTCGAAACAAGCCAGGACTACAGCTCGCATAGCTGACAGCACACAGAGCTGTGCAGATGCAAACTGCATAAACTACAGTGCCTGGGCTCGCTTGTATATCGGGCATTGTAACATGCCACTAACATCATTTAATTTAACTGGAGTGAGTGCAAACAGAAAAATACTCATAACGCATTGTTGTGCTGGTAGTATAGTTCTGCAATTTGGACGCGAGACCACTTGTAATCCATTGCCATGGCACTAGTCGATGAGATATTCTCTCAGCGCTATTGCTGACTCCAATCTATATATTAGACACCATTCAGAGTGTGTTTGAATTTGGGAACAGGTGCGTAGTGACGTGACAGAGTTTGAACTGCTATGAGACAGGGATATCTTACAGTTATACCAGCGTACAGGTACACTTTACACAGTTACACGCTGCTAATTATAGACATATGTATGGTATCATTAAGTCGTTACGACTGACACTACAGTGTCTATATTACGTCGATAGCTGGTGAAAGAGTTCTGTCATGAGTCGCGTTTGGAACTATATTGTATACACACTGTGTCCCAAAAAAACATACCGGACATTTTCGACTGTAACGTGAAGAAGGATTACCGGATTTTAATAATTTTTGGTACAAATATTCCTGAGACAACTTGTCGTCAAGTGACAATTTAATTTCTTATCTCACTCAACATCTGTTTCTACACCACCTTGGAAAAATAAAACAAACAAAATATCATTTTTTTATTCAATGCGACATGATTGCTTAATTAACATAACGCGTAAAACACACTTTGTTCACATTTCTGACACTGTGGCTGACATTTCATTTAGTTGTCCATTTTTCAACTGCCTGCAGTAAAACTGCTCAAAGTGTTGGCCCACTATGACACTTGTACACTGGCCCACTTGACAGCTGCAGTATCGATAATGTTCTGCTTCTGATCAATACAGGTTCTACCAGTCACTTTTTGACGTTACAAGCATTTTTAAACTTCTTCTGGTAGACACACTGCTGCAAAACAGTCAAATCTTGTAAATTGTAATAGACCTGCTGTTGGGGCCCACAAATTAGGACAGATAGAATTTATTGACGTTTTTCCATTCATTTTAACACGTACTATGCCTGGTCTGATTTCCCCAGGTAGTGCAAAAGCAGACGTTGGGTGAGGTAAAAACTAAAACACTTATTTCATAGCCAGTTGTGTTATAAATATTTTTGTCAATTATTATTAAAATTTGCTAATTTTTATTTAAGGTACGATCGATAATGTTGGGGATGTTTTTTTTCAGCTTTTCAGTTTATTTTAATGCATCTTTCGGTTTTTCTAGGTAGTGCAAAAGCATACATTGTGTGAGGTGGGAAACTGAACGGTCATTTGATGGCAAGTTGTGTCAAAAATATTTGTGCCAAAAATTATTAAAATTGGATAATTTGTTTTCAAGATACAGTTGAAAATGTCGGGGATGTTTTTTTTGGGACACAGTGTAGTTGTATATAGGTTAGATATTGTCATAATTTACGCGTTTGTTTTCTCTCGCGAAGCATGCCATTACTTTTGTATATTAGTGGATATATCAACAATAGAAGTGTGATAATGAGCTCATGACTAACTGATTTATAGTGCTCTTCTGTACATGGCTGTGTGAGAAATAATGACGTATATATTGGTCACAAATCTCTGTTGCCCTCATTTGATTGAGGTCGTACAACACCGTATTATAAGCATAATCACTTTATTGACAAGCCATGACGTAGTGAGAATTAACGAATGACTGGACATCGCGCCACGTATTTCGGTGCACACTTGACAGGCAAGTCGAAAGAGCTTTGCCGCATCTATAGAGCTGACAGGACATATTATAGTTTAAACATGTGACACTATAAAGATTATCATCTACCCTTACCTATTGACAATAAATACATGCATTGGGAAATTTACTAAAACCTAAAAAAATTAGTGACATTTCCGGATTTTATAAATATATATCGTGTCGAGAGTGTACATCATTCATCATCATTTGTTATTATTAGTTTATTTAGAGCATATTTACTGTTGTTGAAAATGTTGCTTGTTAGTTGCATTTGTGGCGAGATAATGAACTGGTTGGTGGGATCGGGCAACTTCGGTTACGCGTCGGCAAGTGCACTTGCTCGAACATCAGACTATACGATCTACATTTCGACCGTCTTGACGTAAGACCGACGATGCTTTACGGACTCCGAGGTCGACTGTGTTCTTTCGATCAACTTCATCTTCGCTGGGGTTTTTCTGTATAGTCATTAAGAAAATATTTTTTTCTGTGCATGCTATGTTTTATTTGGGAAATTATTATTGTGCCCCTATGCTGATTCTGTAAAGATAATCGTTTTCGTCAACGTCAACTAAGGTCCTGTGCACTCGCTAATAACATTATCAATGACTACTTTGCATTTTTTCATGACTTTTAGTTTAGTTAGTTTGGCCCTTTGGTTTATGAACATCCAGAGCAGCATAAGTTCTGTCTGTCTATATGAACAATAAACTTTGTTCGTATTTTATATTTTTAATTGGTCACAGACTCAGCTTTAAATTCATTTTTTATATTGTACAGGTATTGTATATTATTTATATGTGGGTTTTACTTCCTCTAAGGTCATTTTCTAGTTCTATATTTGGTTTTTAAAATGTGCAAAAACATTTTTATTGAAAGAGGGAAAAAATGGATGAAAGCTTGTTGGTACCTTGGCTTGGCTAGAAACATTTATCTTACGCTGTACGCGTAGGAAGCAGTGTTAGGAAACGAGCTAGGTTTAGCATAAAACTGGCTCGTACTGGCTAAAAGCGTAGCTAGAAAAACTAGGCACATTTGGCTGTAGGTTTCGTTTCTGCGACCTACTTGTGCAGTAGCTAGAATATTTATGTCTGCCACGAAAGCGTTAGCAGCAGCGCAGGTTCTTTATCTAGTCAGACAAGCTCTAGACCTCGGTCTGTGAGAAGCTCTTCTAGCTGTTGCAATGTAGAGTGTGTTAGCGGCGTCATCGCTGTGGTGACGTCGTAGCTGTGTGTTCCTGACCTATAAAACCTCGTCAATGAATGCTATTATTTTGGGTACCATCCTGAGTCGTCTCTGTGTCTTTTAGAACCTTCAGTTTAAGCGATATGGAAGAACCAACAGTCTTGACAGTTGGAGTGACACAACTAGCCTGCCTATATCCTGATGAAACTAATTCCCCCAAAACATCCAGTAAGAAAGCATTATCGGTCTCTCTTACAGTATGACCAAAATTGGCAACAGTGATAAATTCAAGATGGCGCCAAGATGGCGGCGGCCGCCAGTTTGAATTCAGTTTATCGCTCATAGCTCGCTTGTTATTGCAAATATTTGCACGAAATTTGGCACGTAAACTATTTTATGGTCTTGCATACGAATTGACTATAATATTAAACAAAAATAGCATTTAAAATGGCGGCAGCCGCCAACTTCAATTTTTGCACAAACGCTAATATTTCAGCTCGTGTTTGAGTTAAATTAATGTAGTTATGCAAAAGCCAATCATTGGATGTAATAGGCCATGTAACCAATATTGGCAATAATAATAAATCCAAGATGGTGACTTTCGCTATTTTGAATAATTTTAAATATCACACATAACTCGCTTGCTATTACATATATTTGCGCGAAATTAAACAACATAATTCATTTTATTCTTCTACGTTTAGAAATATTATAATATTGAACAAAAAAATCCAAGATTGTGTCGTCCGCCATCTTAGATTTTTGCACAGAAAGTAATAACTCAGCGACCGATTGAGGTAGATTAATGCAATTTTGCATAAATGTAGCCATTCATTACTAGAAATTATATATAAAAAACTGCAAGCAATTCATTTAATGTTGTATAAGCGTTGATGTAAAACGGCAAAAATCAAAAAGTTCAAGCACAAACTATTGTATTAGCTTAGACATTTAATCTGTTTTCAGTAGCTAGATATAAATGTTTAAGCTAATGCATATTGTTTGTGCTTATACTTTTTGATTTTTGCCGTTTTACATCAGCGCTTATACAACATTAAATGAATTGCTTGCAGTTTTTATATATAACATTTGCGGTTTTATTAAAGTTTAAAAGGTCACTAAACAGTTACTTTGTATACAACAACAACAACTACTACTACTACCTCCAGCATTTTGCATTTTGTTTATGGCTACGGTCAAACTCAAATCTCCAATTTACTACTTTTTTCGATTTTAGTCACATGATTTATTTTCAGTAGCAACTAATCACATTCCTGCGAAACTTCTTAAATCTTTTTAAGTCGCCAGCTGATTTGTTATGCTTTGTGTTAAAATACAAAATGGTGGCCGTCGCAATGTTAAATTTTAGTGATGTTGGATTTATGGTAAAACTACATGTCGAACGTCAAACTTAGCTCGCATATGAAATTTCGTGCAAGTACGTGCAATAGCAACTAAATTATGAACGATAAACGGAATACAAAATGGCGGCCGCCGCCAACTTGAATTTATTATTTTTGTCCATTTTGGTCACACGATCTACTTCTGGTAGCAGCCGACGACATAACAGCAAAATTTCATTCATCTACGTCAATCAGCGGCTGAGTAATTGCTGTTTGTGGAAAAATCCAAGATGGCAACCGCCGCCATTTTGGATTAAATTTTTGTTTAATATTTTGGCATACCTGCATGTAGGACCTCTAGGATAATACGCATGCCAAATTTTGTTCAAATATGTGCAGTATTAAACGAGTTATGAGCGATAGATGACATTCAAAATTGCGGCCGCCGCCATCTTAAATTATAATTTTGTAATGCTGGACCACCCACGAAGTTTATTTATGCACCTGATATTCCCCTTTAAATTTCGTGTTGATCGAGTGTGTACTTTTCGAGATATCGCGATTCGAAAATTTCGCAAAATTGGCTTAACATGCCTATTTAAGCCCCCAAAAATCATGTTTTTGGAAAGTCTTGACCCCAAACATTATTTTTTATCATTGAGATTTTTAAAAAAATACCTTACGCGGAAACACGCGTTTTGAGCCATAAACGGTCGTGATCGGTCTTCTGATGTGATCTGTAGGCGTGAGCAAGAATACAAAAAAAGGATAGAACACAAAAAGTAACGGAAAATGCCCTCCCTACGCAGACCCTTTTCCCGTCGTCACACATTAACCCAATTTTGCGTGTTGGGTCGTATCGCGAATTTTTTTCTTGGTTGTAAGTTTCATTAAGATCGGTTGAAAAATGTGGGAGCTGTGGGTTGTCGAAATTTCGGCCTTTCTATTGACTTGGCACATGGCTTATACAACTGCTTGTTGCTACCGCACAAGCCGTGATAGAACATGTGACCAAAATTAGCGATGATAATAAATTTTATATAACGGCGACCGTCGTTTTAAATTCTGTTTAGGCCTGTCGCCTATAACTCGTTTGCTACTAGATGTATTTGCACAAACTGTGGCAAGTGGACTAAATTTTACATTCTTTATACAGCTGTACAATAATATTAAACAAAAATAACATTTAATATAGCGACGACCGCCATTTTGTATTTTTGCACAAAACGTAGGCCCTAATAACTTAGCTGCTGATTTAAATATAATTATGCAATTTTGCAGAAGTGTAGTTGGCAACTACTGGATGTTGGTTTTGTGACCATAATCGACAACAGCAATAAGTTTAAGATTATGGTGGACGCCATTTTAAATTTTATTCATTGCTCATAGCATGGTTGCTAGTCTATGTGTTTGCGCAAAATAAATCTAACATGCCAGCTATGTGCTAGTGATTTTAGTTGTAGCAAAAATTAACAGGTTATAGTGGATTTCCAAATTTTAATAAAATCGCAAATATTATATATAAAAACTGCAGACAATTTGTTTAATGTTGTATAAGCAATAATGTAAAACAGCAAAAATCAAAATATAAGCACGAACGTTATGTATTAGCTTAGACATTTTTATCTAACTACTGAGGACAGATTAAATGTCTAAGCTAACATTACTTCGTGCTTATACTTTGGATGTTTGCTGTTTTTCATCATCGCTTATACAACATTAAATAAATTGTTTAAAGTTTTTAAAAATATATAATTGATATATCACACAACTTTTACATTTTTCAACCAATTTCAACAAAACTTAAAGCTAAGAAAGACATCCGGAATACGCAAACGCAAAATTTGGTTGATGTGAAACGACGGGAAAAGGGTGTGCGTAAAGAGGGCATTTTTCGTTACTTTTGTGTTTTATCCTTTTTTGTATACTTGCTCACGCCTACAGGTCACACCAAAAAACCGATCACGCTCGCTTATGGTTCAAATCGCGTGTTTCCGCGTAAGGTAAAGCTTTTTAAGGTCATGGTGATGAAAAATAATGTTTGGGTCTTAAAACTCAACAAAAACATGATTTTTGAGGCCTGAGTAGGCATTCTAAGCCAAATTTGCAAAATTTTCAAATCGCGATATCTCGAAAAGTACGCACTCGATCAACACAAAATTTAAAGGAAAATATTAAGTGCACAAATGGACTTCGTGGGTAATCTAGCATTACAAAATTATAATTCAAGATGGCTGCGGCCGCCATCTTAGATATTTGCACAAACAGCAATAACTTGGCCGCCCATTAACTTAAATAAATAAAATTTTGCAGCACTGTAGAGGACTGCCACCGGAAATAGACCATTTGACCAAAATGGACAAAAATAATAAATTTATATTGGCGGCGGCCGCCATTTTAAATTTTATCTATCTCTCATAACTCGATTAATATTGCACATATTTGCACGAAATTTGGCATGTGTATTACGTTGCAGGTCGTACATGCATGTACGCCAAAATGTTAAACAAAAATAAAATCCAAGATAGTGACGTTCGCCATCTTGAATTCTTGCACAAACAGCAATAACTCGGCCGGCGATTGACGAAGACTAATGAAATTTTACAACAATGTACGGCTGTTACCGAAAATGGAACATGCGACCAAAATGAACAAAAATAATAAATTTAAAATAACGGCGGCCGCCATTTTAAATTTTATTTATGGCGCATAACTCGTTTAGTATTGCACATAATCGCACAATATTTGGCATGTATTACTTTTCAGGTCCTACATACAAGCATGCCAAAATATTGAACAAAAATAAAATCTAAGATAGCGGCCGCCATCTTGGATTTTTGCACAATAGCAATAACTCAGCCGCCGATTGACAAAAATTACTAAAATTTTGCAGTAATGTCGTCGGCTGCTACCAAACGTAGATTGTGTAACCAAAATTGACAAAAATATCAAATTTAAAATGGCGACGGCCACCATTTTAAATTTCGCTTATCGCACATAACTTAGTTATATTGCACATACTTGCACAAAATTTCATATGCGAGCTAAGTTTGACGTTCTACATGTAGTTATGCCATAAAATCGAACAAAAAAAAATTTAACATGGCGACGGCCACCATTTTGTACTTTAACACAAAACATAACAAATCAGCTGTCAACTGATAAATGTTCATAACATTTTGCAGGAATGTGGTTAATTGCTACTGGTAATAAATAATGTGACCAGAATCGAGAAAAGTAGTAAAATTAAGATGGCTGTGGTTACCATTTTGAATGTAGTTTATTACTTATGTTTGCAGTTTTTTTATATATAATATTTATGCAATAGCGTTCTTGCTTCGTTTTCTATACATACTTAAACCCTCTGTTTTTAATGACCGTAAACTCTGCCAACTCGCTATAGCAATAAAAGCTACTATTACCTAACATTATTTTGTTTTGTGAAAAAAATAAAACATAAAATATAAATTTATGTTTTACAATTGCACCACAACTGACGTTTTGACCGTTTGCTTTGTCTCAAGTGTCTCAAGTGGACAGAACATTTCTATTTTGTGCCTTGACATGTAATGAAAAAGCGTATTATTATTGCTGAAGTGCACCATAACAACTTTAATTTTACGTAAGAAGGGCAACATTATCACGGGTGAAGGATTTTTCACCGTGAAAATGGCGCGACTCGTCACAAATAACGTTTTCGACAAAGAAAACATTTTAATGGGGAAAAGAAAATTTTTAATGGGGTAAGCAATTTTTATGGCTAGGGCGAATTATTATTTTTTTTGTAAAATGTTTTCCAGGCGACGTTATACCGGTAAAACTCCGACGAGGGCGAATTTGTACCGGCAAAATGTCGCCATAGGGCGACTTTTCAAAAGCGGAGAGGGCGATACTATAATAGGACACCAACTATCCAAACAGATTTTTTTGCAAAAAACGGCGACACAGCTCGAGGGGTCTACATTTTGTCATATTGCTTATAAAAATATTAAGTTAAAGCACTCTTGCCTATTAAGCATACATTCTATAAATAGGTTCGGTAACATGAGAAAAACAACACGTGAATTAAGTTCACAATACAAAATGCAAGCAACGCCTTGGTGTGTCTGCGCGCTCTCTTTCTCTAGCAAAATAATCATTTAGAATGATCACTTTTAAGAAATAGTGTAAAGTTATCAAAGTAAGACTAAGAGTTAGACTTGCAACTAAAAGTATTTTGATCTAGCTGAAGTTTACTGCTTAAAATAATGACAGGAATTTATTATAAAAAGCAATAATCATTTAATAGCAGCAAGATGTACAAGCAAGTGCAAGACAAAAAGGTACACTAGCTAATCACAAGCACAGTTTCCCAGACTAACTCAGATCATTCACTCTACATACAGTTTCGGTAGTTGCAACAACAGATTGCAACAACAGTTGCAGAAACTGTCTAAATTAAATGTAGTCGTTTTACCTAAACTTACGACGTAAAGTGCAGTGAACTTTATCACAGTGATAACAATTAGCAATATCAAGTTTTAAAATCAATCAGATATTAACTTACAATATGCTCAGATATAATGTGAACATCACATTTAAAGATCACATAGCTCTAACTTAGAAACCACACAGGTTTTCCGATATAATCTAACACACAGGCTCCCGTATCACGGACACAATGCCATAGTACAAAATGGCCAAAATGTGGCTGGCACATACCGAATCACAACAAGCTGTTTAACACTAAAGTGTGTTCGGTACAAAAAACAGAGCACAACTGATTTCTAATCTAAATTATCCCGCGCTCGTACCTGACGCAACCTTAAATTTAGCCATGAGACATGCATAACGTAATTCAGAAAACAATAGCTGCGAGCTTATTTGGGTCATGTCACAGAGGGGCGGAGAAACATTTACAAACTAGCCCAATGATTGGCGCAACACCTGCGGTTACGTCATGCGTACAGGTGACAACTAACATTGTTAAACTGTGGGATCCAATACACAGCAATGTAATGCACGTGTAGTGTCACAAGTCTCGACTCTCAAACAAACATTTACACACAAGCGCAGCCATACAACGATGGAGCTACGCAAACAAAAATCCGCACACATAAACGTGGACATAGTACAACGACGAACGGTACTCGTACGTGCAACAAATAAACTACTGTGTGGACAAACGAAATAAATCGGCAAACTCGCGAAATTGGGACACAAAAATTACTCAAAAGCAGCGTTAAATAAATCGGCATCGATAAATACATTCAACAGTTAGTCGGTCGCGACTTTGCGATAAACAATATCGGTAAACTAAGTCAAACAATAGGCGTAACCCGACAATTAGGCTAAACTTTGTGCATAATTTACTCGGCATCGTTCAGTCGAATTCTAAGGGGACTGTAGTACAGTAGACTGTGCGTAGGTTTGGATTATGACGTCGGTAGTTTACGAAGTTTGTTTACCATAGGGCCGTTAATTGCCGTTAATTGCGGTACGAGCGTTAGTTCGCTTTTACGGTAACTGCATGCCATAGTCCATACGGAAAAATGTCCGTGTGGACGAATGTTTGTGCGAGCAACTGTCCTCTGCTATATGAATGGTGATTAGGCCACAATTCACTGGGCAGAAAAAGATACCATAAAAATTCGTAATTACGACTTTTATTTAGTAATTACAAAATAAAAAAATTTTAATGAAACGACTTTTCCTTCGTAGTTGCGAATTAAGTTATTTCGTAATAACGATTTATCATTGTGTAATTACGAAGTAAAAGTTGTTCATACAAATTAAATTAATTTTCTATGTGGCCCCGGTACGCTTCCGTAGTCAAACGTCGCTCGATTCAAATAATTTTACATTCAACATTATGAGTAAACGTGTCGTAAATGACTATAGGCTTATAGTTTTGCAACATGCGTCGATTTGCACATATGCATTTTACTCGTGGTTCGCCAGTCCGCCACGCCAACAGCAGCTTGCCAGCTCACCGGGTAATCGAAAAACCAAAAAAAATAAAAAACGATATTTTTTTTTTGCATTTCTTATTTCTTGCAACTAAAATGTGTGCATAAGACGAAAAGCAATTTGTTTTTTCTTTTCTTGTTTTAAGTGTAATGTACGGAAAGCGGTACGTCGAACTATATTTCGCATTTCTCATTAAACGCGAAATGAGAAAAAAAGCACAAAACGTCAATTTTTCGAGCCGAAAAAATCGTCAGTTTGTCGAAGACACTAGCGAACTTGTCCGAAACCTGTCCGAAACCTGATCGATAGCAAGTGCTAGCGGACAGGATAGCATAATGAACTTTGGGCTTTAGCGCTGGTCGCTGCACGCACTGTGCGTTTTATTATTGGCGACTGAACCTTCCCGGTGACTGCTGCATTGGTCTGAAAGAATTTGCCACTCAGTCCGGCCACAGCCGTCACTGCAATATTTCCGCTGCAAAAAAAAATCAAACTGTTTACCCGGTCTTAGAGCTGTTCTGAGTTTGACTAAGAACGTCTCATTGCATTGACTACTACGTGACTTTACTGTTATTGTTAGTTTGTTACATGTTTTTGCAGTTTTCGTAATGCACATTAAAGCACATTTGTTCATCATCGTCTTCGTCAATTTGTGCGTAACATGTAGGTTTGTGCTTTTTTATTACAGGATACATTCTGCCCTGTTAAGAGAGCAGCTAGAAACAAGTTCCCACCGCGGTTGCTTGATCCTGCGTGACGTAAGCTCTATGGAAACAAAAATTAATATACAGGAAACAACAAAACATCACTTGACGTCAGGAGATTGTGCCGATGACGTCAATATTCTAGACGTCATTGAAACCTGTCACGGCGTTCGGCCGTTTCTACTTTCTGATTACTATATTGATCGACGACCGGAAATATCAGGTACACAAATATGCACCTATTTTTACACCATATTTGGTACAATAAATAAAAATGTTTTTTTTAGATTACATGACTTTAGATAAAACCAACAATTATCAAAAATTAATGCCATTTTATTAAAATTGTTATTTAATGAATGGTTTATTAACTGCACGGCTCGAAATGAAAAAAAAGTGCCAGTATGGTAACTTTACCTTTTCTTTTACTTTACATTTTCTCCGCTCAACATTCATTTTTTTCTCTCTGCAAGCTTCTTCTTTTTTCCTTTTTTTGTCAAAAAAATCACTTTTGTGTCCGTCCGTGCGTCCGTGCGTCCGTCCAACATTTCTTAAGCTATCTTCCTTTCACCTTCTCTTTCCCTTCGCCTTCTTCTTTTCCCTCTCTTTTCCCTTCCCTTTCCCCGTCCCCTTCTCTTTTCCCTTTTTATATCCTTTCCCTTTTTTTTCTCTTTCCCCTTTCCCTTTTCCTTTTCCTTCTTCTGTTTCTTTTTTTTCCTTTCCCCTTTTTGTTTTTTTTTTCCTTCTCCTTCTTCTTCCCTTTCACCTTTTTTTCTTTCCCTTTTCCTTCTCCTTACCTTTTTTTTCCTTTCCTTTCTTCTTTCCTTTTTTTTTCTTTATTTTTTTTCGACCCTTTTTTTTCCTTTATTTTCCTTCCCCTTTCCCATTTTTTCCCTTCCCCTTTTCCTTTTAATTTTCCTTCTTCTTTCCCTTCTCCTTTCTTTTCCCTTTCCTCTTTCACTTCTCCTTTCCCTTTTCCTTTTTTTCCCTTGTCCTTTCCCCTTTTTTCCCATTTCCTTTTTCCTTCCACATTTTGCTTTCCCGTTCTTTTTCCTTTCCCCCGGTTGCCATGACAACGAAATTTGGGTCAAAATGGGCTATAACTCGGCTTGCGTAAAAGATTTTTGCAAAATTTTTGCACCTATAGGGGAAT
>Ga0209367_1005085_pt1 | contig 18231 bp, 11 predicted proteins | sample WorMetLIZISLAND2_FD_187412 | JGI IMG/M metagenome (GOLD analysis project Ga0209367, IMG submission 187412) | Marine gutless worms symbiont microbial communities from Max Planck institute for Marine Microbiology, Germany - Olavius geniculatus... ... | reverse complement strand
CTATTAGCTCTTATAGTGTAAAACGGTTGCAGATAGGTACAAATATGCTGCCTATAATATTAAGCACTGATGACGGGCTTTTTGGATTCATTAATATCGATGACCTTGAAGGACCTTAAACCTCCACAAAAGTGTTTTGGTAAATTTTTCGCAATTTTTGGCTGCAGCGCACATTTCAACAGTAAATTGCGACGAAATGGCTAGGATAAACCAAAACAATCTGCGTATAAAATTTTCAGCATTGAACGTAGATTTTAGCACTCTAAGTCCCGACCTCCTAGGTTTAAGGAAACCTGCGCAGGCGGGAGTCAAAGACGGCTACCCACTAAAAAGTGGTTATTTTACAGGTATAAGCTCGAGTAGCGTGAAAACAGTTGCTTATAGGCACAGACATGCTGCTTATCATAACGAGCAATAGTGACAAGCTTTTTAGTAGTCAACGTAGATGATCTCAAGCGACCTTGAACATCCGAGATAAGGAGATTTGGTGTTTTTATGCAATTTGTGGTTGCGGTGCAGATTTCAAGAGTGAATTGCGACAAAATGGATGGAGATAGACCAAAGCAACCTGGGAACATGAACTGCTAGGCTGTCGCGCGTTTCATCAGCTTTGCACAAATTACTTGTTTTTGATTAGTTGTGATTTTTTTTCTGTCTTGTATTATCGATGATATAGCATCGTAATGCAGCAGTGGTCTTTTTGTGCAATACATTTTGAATATGACATGATATGACATTGTCGGCGCAATTTGCTTTTGCTGATGTTACTGTTACTTTTTGCCTTTAACAAAAATCGAGAAAAAATATTTGCATGACATTGAAGCGCACACAATGTGCACGCATTTGCGTTTCAATTATCCGCACAGAACAATACGTTTCCGCACATTATGTTTCGGAGCGGCAGGTGCTAAACATCGATCTCAAAACTCTTTTACAGGTACAAACCTCTGACAATGTCTGCTGCCGACAGCGACGCGACGTTCTATCTTATACCTTTGTTACCTTGCCATTGTATTACACACGAACTTGCATGGTTACATGCAAAATTAAAACAAAATTTCATAGAAATGTTTTGCCGTCAACCGCCTATGGCTAATTTATCTATGCGACATTTTTATGCTACATCTAAGCAATTGCTACTTGTTCTCACAGTTCTGTCACGCGCGATTCTGCTGATGTTTTTGGGAAAATTTGTGCCAGATCTTCAGCGGCTAAAACATTTTCATCTTTTTTTGCAGGTACATAATAAACAGTGAAACATTTTTTGGCACATGCGCAATATTTTTGTTATAAATTTTAGCGGTAAAAAGATATCAAGTTTGCTGCATACAGCTTCGGTATGTTAAAGAAAGTGGATTTAAATTCAGATAATCAGAAATATCTAATCGAATGCTTTTGTAGCTTTTAGGTCTGTCGCGCATATTTGAACAATACTTACAACAAATACATGTAAAAAGTCAACAACAGACACATACTTATAAATAATTTTCCGGGTCTATGTGAATTAAGTAGAAAATATTTGCCATAATTAGCCGAATATGTATGTCCATGTGCCATGTCAATCTGTTATTAGTAGGCTAACTGAAATCATGCATTTCAATACTGGTCACGCATAACTGTTAGTGCTTGTAAAAACGTTGTTGTCCAGCTATGATGTTGCTATGTGCTGCAATGTATTCTGTCTAATGTACATCAAATAAAAATATCATATAATTAATAGAGCTGTCGAAGCGTTATTTTTTAACACATTAATTAACGCGTTATTAACGCACCCAGGCCCGTCGAGAGGGAGAGTAGGGGGGTAAGTTACCCCAGGGTCTCGCGACGTTTTGGAGGCCCCGCCTGTAAAATATAGAAAGTTAAACACACATCTTCAACGTATAATCAACAATAACTGCCGTCATAGCTAGCAAGCTTTTTAGTAGTCAAAATAATTATTTATTTTCAGTAGTGATAGAACGGCAACTGTTTAGTTACTTGAATTCATTCGATTGTCAAATAACCGCAGTTTAACGGAATATTAGAACTTTTGCTTCACAGAATTTAGTCAATTAACATAAATTTGCGTATTATTTTAACGCGCGTTAATTTTTTTAACGCGCGTTAATTTATTAACGCATTAATGCGTTAATTAATGCGTTAATTTGACAGCTCCAATAATTAAATATCGAGTAAGTGGCACTTTGCTTTGCATTGGCTATTTATGGCACTGCTGTCTGTTTCTATCACTTAATTTATTCACTTAATTTATTTTGGTGTGGTACTGTGTATGATAAGTAAATAAATAAACCATTGCACAGAGGTAGAAATGTTCTGTTCCGGGAGTTGTCATTGGTACGGCGGCGGCATGTCGTGACGGCAACAGTCAGTCACGGGCGTTGAGTTTGCGAATGTCACGTACAATAATCACAACGTAAAGTCAGTCGCGTTATGTCTCTGTTAGTCTGGAGATCACACGCTCGACGCCAGTACTCGTAGGCCTACATCTGAACATAACGCAGAACCGACGCCACAATTCTCTCAAAGTAACGTACTGCTTTGACTGTGCATGTGTGCACTGCGAGTCATGAAACGACCATGATACATTTCTCAGATGTTGACCGATTATAACAATTTTTTCCCAGTTGCATTATCAAACAAAATAAAAAAGAATCGTGTCTACGTACACGATTACAATTACTATTACTGTTGTTCTTGTTTTGCAAGGTGGCTTTGTGCGGCAACAGATTTCTGTGGCAGGGTTCGGTTTAGTTTGTTTGCTGCAGTTTCCTAGAATGCGATAGTCAAAAAAAATATCAAAGCTGATGTACATTTGCCAAAATTTTACAAAAAAATATGCACGGGTGTTTTTCTGCCTTACAGTGTGTACAGTCTAGTCTTTCATAAATTTCACATATGGTCTGATTGGGTGTCTCTTTTTTCCCCACTCGATCTCAAGTGACGTCAGATAACATTTAAATATGTGAGCAAAAATGTCGGAATAATGTTCAAACTGTTTCACAGATAGTCATGTCGCAAAGAGAGCACGTATCTTTTATGAATGTAGACCTAGTAATCACAGTTATAAAAGTTGCACATTTTTATGATGTTAGTGCACATAAACGTCTCGGCGGTATAGTGTAAAGCGGTGTCCAGGCAAGGCTGAATGAAATCGCTCCATTTGTGCTGATGACCGAGACGTAATCCTCTAGCAATTCAATGCAATCCGACTCAACCAACTGCATTCGTTGAACCGTGTGCTTGGAATACTAACTGGTACATTTCCAACCAGGCCAGATTAATGGCTCACACTAATGACTAGTTCGGCTCTGATGCTTATCTTAAAAGTAAGTAAGATTCGTGCGGTTTATCATAAGCGTATGCTACAGTAATTCAGACTTTAACATGACCAGTTGCGCAAATCTTGACTATTCCGAATTACAACTTTCGGGATACTAATTTGGTTTAGCAGCAGACGCACGCACAAATTTATCTAACATTTTCTGACTCCAGTTGTGTAACATTTTTGCTTCCAGTCTACTTCGTATAAACCTTGAGCGTGTGTGTAAATGTAGTCACGTCCAGCAGTGCACGGCGCTCTCCGCGGGTGTGATTTATTTCAGGGTGTGAACTTTTCTAGACCAGTCTTTGTACTCATCCAGCATGCAGCGATTTACAGGTACCGATACACAGCTGTCGTTGTGCTACGATTTTGCCCATGGCTTCAGTGGCTTGGTCACGTTCCGCGATAGGCTAGTAATCAAATATACATGATACAGCATTACCCAAGTAATTACAGCGCTGCTCCGTTTTCCCCTCACAACTGCATCGTTAGTGAATTCATAGCAATATGCACGTTTGTTTGCTTAAATGACAGGCCATATAAAAAGCTCTGCAAGATAAAAAACCGCACGATATTATTCACATAGTTTATGTGGCTTGTGTGTACTGCAAATATGGTGGAAAATTTTTCACAATTCCGGAAACATATAATTTTCCAAATATGGTTTTGTATTAACGCATTCTGTAGAATTTTTTGCTGTATAACCTTTGTTAATGTAAAAAAATATGGACAGGGTTAATGTGCAAAATATAATGCTGTTTGACTTGTAATAAGTAGTGGTTTAATCAAACGTAAATTCCAATTGAGGAATAATTTGACTCACCCAATGTGTGGGCTGATCAACTGGTGCAATATCTCCAAGCGGAGTTAAACGATCAAGCTCTTCTCGCAGTTTGGATCGAATCGAAATTGGAATTCATCTTGCTGGCATCACAAATTCACAGTACGAAATAAAAAATGCCAGACTATGTGTGGTGTCGGCTCGCTATTCCGAAGGACCACCCACCACGGTTAGAGATAAGGTTAGGAATAGTGTGAGGGTTTTTATTGGCCTGTCAGAATCGGAATGGTGAATACCCAATTTGGGTGCGACGTAAAGATAGGACTAGCATGAAAATCTCGTGAACAGAAAATGGGCAGCAGCAGCAGCAACAGCAGACCGTCGGTAGCATAATGAAATACACAAAATACGCACTTTCGCTGTTCGACACTCTTCGTGTAAATAGAACGACTTGAATACATTGATGGATAATGAAAACCGAACTGGAGCTGGCGGTTCATTGGACACGGTCACAATGCGTTTCCTAGCAATGCGCACACGTGTAGCTAACCGGCTGGAAATGTTGAAGTGCATGTTTTCACCTGTCCCGACAGAAAGCTCAGCCAGAAATAAAATCCATTGTCGCATCTGTTGTTTTTCGCTTTCTATGATGGTTAATAAAAGATATAGACCATGCTGTTTATTTAGCGGAATGACGTTATGCGTTAGTGTGCAGTCGTGTCCTTTCGAGGCAAAATTTTTTTATACTAGAAAATTCGTCACAGTCTTTTTTGCCTCTCTTCGTAAAATTTAATCGACTGGTCGTTGAACCACACCCATGTCTTTAAAAATCTGTCAAAATCCCTAATATTCTTTTTATATATTTTGTTTGGAAAAATTATCCCACGCACACACATCTGCACTACCGGTATACATAGGCCGCGGCCTGTGTCGGAAGCAAATCGAACGCGTATCTTGTTGCCGAAAAAAGCTTGAAAGCACTGTGCAGTATAAGTATCACTAGCACATAGTAAAGGCATAAATCGACGTTGGTTGTTGGTCAGATCGCATGAGAAGAATGGCTGGTGGTCGTGACAGCTGAGCGCGAGCTGGTCGGCCGGTGCAAGCCGCTATGGATCGGTCGACGTACTGCAGGCGAGTGGTGACTGACTGCACTGCGCAGAAATACGACACGTCACACGGCAACAGTCTGACAGGCTGATGATTGACAGAGATAGAAATTGCGAGTGTTTTCCGGTTAAATTATCACTTACATCGTCAGTCTGACGGGCTGATTAACGACAGGGCGACTGCACGCTGCGTGTTGATGCAAGGCGCAGCAGCCAGTCATCACCTGCGTCTCTCGGTGGTACGTGTGTCGTCCGTCGCTCGTCTAGCGCAACCCAGGTATAACAGAACGAACGGTCGAACAAGCCAGCGAGTGAACAGAACGCCAGTCGTAGACGAGGGGAATGTCACAGACGTCGGCGCAGCAAAAGAAACAGCAGAAATCGCAGCAGACTGCTGACGCCGCCGCCGCCGCCGGTAAGACGCTGCAGTCCAGCGATCGGCGACAACTTGTCTCAACTCGCACGTCACCGCTCATTCGCATTCGATTCCGCAATCCAATCCGGACGAGTGTATCTGGCGGCGGCAGTGACGCTACCAGGCTGGCTGCAGCCGCGGGTTCATCGTCGACGTCTGCCGGGGGCGGCGGCTGCACTAGTCGCCGTCGCCGGTCCGTCGACAGCGCCAGTATGTCCGAGAAGACTGGAGAGACGGGCACGTCGTCGACGACGACTGACGACTTGGGGCTGGAACCACGCACGCGTCAGTACCAAAAGCACGATGAACGCATGGGCATTATTGACCACCTCCAATGGTCAGACGTCAGTATCAGAAGCACGAGCTGCTGCAGGACCGCTCGCCCGAGTCAGGACTGTCCGAGGTCGAGGCTTTCTTGCTCGAGAAACAGCGTCTGATGGAGCTGGCCAAGAGCCCGGCAGACAACGCAGCCGCCGCAGCCTCGCAACACGACGACAACCACGACGACGACAAACTGGTGCCTCGAGACCCGCACTACGTGCCGCACCCCATTCTGCAGGTCGTACGTAAAATGAACGCCAGTGAACATATAATTAATAACGGAAACAGAACGTTTTCAATTTTTAAAACGCGCTTGTAAGCGCTTAATAAAAACGTAACCATATTTAACTTGACGTGGTGGTTAAATCCCTCCGCCACGACCCAGCTTTTTCGTACGAAAATTTGATGAATTATTTGTCAAATGCTTGGCAGATCATTTTGAGTAAATAAATCTAAGTACAAAATTCGTTATTATCTTCGTGTCTGATTTGTATCATTACTGTTTGTAAGGTCTAAATGTTTGAAAAATCGTTCAAAAGCGTTTTTTTGTAGAAAATGGTGAGAAGAACGTGTGTAAACGTGGATTGTTGCAGGTGAAGACGGAGACTGGAATGACGGAGCTGGAGTTGTACTTGAAGCAGAAAGAAGCTCAGTTGGCTGAGGGCGGCGCAAACCGCAAATGTGATCAGCATACATCTGCTGCAGCAGGTGTCCCATAGGATGATGCAATGTTCAACGCCATTAGCGAACGATCTCTTTCCCTGCAGTCAGCTAGCACGTCACTTAACAATGCAGACTATAGTCTGCTGCAGTCTGCCGCCCGGTATTTTTGACATCACTGCTACACAGGGCTAAAAAAGCTACGTTCTTTTGAAAGAAGAGTTTAAAAAAGTTTTTTTATGTACAAACAGACGGAACGGAAAATATTGAGACTCCGGCATAACATCCTGTGCAACAGTTTCTCTGTCACTACGTCTTCTATAAATTACAATACAACTTGAAAATTACAATAAATTATAAAATTATATGTATTTATGATTTGTGTTTTATAATGAAAATTAAACAACAAATAAAAAAACTTAAAATGTGGACTTTCGTTTACGTTTTCTGGTTTATAAAAATTTAAAACGTAGGTATCTAAAATCAATTTTTAGCCCTGCTGCTATAGCACTGTGTTTGAATTTCATAGTTAGAATATCTTAGTGAAGGTTTTTTGATTTGCTTCAACAGAATATTTTCGTCAGGAGTATTAGTGGTCTAAAAAGTGTTAAATTTGTCTAGCTATATACTATCATTTACAAACTTTGAACGTTCTTCTAGAATTCAGTGTAAATTTTGTTCATTTTCAAGTGACGTTTAGTTCTTGGCGCCTGTTGATTATATTTGGCCACTTTCAACACATCGCCACTTCTTGACTTTTAAACTCGGTGACTCCATACTTTTTGCTTAATTTGACTTAGCGTTGATGACTGGTTGACAATAATGTCAGACAAAAAACGGAAGAAATTAATATATATTATATATAATATATATATAATATATATATAAAATTAATTTATATGCTATAAAAACTTAATGCAAGTAGCAAATCACACAAAACTTGCCACTTGACCGTCAGTATGTTTCCAGATCTAACTGTTGTAAACGTGGAAATATATTACAAAAAGCCCAGCTGTCGTTAGGATAGCCGACCGTACTGGTTGTCAGTGACTTTCAAGGTCATCGAAGGTCGATGATTTTTTATATAATTTGACAGCTAATATGCCACTTACTGTTAGTGATCAATAGCACCGTTTAGCCACAATAGCGCGTAACGACTTTCAAGGTCATCCAAAGTTAATGATTTCCAGTTTATCTGATATGGCATTTTTTATTAGTGATCAATGGTAGCATTGGCCGTATCTTTCACCGTTTTCCAGATATGGCCAGTTTTCCGTTGAATTTCCCACCCCCCTTTATTCAATCCCAAATTTGAAAATGTTCCTCTTGCAGTAGATGGCTAAAATTTTGCCTGCGTACGTTTGAGGCACATAAATAATTATTTGTGTAAAAGATTTTCTCCACGACCTTAGCCACAGTACATCCGTTAGGGACGACAGGCAGACAGACAAACAGACGGACGGAGGGACGACAACCATGCCAAAAGCTCGACCCTTACTTAAGTACGATCGGCTAAAAATCAGAAGTGCTTCATTCCTAGCATTTCGTGTTAGTGTGTCAGTGCTATGTTCAGTATAAAATGCATCACCGTTATAAGATGTAGGTTTACTGTCGGTCTGGAGTGCTCTGCAAGGCAATCTATCTGCCCGCGGGCGGATAAATGTGTCCGTATATAGCAGGCAAAGCAGTGCTTTCTCGTTGACGTTGATGGCATATTTCGCCCGAATCCATATGCGTTATGACAGGCGCTGTGTCGTTACAAACACACTGCTATGACCGTGGCCGGACTGTAACGTGGTCATCTGTCAGCAGATTTCTTGCCGTCGGCGAGGCTGTTGATATAGCTAATAGTAACTCGCGTACTTTAACCGGCAATTCTTTAGTCGACACGCATTTTTGTAACCGTGTGCCGTAAAATAATTATACGCTGCGTCCCCAAAACACTGTGGAATTTTTTTTAGTCAGAACTTCGTCAGATTATTACTTAATTTAATAATTTTTTGGCACAGATGTAGCTAGCAAAGCGATAAAATTTTTCGAGTGTCCACTCCATTGTAAGCAAAATGAAAAAAAACAATTTCACGTAGTTTCGTTGTTAAAATGAAATTCGCCTGAAGTCGAGAAGTTTAGCAGGCTGACAATCTCGTGACATTCGTTGTAAAAGCTCTGATGTCGAAAGTTTTCAGCAACAACGCAGTAGGCCCCTAGCACTGCACTGCAGTGTCACTACAGTTACGGAATGGGAAGACTGTTCTTCTGCGAGCTTCTTTGGCACTTAAGCGTCAACGTGATGCGTCTACTCGCCGCAGTAACTCACTCAAATATCTCACTTTGATACGACTGAAAACCTAAACAGTTTCTAAACAGTATTTACGCATATTGTTTTGTCAGAATTCGTGCAGAAGATGCTGGGTTTTAAATTTTGATACATCTGAGTTTGTAGCGACTTTAATCTTGACATTTAAACCTTCAAACTGTAGGCCTAGTCAGTTCAGATTTAACCTCAAATACCGTATCAACTGAAGTTTGATGAAATTTCATCCGTTAAATTCGACCATATCATGCAAAGAAACTGTTCGCAAATTGCGATGCACGGACGCACGGATGGACAATCTGACAAGATTATTGCTCCGCTGACACACATCAAAATTCGTTAAACGATCGGAATATATCTGCCGTTAGATAATGATGGGCGAGATGAGATAGGTAAGTTGCAGTGCTAGTATGTGACCGCTAGCTTGTAAAGGCAATCAGACTCATGGAAAGCGATGAAGCTGACAGAACGCGGCCAGGGGTCGCTCTGCCAGTCGGTTCTGCAGCTGACAACGTTATCATGCGGTGAAAATCTCCGACATCGACGTTATTGTATTCGACGTCCGTTATGACTACTAACGCTCGACTCCGCCTGCCCCGGACCACGCCGTGAAATATTGATGAGACTCTATACGAGTGGCGCAGGTGGTAACTGATTATCATGCGTCGTCGTTCTTAAACGTAAGAGACTGACGGTCGTGCACTTTAAGTGAAGTCACGCAGCTGACTGGCTTATGTGACCACCCGACGAGCCGGATGTGGTTAGATATAATTGATGTTGGCACCGAACGGCTGAATTAGCATGAACTAGAAAACGGACTCTTTCCGGGGCGACATTATGAACATTAAGCAGTGTACAATAACAATAAATTTACCGTCTGCTATGTACCTGTGGGTCGCGTTTTGTCGTTTTCATCCGTAGGCCTAGACACTCACTAAACTTCATGGTGCTGCTCACAGAGTCTGACTAAATATAGGCCTAGTAAATAAAAAGACTGACTTACAGTCTCACAGACGGCTCATGAACTTATAGTAACCACAGCATACTACGTCTCTCAATTTAACAGCTGTTTCTTACTAACTGTGCACTAGGCCTTTACCATGCAACTGAGACCATGTACACTGCCATTCATTTGCTGTCACGTTGAAGGTGAAAGACAGTCGTTTTGAGTATACACGGTATTTCATAAAAACAACCTCTTTTTTCGTAATTTATTCAAATGATGATCAATTTACACAAAAATTTTATCAGTTGTAGCTAAAGAAATACTTATCCAAAATATTTTAACAAAATGTAGCTGTTGATTAAATATTTTTTGCTAGTCGTGACGTAACGATGACGTCATAATGTGTCGTGAGTACAAGCTTGCTAGTCTCAACTGGTGCTGTCAGTTGCTGAATAGCTACCCTGCTTCAATGGTGAATTTCATCTGGTTCACTTACGACAAACTGTTAAAGTTTTACCGTTGCAGCCACAAAACTCGCCCAAAACACTCTTTTGCGCACTTGTGAGGATAGCTTGACATTTGCAGCTTCCAGCGAGACATTGCACTGCATCAGCACACAGAGATTGTGTGATGGTTGAGTTTCTAGTTCGCAAAACACCCGATTTCATGCCCCCACGTCGCTTAATGCTAACAGGATTAACATTTTTTATCAGCGAACCAAATTTATCATCGAAGCAGGATAGCAACTGACAGCACCATGTAAATTGATCATCATTTGAGCAAATTATGAAAAGGGGTTCTTTCTATGAACCACCGTGTAGTTCAAGTGGGGGGAGCAACAGGCGTGCGTCCTTAATTTGGCTTCGGTTTCCTACAATAATCTGAGCTTACACAACAATGGCCAGTGTTGAGTGATTAATGAGCGGGACTATATGCTGACAAAATAATGCAAAACGGCATTATCTGTGTACGGAAAATATGCCAAAGTAAATATAAAATATGAATGACGTTAGAACATTATAGAACTTAACATAACTAACTTTTTTCGTTCTAGCCTTTAGGCTATACTCTTTGTCGTTTGTCCGGTATCAGACAATGCGCCCTCGCCAGTGCGTGATATTTCAGCATACGCCGACAGTAATGAACAAAATCATTTGCAGTTTGTAACGATACGTGTGAGCATTCGTCGCTGATGTTATATCGAGCGACGTGAATACAGGTGGCAGTAATGTTTCATTATCACAGCATCGTCATCACCATCATCGTCCGCAGCAGCAGCAGTAGCGCCGACAGGAACAACGTCCGTCCCTCCGTTCGTCCATCCGCTAGGCTCTGCTAGCTGTAATCAATAGTGTAATTTGTTACGCAGGAAGGAAGTATTCTGCTGCGTGCTGTCCAGTGCCATTCCGACGTAGAACGCTGCAGCTTTTGTTTGCGAAAGCGCGGACAATGTTTTGCCGAAACAAAAGATACGCTCCCGATGGTCGGCACGATATGCGGAATCACGCAGTTTTACTACTGCGCACGTTCGAGCGTTCGACTTTTACAGCTTACCATCGGCGTCTTGGAATTAGTTACAACTTTACGTCATTGTATAATTGTTATTATTCTTACGCGCACGAAGACAATGCTGGCAGGCTAAAATATTAATAAGTTATGAATGAAACTTATGACGGTATTAATTATTGTGACCTTGACTTTTGGCCTTTTGACCCCTTAACACTGAATAGTATAAAACTATTCGTTTGTTACACGCAAAAGATTGATTTGCACTGTAGGCTATTTTGCTTTGTATGCATTATGTGTCTAGTAATATCGGTACTAGGAAACACACGGCGCCGAAAATTCGCTGCGAATTCTGCATTGTTTGCCGCGATCGAAACCATAATTTTTCCCGTTTAGCTAATGAGTGCAAATAATGCATGCGCATTTATTTTTGTATTTGTTTATTGATATATTTAGCAGTGACACTAACGGTAACATAGGCCTGAAAAGACACAAGCCAGAACACACTAATAATGACAGGCCAAAGTAGACGGGCTCGAAATAAGCATTAACGACTACTCATGTCAGGAGAATAGTTGTAATAAACGCTCTGAAACGTTATTCATTTTTGCAACAATTTTCAATGTTAAAAATTTTCGTAACTTTAGGCCTATATTCTCGATAAAAATCAAACGGTCACTGCAAAAATGGAAGTGGATTAAAATAATTATAGGCCTATGCAAAAAAATCGAAGTGCTACTGACGAAGTAAGCGCGGATTCAAGTTTGGTGATTTTTTACAGTCATTAGCGCATTCAATAATGCGAAATATTTTCGACAATAAAAATTTGATGACTATGGATAAGCTGTCATGATGCAATGCGCTAAGAAAAACGTCACTTTTTATTCCGCGTCATTGCAGACGGTACACAACACTTCGTCGCGCGACATTTAATCGGGCGTATGAGTGAAATGGCACAAACACAGTGACAGAACATGCTGGCATTGATAAACTTATTCGCAGCAAATTCAAACACAAAATTACTAAATTTAACGTAGGCCTACTGTTTACGTAGTATTCATACAACGCATAGTAGCCTAGCTATTAGTTATAATAAACAAGAAACCCAGTTGTCGCTAAGATAGCCGACCGTACTGGTTGTCAGTGTCAGTTTTCCTTCACGACCTAACGCTTAGCCACAATACATCCGTTACAGAAGACGACGTCGGACAAACAAACGACAACCGTATTGATATCCATAAACTCGACCGTTACTTAAGTACGGTCGGCTAAAAACACATTACACAAGTGACAAATACAACCTATTATTCTCAATAAACTTAAACGGTAATGTTCGTGCAGTACAGAGTTCTTAAGAGTTACAGCACCAGAGTTATTTAGAGTTTAGGTGTGCAACAAGCAGGGATAAATAATTATCGTATCTATATTCCCTGGCGACAAGTATATATGCGATGGAACGCGAATACTTTGAAACTTCTGGCAACGGCATGACGTAGTTCCGCAACGATTCTGACGCTCTTTAACAAATTCGAAAGTACGATAAATAACAGTGTGTTTGCCCTTACTAGTAGTATCGAATACGACATTCAGGACTACTTACATGTAGATAACGCTAGTTCACCACGTAAATTGAACAAGAACTTTATATTAAGCTTTAACGATAATTCGTCTAGGGTACGCTGCTAACGGTTATAAGTCAATCAAGGATAAAGTTAATTACGGTTAATTACGGTCCTCGACGCGTGCTCGGCCGATGAAGTGTCACGCGATGAAGTGTCATGGAACCCTTTTTCATTAAAAAAGCCATAATACGCCTTTTGACGTGTATTACATTTGCTGCGACCAAAGGTCAAACAAAGTGTCAGTTTAGCTGCGGACTGTCAGTTGTAATCAGTCATCATCAGTTAGCGGCTGTGATTCAGCGGCTGCGATGACTTCGCCTTCATCATCATTATCATCATCATCATCGTCCTCTACGTCGTCGTCGTCATGATCGTATCCTGTACAGCTGGTGCGGTCGTACAGCGTGGTCGCAGACAGCGTAGTCACTCGATACTGGCTGCTGCTGCTGCTGGTGGTGACGTCACCGTCCTGGTTGCCTAGCAACAGCGTCACGAGCAGGTGTCCGTCGAACGTCAGACTGTGGTCCATCCGCTCGACCAAGATGCTGGCCGGCAGTCGCACCTGGCGCCGTATTTCACGCTTTATTACCTTCAACCAATCAGCACGGCAACTACATCCTATACCTGCATAACGTGATCACTTCAGAGAACCAATTTTACGCTTAACGGTACGACTAGGTGACGAGGTAGCACGGACAGTTAATGAGAAGATGCCACTTGCATGTTGAGTACGCTACAGGTTGCCTAAATATCGGTAGTTCAATAACGTATCCTCGTGCAGCACATCGATTTCACCTAATGTGAAGCACCATAAGTAGTTAAGTACTGCTACTGCAGACGGTTTGTCGTAATATACACCGTGTCTCTAAAAAACAGTCAAAATTGTTTTTGGCATAACTTTGTCAAATTTCTACCAACGTTGATAATTTTTGGCAAAAAAGATGGCCAAGACGACACTATTATGTACCATGCACTCACTTACCACCTCACCTAATTTACGTCAACGCACTACCGTGTGAAACACAGATGCTCCAAATTGTTACATTACGCGGCGATTATTTGTATCAGATGGCTCACCTTTGCATCATCAATTCGACAGAGGGTGCGACGTGGTTTAATAATTTTGAGGTATTAAATATTTTATGCTAAAACAGCAGACAACAAAATAGCTGGCTGATGAGCTCAAAACACGTCTAATCAATGAGTGAATGCATTTGATCAGTCGATCGTTGATTCTGCTATCAGCCAATGACGTTGCATCTAAGCCATTGCATCTTTGTAAGCGCAGACACGTTGACATAAATTTGAATTTGCAAGCGAGTTGTTATACAAACTTATAATTCTGTTAAATAATTCGCATTTTAGTGTATTTTGTGCTTAATTAACTCGTTACAGTGTTTACTTAAGACAACAGCTCAGCATTATGCAACAATTTGGAGCATCTATGTTTCACAAGGTAGTGCATTGACACAAATTAGATAAGGTGGAAAATAAGTACACCTTACATAATTTCGTCGTCTTAGCCATCAACGTGCCAAAAATTATTATAGTTAGTAAACATTCGACAAAGTTATGACAAAACAATTTTGACTGTTTTTTCTGAGACACGATGTATAGTTATAATTAGACGACGATCAGCTATAATATGCAAGTACGAGTATGGTGGCTTTAGCGGCTTGGTCGCAGACAAGCTCCGCCGCAGGATAAACAGACACGCAGAGGCAAACAGCATCACTGAAGCACCATCAGAGAATGATAATAACATTACTTCAACGTGATTCAGTTTAGTTTCACGTCAGCTTTGTTTTCCACTACTCGAATTGAAAATAATAACATTAGACTACAACGACAAAAAACAAATGAAATAAAACAGCTACTAAAACTGTAAAAACAACACTCAGCACATAGAAACGTCGCATATTTTGTATTTCGCGTTTTGTACAGGTATTTTCTGTTTCAGCGAATATAAATGCTCATACGTGTTTCAATCAATTGTCGCTGAAAAAGCAAGCTACGTGACAGAGTCTGCCCTACTCGGTCTGTCTGTTTGTCTCTTTGCGAGAAGGACAGTAGGTTGTGATATTCAAGACTGAATAAATTGCCGCAATCAGTAAAACGTTTAGCGTGCTTGTGGTGGACTTCATGAAGCATCAGAAGTAAATAGTAAGAGTGCCAACACAGACAGAATACAATCAGGCATTCTAAACGGGCGTCGTGGACCTCCTAGCGGTAGAGATGATAGGTAACCTGTGAGCCGTAAGCGCCGATCTCGGCGCCGTACGCTGCGACAACGCTGAGTGTCGAGCCGGTCACGTCAACGCTGACGTCGTCACCAACGAAGTCCGGTCCCAGCTGGAAGTCGAGTCGGATGTGGCGGCGTCCGGTGCTCGCGTCGCGGTAGATCGGCACGAGACAGTGCGTGTCAGGCATCACTAATGTCGCGCCGTCGCTCTCTCCGTGCAATGACGACAAATGAAACGGCATCTCAACTTGCAGCCGCCCGTCGTCTCTAAAGCTGGTCTGCATTCTGACCAATAATACACTAGCGTCAAAAAGCAAGCCCTAAAGATGTGTTTAAAGCGACAGAAATAACATAAACTGAGCGGAAATAAAATGAACTGAACTCAAATAAAAGCCCTCCAGTACAGTGCTGTTCTGCGCGACAGTTTGTTTTGGCTAATGCGACTGAATTAATAATTCGTCATCACTCATCGAAATTCTACCCTCTGCGCCATTCGACTAAAGATTTGACATATTCCTTATTTTTGACCAAATGTATGCTGCCCCTGAATCTTACGATTTGTAAACTTGGCTGTATTTGTCCTTAGCTTAACTTAGTTGTACAAGAAATTTAAGCTAATGCTCACGGGACGCGCGAAAACCTATAGCAGTTCATGTTCGCAAACTGTCAGTCTATTTCCAACCATTTCGTCGCGACTTTTACGGGGGTACCGCTCTTTGATGCCCGCATGCGCAGGTTTCCTTGAACCTAGAAAATCGAGACTTAAACCGTCGATATCTACGTTTAATGCTGAAAATTTCATACGCAGCTTGTCCATGTCTATCTTAATTGATTTCGGCGCAATTCGCTCTCGCAATGTGTCTCGCAGCCCGAAATCGCCAAAAAATCCATAAAACCCCCTATTTTGGCGTTTAAAGTCATTCACGGTCATTGAATTGGGCGCCAATCGAAAGCCAGTGTACGACTTCTATTAGTGATTAATAGTAAACTAGGCCCTATCTCGCACAATTACTGAGATACAGCGACTTATTGGCCAAAAATCGCAAATTTTGCCCACCCCCCTTTCATTTAGCGCCCTCGCGTTCGGAGTGACCCCTTCGAATTTATGAAAAAGCTTTACGGTTCCTGAAACTAGAGTCTTCCAGGCAGCCGAGGTGAAGATTTGGTGATCCTAGATTGCACCGTTTTTGCCTGATCCACCTGTGTGACAGACGGACGGACGGACGAACAGAATTGCGATGGATAAGACGCGCTGAAAGCAGTAGCTGCTTTCGCGAGTAAAAAATCAAATAATGTCAGCTGTTCAGTACAACGATAAGAAATTCGGCTTTGGAAGACTAGCAGAAATTTGCGCAGTCAATCGCGGAACAAAGTATTCTGTAATAGAATTGTTCGCTAAAACGTACTGCCTGAGTGTTGCTCACAAACGTTTGTTTTTACTCGTTACACAGAAAGTTTTCACAAACACTCAACATTTAGGCCTATAAACTCATAGCTGTAAAGTGTAAAATTTATCTCTGTTCAACCTTCGCAGCGGTCGTTACTTACCTGTTACCAATCTGCCTCGACCAGCAAGTTAGGCGTACTGTTTGGAAATAAATAATTATTAAGCTTTAAAAAATCAATTTAGTGATCCAATCTTTTCAGTCGCATTCTGATCATTCTCCATCGCGCCCACTTCACATTTCGTGGAACGTTTGGCCGTTCTTTTTCTCACGGTCTCACCATTCTTCGCATCATTTTCATAGGCTAAACTCTTACTCTCAGAGCTTAGAAAGCTTAGAATTTGTTTGACAAGACCGAATCAGTGCCGCCTGTCTGTCTGAAAGTTTTTTGGACGTTTCATGTTAATCGGTTATTATTTTCCCACTATTTTTCTGCCGTTGTTGTGTGTTACACAAACTACGACGGCTATTTGTTAGATACTAAGCATACGTGACGGATTACAGCGTCGTATAGCAGCGTAAGTCTATTAATATTTTATGCTTTGGCTGGTCGGCTTGTTGCATTTTTCGCATAAAAATTGTATGCAATGTAATGTAATTGATCAAAAAACGACAGGTGCTGTGAGAAAAAAATCTGCAGAATAGTAGTGATTTATCCATTTCCAAAAACATTCAGAATAGGCTTAAAGACTGTTGAGAACGAGGTTTTGGGAAAAGACAGGGAGAAAAAGTAGCGGCGAACTGGAGAATCTGACAGCGCCATGGTTCAAGCTCCGACCGCCCAAAGAGTTTCCACAATTTTTGGCAGTCGCAGAAACCATTTGTACCCTTATGACGTGACTAATCTTGGATCACAAAATCGCCTCATCAATCATTGTGTAAAAATTTCCGTTCAAGACATTCCCAAATAAAACATTCGCCCAATGCGCTGCTGAATTTTATTCGTCGACGGTCAAACTACACTACTTCGATTGTTGTAGACTTGTTGACAGCAGGTCGTACAACTTGCCATCTTCTTATGTCATTATGTGAGTTTGTTGCAGACTTCCGATTTTTTTCGTGCGCATGCGTTGTACAACTTGTTGTGAATTTGCTAATTACACGTCACAGGAGAAATCGAAAAAAATTGAGTTTGGCTTTGCATGTCCATAAGTCGCACTGAAGTGGAACCTGTTGGAACGTGGTTGATACCTGCGTTTGTCGACGTTGATAGGCAGCTGAACGTTGCGTCTCATCGTCTTCTTGAAGACGGAACAGTCTGTGTCGTCGTAGCCTTCAGCGTGTACCGTCAGTTGGCTGTCGTCAGCACTGACCGTAACCTAGCAGCCGTGCATCCCACGAAACACGCAGTACAGCTATAACCACACAGAAACACTCGGTGGCGCCATCTGGCGAATGTGCAGTGAAAAGTTCATCATCATCACCATCATCATATTCGTTTAATGTAAAGTTGACAGGCGCAACTTTCAACAACGCAAGCACAAGATACATAATAAATCCAAAAGCATGCAAGCGGAAACGTCTCATAGTTTGTCCGAAAGCTAAAAA
>Ga0209367_1005084_pt1 | contig 18232 bp, 14 predicted proteins | sample WorMetLIZISLAND2_FD_187412 | JGI IMG/M metagenome (GOLD analysis project Ga0209367, IMG submission 187412) | Marine gutless worms symbiont microbial communities from Max Planck institute for Marine Microbiology, Germany - Olavius geniculatus... ... | reverse complement strand
AGAGCTAATATGCGTAGTGAAAGACAAATGACTGTCAAAGGTGATGCCAAGGTCTTTGGCAGTAGAGACTTCTGGCAACTGACTACCGTTAATGTATAGATCAATGCCAGTGGGTATAGGGCCTATATGTAGTAAGCAACACTTCTTAATAGCGATCTGTAATTGCCAGTCACTGCACCATGCTGCAATGCGATCGAGGGCAAGCTGGAAACAGTCTCTATCGACGGTTGTTAGCACCTCAGCGTAAACTTTTAAATCGTCAGCAAAGAGTTTAGAGGTAACAAACGTGGGTCCTAGGAGGTCAGCCAGTTCATTGATAAAGGAAATGAATAATAATGGCCCGATAGTGCTACCCTGAATAACACCGCTACGCAAATCACATGTATCAGATACAGTTACCAACACGAGTACAATGGGTACGACCAACTAGAAAGTTTCGCAACCAACTTAACAGGTTACCATCAATACCATAAGACTTAAGACGGTATAGTAATTTTTCATGCAAGACAGTGTCAAAGGCTTTAGCAAGATCGATGTACACAACAGTAATGCCACAACAATTTTGTATCGATAATGATCAGTCATTAACACGCTGTAACAAATTAGTAGCTGTAGATAAGCCTTTAAGAAAACCATGCTGTGCCTTATTTATAAGCCCATTAGCAAGAAAATAACTAAACATCTGATCAGATATGATCCATTCGCTAATTTTACTGGTTACACGAGTTAATGATATGGGCCTATAATTTGCTGTTGATGAGGCAAGACCATTTTTAAAGACAGGAGTTATTATTGCATGTTTCCATTCTGGAGGAACATAGGAAACAGAAAAAAGTTGCTGGTAAAAAATAGCCAGTGGCTGAGCCAGAACAGGACAAAGCCTTTTGAAGAGTAATGGTGGCAAATCATCAGGACCGCAACTAAGATTAGACTTAAGTTTACTGATAGCACTAGTAACATTTAAGCAATTTTACTGATGTTAAGTTTTCAGCAATTACTACTGCTAGCGGCAGTAAATAATAATGATGACAGTTACAGAAGGTGATATTATTCAGCAGCACATTGACACATAGTCAGTGTGATGCGGGCAATATCACCTTTTGTGATTTTTGCTGTTTTCGATGTGCAAGTTCTTAAATGTTGCCGTTAACAAGTGTATAAACTGATGTTTTGTGCATTTATATTATTATATAATTATGTGCGTTCGTTGCTACTTTTTAATTGTCTATAGATATTGATGAATAGGCCTACGTTATACAGTGTAGGCTACTAACAGATGTGTAAGTATAGCAGCAGCATCGTAGGTGACAATTTTTATTTATTATAAAAAAGATTAATTTGCATTCTGTGAAACTGATTGACTACACGTGATCTGATGTTTGTTTACGCCTGTTCAGCTGTGAACAGAACCAGCCAAAATCCGACCCGCTGCCAAATATTACAAAAAGGTTCAAGCGATACCAGAACGAGAAGCCTATTGTCAGCGAGCGCGAGTCGACGACGAAAAAACGAGAGAAGTCAGCGCCGAGGGGAAGTTGTGAGAGTGCACAGGCCAGAAAACAGACCAAGTCTTCGAGTTCAATCTCCTCTCAGAAACAACCCGCCTCGAGTAGTACTACCATTACAGTGCAGAATGACACTGGCAGTGCACCAGAACAACAGTCCGATATGCCCGTTTGCACCGGTATGCAATCCATCTTCCCTCTCTCCTCCAATTTCACTTAATAGTATTTCACCTGTCATTTTGTCTGCGCTGACGGTTAAGGTTTGGGTGAAGGATAAGGTAACGGATTAGCGTTTAAAGTTAGGGACAGGATAAGTGTTAGGGATTGGGCGAAATGGGGCTACTCCATTTTACCCGCACCAATAGCATTATTTACGAATAATGTCATCGTATGCTGTCCGTCTGTCGATCTGTCTGCAGACGTTGAGGTATGGCAATATAAGCAGTGATGTTACCTAGGACTTTGTGTTCGAGGGCAAGGCCAAGGACAAGAACAAGGACTTTTACAAACACCTGGAACCAAAACCAATTCCAAAACAAAACTCAAAGCCAAAACCAAGGACATCCGAATGCCACTATTACAACGACACATTTTCGTCAACTCGGGTGACTTTGATAAGAGTTTGAACATTATGAACGTGATCACTCATCAGTAGCATCATACTACTGGAATAGACCAACAATGCTAAAAGTATCAGGCAAACAAAAAAAACTAACATCTTGTGACTCTTGTAATTCCAGACTGAGTAGGTCTTAACTTAGTGACAAACTTTCCATTTTGTCGTATTTATCCCTGTGAAATGCCACTAAGAACATCAGACCAATGTGACATAACTGAGTGGGCTCCAATTACTAGCATCACAAGTTTCGGTATGACAATGGCTAATGTATAACAGCTTTTCAGTTTTGTGTTCAAACTGTCGGCAATACATTAATAACGATTAATGAATAGAATTTATTAAAGTCCTCGGTATTATGGCCGAGGACTTTGTCTCAAAGCCAAGGACTTGGAACCTGAAGACGAGGACGAAGACAAGGACACAATTCTTTGTCCTCGAGGCGCCTCGAGGACGAGGACTTGAAAACACATCACTGAATATAAGTTGGGCTACCTTAAAAAGCATGACACAAAAATTAGCTCAGCATCTTCGCTCTTTGCTCGCCTAACGTCGGAGATCTAAAAGTCGAACTAAATACAAATCCATCAAACAACAGATATCTGTAAATGCATAATACTGAAACGAAATTGACGTTCGACGTTGAGTGGAAATGAAAAGCTGAATATTCAAGTTTCACGACACAGTGTAACAGCCAGATATGGGGTGAGTTGGATTCGTTTGCAGGTACCTCTTAGGCTTTTTCACAGTTCATCATAAATGCAATAAGCAAAAAAAAATTATTAAAACCGGACCACATTTGTCAAAGTTGGAAGTTATCATAAAATTAGAAACTGGCTTTTTATCTGGGACACGCTGTGCATGTAGTAACATTACAGCTGGACAACAAAGCATAAGCACTAACACTTTCGCAGCATTAAGAACGCACAAAACAGTTGTCATGAGTTATTAACACCGCAGACACATACCGTAAACAAAGCGCCATTTCTGTGCAATTTGTTGCAGTGACGATTCCTGACGGTATTCACGACGAGAATAAGAATACGGAAGCGTGCAGTCCGGGTACAGACGACGCCAGTCAGACGACAACAGATTATACGACTGAACGTCCACAAGACGAGACTCAACCTGCGCCCGATCACGAGCAGATCGATCCAGACAGTCAACAAACGGCCGACGAAGACGTGAGTGTTTAGTGTTTTTTGTTCATTATTCGATGAGCGACTTATACTTAAAGCTGGTAATAATGAAAAAAATTTAATAGTTAACTTTTCTTAAAAATGGCAAATTTATTAATTATTTATTTCGAAAACCAACAGTGGTTATTGTGCAAAAATGTAGATATTTTTACCTTGTTATCAACTTTATAAGTGATTTGGAAAACAGCTGTCACAAATGCTTTACGACAACAATAGATTTTTCATTGTTTTTGTAGTGTGAGTCTAAGTATTTGTTATATCAAATGACGTTTTCGAGAAAAAAATGATCATCGCCTGTCAAGTGATTTTCGTGGTTTTTAGTGACGTGACCTTAATTGATTGATTTATTGATCTATTGGTTGATTGAGCAGCGAGTTCGTGTTTCCTTCGAGGCCGGCGGTGGACAAGACGACAACAACATGGTTCAAGACAACGCTGATTCACCGCACCTGACCCCTTCGCTGCAAGATTCTGAGGAAGAAAAAGCGACTACTGGTGATGGGCCCGGGCAGGCTAACATTGCAGCTGAAGACTCAACAGCAGAAGCGAATGACAAAGAAGCCGGCGACGTTTGCCCCAAAGATGCCATGGCCGCGTCAGAGCCAACGGGCACAGAAACTAACTCCGAGGAAGAAGAAGATTTTCGCCATGGTCACAGGAAATATCTGCTCTATTCCTCCGACGCTGCAGATGGCTTAGATAATGAGGAGACGAATAGATCTAAAGTCGAACCGAAGCGGTCGGCGAATGCCGAAGATGCGTCGAACGGAGATGAGCATTTGAAGCAATGGGTTGCAAAAAAACATACGGACGAACCAAATGCAGACAGTGACGACGGCAGAGTGAAAGAAAATGACAAGGTATTAATAGATTGTACAGATCATCCTGACGGAGAGACGACAGAAACAGAAAACATGCCAGACGAAAGTGGAGTAGGTGAAAATGATAATAGACGTACTGCAGAAGCAGTTGAAAATAACGAGAAATTAATTCAAAACGAAAGAACGCAGAAGTTGCCGCCGGAAAATACGTCAGAAGAAACCGGCGAAAGCTTGCAACCATCACCGGAAGAGTCCGCCGCTGGAGAAACTTGCATGCCAGAAACTGAACCAGAAGGAAATGTGTCGACAACACCTCGTGAGATTCAGACTAAGGACGCTGAAAGTGTGGAGCGCCGTGCGACGAACGTAGAACCGGTACCGTTGCCTGATCATGCAGAAAATAAACAGACAGAAGAACTACGTTTTCTCGCGCACGGCGAAACTGGTGAGCGGCGTGACACAACATCAGTCCTCGGGGAAACTACGGCAGACAGTGCTGATGCACGTGATAGAAGTTCGGTCGAAAATGAAGCCGACAAAAACACGAATCCAACCGCTGAACCGGCGGTAAAACAGACAAGCCAAAGCCAACAGACTCTTGGAACAAGCACGGGGCACGACGAAAGTCATGTAGCTGATTCCGTTCAACCGTCTGAAACTCGTCGTGAAACACAAGAATCTGTTCAACAAGACGAGAGCGCTAGCATACAACAGACTAACTGCAAGCAAAGCGATCAAGAGCATCTCGCATGTAGCGGCGAAACTGCTAAAGAACAGTCGGATAAAGATAACAGTCACGATAATAGTGAAACTGAGCAACGGGTTGAAGCAACGAAAACTGTAGAGCAAAATGAACTAGAAGTCGCCGAAATGGAAGACAAAGCAGTGACTTTGAGTCCAGACGGTGAAGGTCAAAAGAGTGAAGACAAAAACGCACAAGTCCGAGATCACATAACTAACACAGTAGACAATGACATCGTCGAAAGACCGACTGCAGACGGCGCTGATACAAAAGAAAACAGCGAAAGAACATCAGATAAACTGGCTGAAGAATGGAACAAAAGTGTCGAAGCAACAAAAACGAATCGTTCAGTTGACGAAGTGCAAATTAACGACGCTGCAAAAACTGGTGCCCAGCAAGACAAAAACGCGCCAGACGATAGTTATGATGAACCTGACAAAGTTGTACGCAAGAGCACAGAACGGCCGCATGCAACCAGCGAAACCATACACGCCATACCGCCTGCGGGCGCGGATAAAGTTAATTCACAGCATGACAACAGTTATAAGACTCACAAAGAGCGGAAAGATGACTCTGAAGACGCGCAGGAAGAGGGACAAGCGAGTGGCATTAACGAAACGTGTGAAACGACGCCCCCGGAAAACGCAGAAATGCAGACAGAAAATGTGACGAATGAAGCGGGTATCGAAAAATGCAGCGGAGCACATGATCCAGCCGATGCGTTAACTGAGGAACAGCCAGTGACCAGCAGTGGTGAAATTGTTGATAACACTGAAAGCGAAAAGTCAGCGGTAGAAAATAACAGAGAGCAAACTAAACAGTTGCAAAGTGAACAGACTGAAGTTCCAGCAACAACGACAACAGAGGCCGAATCTCAACCAACTGTCAGCACTGACGCAGATGAACTGAACGAAGTTGCCATCGATAAACTTGCGAGCGATATTTTGTCAGAGGAACAGTTTTCTGCTGCTGATGGTGGCCAATCACACGATAATTCTCCAGTTACTGACGAGGTAAAAAATCGGCCGGAAAGCGCGAACGCGATGGACAAGTCCTCCGCAGATGTTAGTAACAAGATGTGTGAAACTGTGAAAAACGCTGCAACAGAAAACGGTAAAACTACTGAAACAGTTGAAGACCAGCCCGCAGAAACGCCAGCAGCTGAAAGCGCAGAACTGTCGGTGTCAAGTTCAATCGAGAGAACTGAAAAGAAACCTGAAACGGAAGTTGTCGAAAACGACACCAGTCACTCCCATCATGATGCGACGTCAGAAAGTCGCGAGAGAAACGACGAAGACGCATCAGACGCGGAGAATGCGGACGAAGTAGAGTTCGTTAGAATAGCCGATTCCGAAGACGAACCAGATGACGTTCCTTCTCCTGCATCTATTGAAGATAAAGCATCAGACGCTGCGGATGACCCGTTCGACAGAAACAACAGCGCGGAAGTTAAAGGCGAAAATAGTACGGCCAAAACGGAAATGAAAACTGAGCGGCCGACCGAAGCTGAAGCGTATGAATCGCTGAAGCAGCAATTCAACGAAAATCCTGCCTACGACAGGCGAAATATACAGTCGACTGAGGTCTCAGGAACAGCAGATAGCATAGGTGTAACCGAAGCTGAGAAGAACGAAGCACCTGAGACAAATTGCACCGAAGAACAATCGACGAAGACAGCTGACGGTAACAAACATTCAACACACGACGGGGCATCAAACGGCAGCGCCGCTTCTAACACAGATACAGCGACGCTTCAGGCGGAAACCACAGCAAAGCCAGCCGAAGTCGACAGAACCGGTGAAAGTAATGAGAACGTTACGCCAGCGTCGGATGAAGTTTTCGAGGCCACTGCAGAAACTGATAAAGCGATGTCGCAAAACGATGGGTCTGCGGAAGAGATACCGCAACGTCAACAAACCGACAACGACCAATACCCTGACGCAGATGGGCTTGAGAATCTATCGGATTCAGCCGCCGAGAATGAAGAAAGTATCAGGCGCTACGTCGACGGCTGCAGAGACATAGAACTCAGCGGCGTGAAACTCAGTGCAAATCAGGTCGGTCTGGCACAACGTAATTTTATATTAATTGCCTTTTGTTGAGCGTACGTTCTAACTTTAATACTGGTATGTAGTACCTACGCCATGGTCCATAAAAACGTGCAACTTTTTTGAATAACTTCGTAAAACATTGCCTAAATTTAATAATTTTTCGCACGCGACATCAGAAAAAATCTTGACGCGAATTACTGTAGTTTGGGCCATTTGATTTCAATACTGTTGCTACACTACCTTGTAAAATGCAAAAGTTGTAGTTTGGCTATTTACAACAATAAATTCATACTGGATAGCGTATGCGTCAGCTCAAAAATGATTAACTGAAAAGCGACAAACACGATTGACAACTATTGTGTCTCGAAAAGTCAAACGTGTCACATTACATCCTCCTTATTACACCATGTGCTCAAAATGTCCTCCTCCAGCACGAATGCAAGCGGCAAACGTTGACACCACTCGCAAACAACAGGCTCAACCACCTGCATTTTACAAGGTAGTGTAGCGACAGTATTGAAGTGAGATGGCCAAAAGTACAGTTATTTGCGTCGAGTTTCTTCCTGATGTTACACACCAAAAATTATTAAAATTGGCCAATGCTGCACGGAGCTTTTCCACGAATAAAAGTGGCACGTTTTTATGGACTACGGTGTATTTTAAGAGGTCTATGGTAGTACCGTATAGTAGTAGTTAATCGTTAATTTCTATTGTGGCCCGGAAATCACCCCTAACTGATTTGAGAGAAACCGTTGGGATAAGGACAGAGAAAATTGAGAAAAAAGAATAAACATAAAGGGAAAGAATGAGGAAACGAAACGAAAACTTGCTCAGTAGGCTTTGGGAATAAACGTTTTTTTCATTTGTCTAAAATAATTCACAGCATACATTTTTGCACCGATCTATGCTCATTTGATCTGCATTTGCCATTCAAAATTACTGCTAAAATAAAAAGCTGCAGCGGCGTCGTAGATTAAGACTTTGATCATTGGATGGACAGGAGGCTTCAATTCTCCGACGGACAGCTACAAATTTCCGGCAGAAAAGATTATGGATGGTTAAAAAATAATTTAATCTTCTAAAATTCCACCACAAACGGGGGATTTGCCGCCCCATTTTAATTTTATGAAATACGATTTCTGGACAGGCTGAAATTTAGGGAGAAGAGCAATTGCTTCCCCGATCCCCTTTGTTACGATGCCACTGGAAAGCTGCGGTTGGTGGAGACAGTTTACTAGATATGGTAAGGATTAGTGATACGGTTAAGAACAGAGATAATTTGGCATTTTTGCTTTTGGCCTACATTGGCTATGGCGGTCCTTGGAAGTTGGATATGGTGGCCCCTGTCTAAGCCTAAGCGCCGTCCCCGAAATGACCTATACTGTGTCGGGTGGGACGTTAAACTCTACACACTCACTCACCCCTGCCTATGGTGGAGCGAGTTATAGCCAATTTCGTACTAGTATCCGTTCGGGGACTGGTGACCAGTCACCGCGATTGGTTTGCAGGTGGATGAGATGGCTGCGCTGCTGAGTACCGATAGTGACGTCACATCACTGATGCTGCGTAGCACCGGGCTGGACGACCGACGTCTGCAACGCATCACCACTGCACTGAGTAGTCCTAGTAGTGATGACAACCACCGCACCGGCACGCTGAGGTACCTGAACGTCAACTGTAACAACATCACTGCCGCCGGCGTGCCGCACCTTCTCAGTCTGATACGACATCATCCAAGACTCGAGAGTCTTGCGTAAGTAGTAAGTTAGTTGTACAATTTTTGGCCCGCTTGTGTGTTTATAATCCGAAGGTTCGATAGTTCGAAAGCATATACTGCAACATGCATTTTCACTAACTCTAACCCTTACTCTAAATCTAACCCTAATTCTAATTATAACTCTAAACCTAACCTCACTTTTAGTTAAAAGGGAATATGGAGATTGAGTCTTGTGTGTGTGAAGGAAAGAAACCTAAGAATTTCGAATTATCGAACCTTCGGATTATCGAACTGCCAGGATTATCGATCAGCTGTTAGGCTGATCTTTGGGTACGATGTGTCGTCTGTCTGTCATTTTTGTCATCTGTAACGCACGTGTCGTGGTTAAATGGTACGTCGTAAAGGGTTGGCGATGGTACCATTGGATACGGCGATGACGAGTTCGTATATGCTGTCAATAGTAACCATGACTTTATATGCAGCGTTTTGGCCGCAATTTTGAATGCAAAGTTTCTGCCTGCAGCCATCGCCCACGTGCTCCGAAATAGCTTGTATAGTAGCGTTGATTGTAGCGTTAGTAGTCACAATAGCATGCATGGGACTGTAGTCACTCTGGGAAATAGCTTTTTTTTCGCGATCGAAAGTTGGATGCTGGTTTTAGGATATAATCGGTACATTTTGCCACCCTAGCGACAGTTGGGCGTCTTGTTTCATTTTACATAATCGTCTTTAGGACTTTACATTAACCTGCTATACACCGCGAGTGAAAAACATTGCACTGAACTTTTGTCTGTAAACTGGCGTAGCTTCATCGTCAGCATATAAGTTCAATTAAACTCAAAATACCCAAATGCCCAAAAATAGCATTATGATGGCACTAAGTTGACGCCTTGTTTTCTAAACGGTAGCTGAGCTTTTTTACTGCTGAGTGAAAATGGTAAAGGTCGTCAATTTGTATAGCGCATCGTCGCAAACACGCCTCTAATGCGCTTTCGTCACTAACCAGAGCCGCCTGCCGCAAGGGCCGTCGCGTGCAGCCTGCAGACACAGGCTGGCGCAGCGGCCGGCTAGGCAACCCCAGTCAGCTGTACCAACTACCAAGGTCCCCACCTTGGTTCACCTTGAGTGAAATGTCGTTTTTAAGCGCATCATTTAAACTTACGAGGTTGCGCTTAACTCATCACATAAACGTATCCATGCCGGGCAAATACGCCGACCAAACGTTAGTCGTCTACCTAAACCTATACTTTGCCGAATAGTTTACCGTACCGGTACTTGTCAACGGAAATATTGACCACTTCGCTGTTCCGTGCACATATTATAGGATACATGAAAATCCGCTTGGCGACGAAGGCATCGAGAAGCTGGTAGCGGGGCTGTTAGCTCTGCACGGAGCCGCGATGCATGATGGGACAACGGATCCACTGCAAGACGGCGGCGTTACAACCGCAGGTGAGCCAGGGTCAGAGATCCAGCAAGTCACAACGAGTGGTGAGGACCACACAGTGAACAACGGCGACGCTGTAGATCAAACGTCATCGAAACTCAGCTTGAAGTCGCTGGAGATAGGCGCCTGCGGCATGACTTCAGCCAGTGCGAGCGCCGTCGCTGCTCTGATCACCGCCAACGTCGGATTGACCTCACTCAGGTGACTAATCTTACGTGTAGTAATATAACTGAACGTTTGCGACATAGGCTAACAGCCAATTCGTTTACAATATCGCTACATTGTATCGTATCGTCAAAGAATATGGAATTTTTCGATATATCGCGACATTCTTGATATTATCGCGATATTTTCTACAGATAATAATAATAATACATTTGTATAGCGCCGTAGTGCCTTAGCTTCAGAGACGCTGGCAGAGCAGGTCAGTTACCTGTATGCAAAAATAAATAAGTGAGTTTTGAGCATAGATTTAAATACAGAGAGAGTGTCACAGTTAATGACAGAAGCAGGCAGTGAGTTCCAGGTTGTCGGTGCAACGCAGCTGAACGATCGTTTGCTAATGGCAGCCCGTCTGAAGGGCACATGGAGCAGTGGAACATCCGATGATCTCAGTGACCGAGTTCCACTCCGTGCTGTGATGTGTCGACTGAGGTACGCCTGTGCTGACGTCTGTCGTATTTTGAACGTCAGCAAGGCTAGCTTGTAAGAGATGAGCTGCTTTACCGGCAACCAATGTAGTTTTTTTCAGCAGTGGATACCCGTGTGATGGTCTTGGTGCTTGATGAACAATCCTTGCGGCGTTGTTCTGTACTCGCTGCAGCTTGTGGATGGTGCCGGATGAAGCGTCGTGGAGCACAGGGTTGCAGCAGTCGATTCTGGATAAAATCAGACTGCATGCAGGCGTCTGTGCGAGATGCATAGTCAGTAGATGCTGAAGCGGCGGATCGCCTGTGCATGGCAGTTGTACGATCGCACCACGGCCGAGAAGTGTTTGTCAAACGTCAAACGCCGGTCTAGAAGGACTCCGAGTACTTTGATGTTGTCGGCTACAGTCAGATCGACACCACTGACCTTTACCGACGCCAGAGAAGATGCTGCCCGTAGCTGGTTGGCTTTTCCCATGACCAGCCCTTCAGACTTATCTGGATTCAGTTGGAGTCCGTTCTGCATAAACCAGAGTTTAACGTCGGCAGTGCAGGCGGCGAGAGTGGACAGACCGGCGGCTGTGTTGTTAGTACGCATCGCCAGGTGCAGCTGGGTGTCGTCGGCGTACTGGTGATGACGGATGCCGTGTGACGCTATGACATCAACTGCTGGACTGCAGTACACAGCGAACAGCAGCGGCCCCAGTTCTGAACCCTGCGGTACGCCGACTTCCAGTTTGGTCTCAGGCGACTTGCGCAGACCGAGCTTGACGAACTGCTTGCGGTCTGTCAGGTACGACCGGATCCACGACAATGTAGTTCCAGACACACCGAACTCCGACTGCAGCCGCAGCAGCAGTGTCTGGTGACAGACAGTATCAAAGGCTGCAGAGAGGTCGAGGCCGATGAGCACTGTGACCTTCTTCTCATCGGCCGCTGTAAGTACGTTGTTTAGGACGTCAAGCAGAGCGGTCTCAGTGCAGTGGCCTTGTCTGTAGGCAGACTGAAACTGGCTGAAGTTTGTAGAGTTCGTCAGATGAGGTCGCAGACGTGCCTGCACCAGCCTCTCAAGGAACTTGGCAACTGTCGACAGGATGGAGATGGGTCTGTAGTTTGCCGGCGACGATCTGTCAAGACCGGCCTTCTTTAATAGTGGCAGCATTTGTGCCGACTTGAAGCGTGCAGGGAACGTTCCAGCCTGCAGCGACAGCTTGACGAGTCTGGCGATGGCTGGTGTATGAGTGGAAAGAAAGATTACAAATGGTTTCAAGTTTCATTAAGATCGGTTGAAAAATGTTGGAGCAGTGGGGGGTCGAAATTTTGGCCTTCCCATTGACTTGGCAGATCGCTTATACAACAGCTTGTTGCTACCGCACAAGCCGTGATTACATGCACATGTATACAGATTTGTTTGACTGTTTTCAATGTTTTGACTTGGGTATTCAACAGTCCGCTGCCACTGCAGTCTGCTTGCCCTATTTGGCAGTATTTGCATTTTATTCCCCAGGCTTTCTGTTTGTTGTGTGTGTGCTTGCGCGTGTTTGTCACTCTGATAAAATTAAGCCTATTTGCTTGTTGCTAACAGCGTCACCGGCAACAAAGACATCGACTCAGACGGCTGGTCGGAAATAGCATATTCTCTGACTCACAACACACAGATAAACATGCTGGAGCTGCATCACAACGCGCTTGAAGTTTCGTCGTTTCTCATCGCCGACGCACTAGCACGCAACTCATCCATTCACAGTGTGGATCTAGAGGGAAACCACATCGGAGACGAGGCCGCACAGAGGTTACAGAGGGCTCTGGAGCTGAACGCAGCGCTTCGAACTGTTCACCTGCGGAATGGAAACGCCATCTCAGAGTCACTGCTGGCTGACATCGAACGCCGCACAGCGGACAAACAGCAGCGACAGTCGCCAGACGATACTTAATGACATTTCCTTCCCATTGCCACAAAGCAATTCTTTTTTCGTATATTACGGTACGTGCAACTGCAAACAAATTCCTGTGTTTGTCGTCCGCTCCGAGAAAACCGCCGTGCCCCTAAAATTTGATGGTTCTCAAAAAATATTGGTGGAACTTTGGTGGAGTTTTGCGTTTGCTTTCAAAGTGTGGCACTTTTTGTGAGCTGTGTGTAATATTATGCAGTGTCATGAGATAGGCTAGTGCCTACATAGGGGCCTATACAATTATTGCCATATCCCAACTTTTTCGCCAGACTGCTATTGGAGGCACAAGAAGTTTTTGGACCCATGCACCAGAACTTGCGATTTTCTCTCTATAGCAGTATTTGTGTGCCTATAAATGTAGAACCGAACACTGAACACGTCGAACTTTCATGTGCCAACGACACATTTGCACATATATCTTGCTTAGATTATCCAGTATTACCAGTAAGCTTGAACGTGAGTGAATTAGAGTTTTTCTACAGCTGCCTTTACTAGTAGCCTAAGCTTATAGGTAGGCTCGACGTTCACGTGAATCTGAAACTGCTCCGTCACAACAAAACCGTTTATTGCAAGTATCATGAATAATCGGTGGCGTCATTTCAGTAAATCATTGGGGGGGGAGTCTCACTCTACGTAGCGTATTGTTCTTGCAGCAGTAAGACTTTTAAAAGTACAATTTACAGAAAAAAATTGTAAATCCTTAGGGGCGTCTGCAGACCTTTCCAGCCTCCCCCTAAATGACGCTCCTGTGAATAATACTGTATTGTTGAAACAGCGTGAAGTATTATAACAGCTTGTTACATAACAGCCTATGTTATTACGTTATTACATCCTACAACGACTTGTATATACTAGCAAACAGTAGGCTATAAATAAGCTATCATCACTTAGGCCCTAATTGTTGTTTCTGCGCGTTCATTTCATTATTAGGACTACAAGAGTGTCATTAACAGGTATTACTTTTTGCTTAGTAGTGTACTTACTGCATATCGCATTATCTTGAACTGCATTGTAAAAATGGTTAGTTAAGGCTACATGTATTAAAGTTTTTTGTTGTTGTTTGCATGACGTATGGTGAAAAAAAAGATGTATATTACGTTACCATAGAATGTTCTGCACAAAATGATCCCACATGTTCAGAACAAAAAGCGTATAGCTTAGGTAATTTGTACATATTTACTTCACTTCCACTAATAAGAACTTTCAATAACTTCTTCAGTGTTATATGTTGGTGTTATATGTTGTTGAAGCTGAAACACATCTAGCTCTTGGACGTTCAATGGAGGCCGCAAATTTGCCCGCTTTTTAATACTTGGAGATGCAAAAAATCACATTTATCTGCAGTCGGAATAATCCAAGATGATTTTCCCAGACTGTTCCCTGACTTTTCAAAAATAATATTTTTTCCTGGCAACACAAATCCCCTGACATTTTCCAGTTTTCCCTGACCTGTAGGAACCCTGAGTATAGTAATGTATTTAGTATGTAATGATTCTAGTAGAGTGTGAAAGAATTGTCTGATGCAGTTATGACAAAAACTTAGCTAGCTGCTTGCATTTTATTGACTGTTTGCAGCACTGCAAACAACGAACCATTTAAAATTTAACGATCTTGGATCCATTTATTGTTACACACAATTTTCACTGCAGCAACTTTAAGGTCAAAAGCCAGTGTAATTTACGTTAACGGAAACGAAAATGTCGGTAAAAACGGAAACGAAACGGTAACGAAAGTGTCCAAAACGATAATAGAACGAAAACGGAAAAGCCAAAAGCGGAAACTGAAATGAGCTGCCAACGCATTTGAAGTTGGCAAGAGACGTTGCTTTGATCATCTACCAGTGTAATTAACAGCAGTCGTATCACGACGTGACGTCCCGGTTGTCAGTATAGTCTATATAAGTGTTAATGACCACAGTGACTGAGCGAGCACCCGGCAGTCTGGAGTGGATAAGGGTTCTAGGCGCAGACAGTGGCCGCCGCCAGCGCGTCACTGGAAGACGTCAAACAGATCTAATGACACTGGCGTATATGACTGGTCTGATAACAACTGCACCTTGGCAGCGCAGTACTTTGACGACTGCATCAAAAGCTGGCGAAGTTGCGTGGTCCAATTCTTTCCTCTGTCCATCATCCACACATAGGCCTACTGTCGTTCAGTCGCTGGAGGCATCATCCGATCCAGAAAAAACAGACGTAGGCCTACAGTTAATAGCGACCAACAGACGCCGACGCTGAAGCTCGTTATTTGAGCGCCATGCAGCAGCTATACAATAGCTGATGACTGCCAACACGACACGGTCCGTTTTCAATGCCGTTTCACTGAGCTGTAACAACGAACGCGAGCGCCTATATAGAAATATTTTTCATTTGATGCTAAAATGTAGCGCTGTGGATGGCGTGAGCAACAAATTCTGTCATGGACAACTAGCGGAAAACAAACTGAGCTATTTCATTCATCTGCATAAGTCGCATTCAGAGCCATGAGCAGAATTTGTTAAAAGCACTAAGTATAACAGTCGTTCAAAGTTGCTTCAAACAAACGGTCATCACGCACAGATTGCTTCCAGCCACAAAGCGAAGTTTTGCCGTCCTATATGCTTTATTTTCTCATGTCTTATATACTGCATGTTTGTTTCTGATTCTAACTGCATATGATCAGGTGAAAATGAAAACTGAAACGAGAACATGCTTCAAAACGAAAACGAAACTGAAACTTAAATTACATGGTAAAAACGAAATGGAAACTGAAACAAAAATAAAAGGTAAAACTTAAATCACACCATCAAAAGCATGGGAAAAAACAGCACCAAGCAAAAATACACATTTTTCACTGTTTGTAACTCCTGAGAACCAGAAATTGACATCAGCTAAAGCAGAATAGCATCTACACCAAGTCTAAGCTTATGCAAAATGTGCTAAAAATGTAAAAATGTCAAAAGCAGTACTAACAAAACAGCATCAGTAATGCTGGAACGCATATCATGAAATGGAATGGAGCCATTGATGTGGTGGCAAGGGAGGGGTGGGGGAAGCTGCCCCATCCCTAAATTTTTGGCAGTCCATAAATTGTGCGAAAATCTTAATGAGAATATGTATTCCCTAAATGCAAAAGTAAGAGCTAAAAATTCATTTTGGGAAATTTAAAGGCAAAAATTAAATTTAGCGCACTCATCCCATAATCCCCTTTATCAGAAATTTTCAGTGTCTGTTGGAAAATTGCACCTTCCTACCCAGCACATTTTTAAACCCTACGGACACTAAGGAATGTGGCACGGGAAAAGGTGGGAAAATGGGTGATGGGAAAGTTACTTATGGCATTTTATTGTTAGTACATCAAGCGGCACTGCAGTGTGACTATAAACCAACTTTAAATTGACCAAGCAAACTCAGAACACAACCAGTTGCGAGGATCAACAAAACCTCAACATATTCGACGGTGGAAATGAAGATGACTTTGAACAAATCAACAAGCCAAATTGCGGCAACGTATTGACTATTAACTTGTACGGTGCAAGTCAGGTCAATATCGTATACCATGACGAATAACTACGTAGAGCTGAAACATTTCAAAAGCTATGCAAAGTAGTTATTCAATCAATAAACCAAAAATATATCAATCAAAAACACTTGTAACAAGCAAATTTTTCACACACAAGTATACACAAAGTGGTGTCGATCCCACGAAGTGAGGGGCCTATCGATAAGAATATATCAGGGCAAAATGTGAATGAGGTCATGTTAATTTGCCTTTAGATAAAATTTTACTATCTGTTCACCCCTCCCTGCAAAAAATATTTTTATTGGCACCGGCACATATGTACATATATTTGTCTTGGTATGTTATAGTATAAATAAATCAAAATGAAGTAATAATCAATTCATCAACCAAGCAACCAACAAACACTGTGTGAGACAAGCATGTGTGGTTTTCAAAAATATGATTTCGGTTCGGTTTTGAAAAAAATCGTGGTTTCTGGTTCGGTTTTCAGTCTTTTTAAAAACCATGGTTTTCAGTTGTTTTTCAATTTTTACCATCTGATATTTAGTGTGTAGTATACTGTATTACTTTTTTATTAGCATCGTTTGCAGTAGCCATCTTTTACTCTGCATACGACATCAAAAATTACACACACTACTTCACTTGCTGACTGCTGTAATGGTCCAACTAAATGTCAGTCGAAATGTTTTGAAACTAAGCTTAAAGAAAACTACTTCGACTAACATAAAATGCGTAAAAACCATCTAAAAACCGACAGTTTAGTTTCTCGAAAATAAACTGCGGAAACCGAGTTATCGGTTTTCAAAATCAACCAAAAAACGAAATTTTCAACCGATTCTGCACACCCCTAGTGTTGAGTATATACGACTTGGCACGTTGTTATGAACGCTGAACTGTGCTAATCGGCACATCAATTATTCAGTCACATAGCATAGAGTGGGAAGTCGATACCCGAGGCATCAGTGGTGAACTGAGATCAGCGCTGGCGGCAGAACTCAACCAGATGTCATTGAGACAATCACTCGGTGGTGGTGATGCAAACATCTTGTACACATCATCATTAGTGAGTTTTTCTTCATCCTGTGTCTGTTCTTCAGACCTGGCATTCGCTGTACTGGCTGTGTGCTGAGACGAATCAGGTAGACCGGACAAAGACTGAATATCAGATGAAATGTGCTGAGGCTGACTCGAAGTATCAGATGGGTTTTCTGGATCCGATGATAAGACAGCTGCTACTGGGTCAATGACATCATGCGCTGTTGTTGTGGAATTTCTATCAGACATGGAACTAAGGCTGGCCGATGCATTGGCTGTGGATGACAGCGCACGTGAGTGTAGTACAATTGGTTTCTGAACAGATCCTGCACAACCACAGCTATCACAAATACACAATCAAACATTCTACACATCATGAACCTAATATTTTACACATACACACTTTTTAGTTTTAAAATAACTTTAATGGCTACTTTGACTCACACCTCGATAGCCTCGTTCTATCTGCACATCACAGTGTAGCAAGGTAGAGCGTAACACTGTTGTAAGGGCGACTACCAAAGTCAATGGGAAACCCTAAATTTTGGGCACCTGTAGCCCCCAAACCCCTGAATCAATGAACTCAAAATTTGACTTGGATGATCACGTCGGCCATGTGACCCTATCTGCCAAAAATGGTACAAATCGGCCCAGCAGGGTTGATGCGACAAAGGGGTGAAATATAATGTTCAAAAATGGGTTCTTTCTTTCTTTCTTTTTTTAAACTTTTCTTGCCAAGCTCTGGAGAACACATTTCAGGGAGTATCGCCATATTTTTTTGCACTGGATGACGTGATTCGATGGGGATTGATTTCTTAGGGGGTCTCAACATTCATCTTTCATATTTGCCCCCTTAAATCCATCCCCCAAAAGCCGAAAATTTTAGGCCCATTTTCGGACTTTAAAAATTACAACTGAAAATGCTTAACAATGGAGATGCTCATCTACAAACTACCCTTAATCGTCATCGTAGCCTCACCAAAGCGGCATGGTGAATAG
>Ga0209367_1005083_pt1 | contig 18234 bp, 9 predicted proteins | sample WorMetLIZISLAND2_FD_187412 | JGI IMG/M metagenome (GOLD analysis project Ga0209367, IMG submission 187412) | Marine gutless worms symbiont microbial communities from Max Planck institute for Marine Microbiology, Germany - Olavius geniculatus... ... | reverse complement strand
GACTTAGTGCGCTGGGCGGACTCACGTTGGGCTTTGTTCCAAATTTCTAGTTTGTTTTATGAATTTATCAGCATGCATGTTTTGCGACTAATTTCTCGGACAACGTGGTTCGACGGCATTCTCTATCATCTATGAAGTCTTTATGCCACATTTACAGGGTGCGGCGAAAAAAAGTAGCCCCCTAAAGTTTTTTGCCATTTTCTCAGCAACTGCTTGGAATTTTAACAAGGAATTTTACAGGTTCATTTACAGAAACGTTCTACATCTAACTGCTAAGTAAAATATGATTCTGTTGAAAAACGACGAAATTATAGACTTCTGAACATGACCGCCTATTGATTTTTTTAGCATTAAAAATGTTTAAGCTAAAAATGCTATTTAATTTTCAAAAACCGGTTACCACATTACTGCCTATGACGTCACAGTGAAGCTTTGACAAACAGTAATTTATTTTGTTTATAAATTATCGCTAAATTGTCGTTCTTTTCAAGCAATCGCGGGCTGCCCACAGGATTCATCTTCCAGCAGGACAGCGCACCAGCACACAACGCGCAGCGCAGAAAACTGACTGCAGGCCAACTGTCCAGATTTCATCAGAAAAGACCGATGGCCTCTAAATTCGCTGAATGCAAACTCGGTGGACTATCACGTGTGGTGTGCAATGTTGGAGCTTACCGCAAGCTTAAAACAAAGCCAAAAACAATCGCGGAACTCGAGGAATCGCTTCAGATTATCTGGAGCAACCTACCACAAGGACCGATCGACAAGACTGTGAAAGACTTATCAAATTAAGCGACTGAAGGCTTGTGTTGGAGCTTGGAGCTGTCGGTGGACACTTCGAACATTCACAGTAACAATGAAATTTTGGTATCTGATCATTAGTTAACTGTGTTGTTTGACTTGTTTCAACGATGTTATTGAACTGGTGTTGTAGCTTGAACATTTTTTCACGCTGAAAAATCGGTAAACGGTCATGTTAGAAAATCTATAGCTTCGTCATTTTTCAATGAAATCAAATTTTATTTGGCATTTAGCCGTAGAACAATTTAGTAAATAAATCTGTAAATTTTCAGATTAAAATGCTAAATGGTTGCTGAGAAAACAGCAAAAAACTTTAGGGGGCTACTTTTTTCTGCCGCACCCTGTATATATATGATATTTGTTTTATTATTAATGTTTTCTTCATTGCTTTGTTGCCATAGATCTGTTATAACAGTCCCACAAGTTTTTCTTTGGTACTTGGCTAGACTCATAGTGACTTTGGATAAATGGATGCTATCGTTGTTAAAAAATGTTTTTTTTTCAAGTAAAACGTTACTCAAAACTGTTACAGGAGTGCCCTACATTGTCAGTGTGATAAACGTGTTGGAGGTGGTAATACCGAAATATGCAATACTTTATTGTTCACTCAGTGTTTGTCGAAACTGGTTCCATAAAGAAATGTTCTTAGCCATTGTCAGATGGTGAGCAGTTGAAGTATCAGTGAATAGAGTGCAACTGACCAACGTAGCATAGCCTTTTTCTTTTATCGTACATTTCTACAGGGTGGACCATAAAAAACGTGGCACTTTACTTTTGTCCATATCTTCGCCAGTTAATGACTGATTTTCAAAAGTCTTTCACTGGCACACTCTGTTGACAATTTGCAATAACGTGATTATTAAATATCCCACCACACCATAAGTGCGTTTTTACACTACTTTGTGAAACATAAATGTAAGAATATTTAATGATAATAACAAACATTTAAGTAAATTGAAAAAGTTAAAAAACACTTCAGATCAACATTGCGGTGAATGATCCATATGACACTAGACTGTGTTTGACCCACATAGTCTAGTGTTATACAGATCATTTACAGCAATTTTGATCTGAAATGTTATTTTCAATTTTACCAAAATGTTTGTTTGTTATTATCGTTATACATGCATATTTCATTCATATTTCACAAGGTAGTGTAGAGACACACTTACGTTGTGGTGGGATATATAATAATCACATTATTGCAAATTGTCTGCAGAGTGTGCCAGTCAAAAAATTTTGAAAATCGGTCAATAATTGGCGATGATATGGACAAAAGTAAAGTGTCACGTTTTTATGGCCCACGATGTAAATCCTAGTAATATGTTCAAGATTTTACGTTTTGGCGCATATGCTTTTGGTTAAAAGTTATCCAGTGTAATAGTGCTGGTAGTTTTTATTGTAGACTTTCTGGATACTGGTCGACATGTAAAATGGCTGTTTAAATGTTCATTTTGCACGTGTACATGTATGTTTGTTTCTCTTGTTTGCAAATCTTGAATAACTGTGATGTTATAATGATGCAGGGATGTGCATGAGGCCTTCTGAGCCGAGACGAGACTCGAGACTCACCCGAGACCCATGTCTCCGAGATTGAAACGAGACCGAGACATTCAAAATTTTGTCTGAGACGAGACAAGACGTTGCAGCTTCCGAGACGCTGGCCGAGACCTTGAAGCTCTTGAGACTCTCAAGAGTCTCGGGAGCTTCAGCATCTCGCCGAGTCATTTTCCATGTCGTATGGTGAAACAAATTGACAATGAAAAAATTATACAGATTAATTAACTCGCACCATAATAAGTGCTTTCTATTTGTGATATTGTGGGTTTTTGCACTTTATTTTGACAATTATCACTGAATAATTAACCGCTTGCACCATAAAGAATTGCAATTGCAGTGCTGTAGACATGAGCCATTATATTTATCGCAATTTGCAAGCAACTGAAATTAGTAAACTACAGTTGATTATAATACATTGTCTACATTTGGTTGATAGTATTCATTCTGACATCATACACTTTATCTTTACTGCGACTAGGTTATTTTATGACGAAAAAAGACTGACATGACATAATTCTGCTTTATGATAAATAAGTAAATGAATGACTAAAAACACTGTAAATAAATATGTCTAAGCCACAAGTGTCATGCTGGTTAGTATCGCTCTAACTGCAGCTACAGTATGCACAGTGTTCGCCTGCACAAAATGCTCAATGGCCCGAGATCCGAGACAAGACCTACTGGGCTGAGACCGAGATATTGCCGAGCAATATTGCTCCGAGACCGAGATGTTGAGGATTTTGTCCGAGACGAGACCTAGATGAGACGTTAGTACGTCTCAAGACCATCTCGAGATCGAGACATCTTGACTGAGACCACGTCCCTGTAATGATGACAACAATGCTGCTGTTGTTGTTGTTGTTGCTGCTGATGATGGCGATGGTTGTACAATGCTGATTGTTGTAGGGTTGATACACATCAGTTCATGGATCCACTGAGCAGCGGTCACAAAGCGGACTTGAACGTGGATGTTGAGTATGATGCCAACCGGAACTCAGGTCATTGTTATGGCTGCAAATTGTTTGAAGCAATCACGGCAATCATGAATATTACAGTTTTTGTGCACAATCTCTGCACATGCTACAAATTTTTTGAATCAGTCTGTGAATTGCCGTGATTTTGACCACTTCACTGTGTTTTATTTGATTTTTTGGCGTATTTTTATGGGCATATTTTACTGTGTCCATGCACAGAAGTGCAGTTGCCTAATTTCCATTTACAGTTCTGATAGCACCTTTGATTCAGTGACCCTGATTATAAGAACCAGATATTTTGCCAATCTGAAAACGTTTTCAGTATTTTTTCGCATTATTCCGCCAGAAATCTGCTATCTGTTTCTGGTTTATTTTGGTTGTCTACTTACTGGAGTTGTGTTCGGTGAACTTTGATTTTGTTAGCTATGCTGAAGGAGATCTTTTGACTAATTTTTTTTGCCAGTTATGATTATCTGCTATCTGATTCTGACGCTTTGATGAAAATACGTTAATGATTGATTTTGAACAGTCATAAAACACAGAACATGACATAAAACTCGCCGCTTTGTTACAGTTTAATTCTACTGTATTGTACATGTGTATCGTAGCATATTTACTAGGAGGAAACGCACGATGCCACAAATTAGCAGCGAATTCTGATTATTGTTTACCACAATTATGTGCCAATTTTTAAACCAATTTTTAAAGTCTTTGCTGCATAAAAATTTAAGTAGTCACTATGCAGAAACATTGACAATAAGCGATGATTATAATTTTATTTTCTGCTATAAACTGATTCAGTGCAATATAACACATTATTGCAGAAAGTATAATCAATGGCCGATTCGTGGCAATCAAGATGAAATTAATGTGCTTAATCATTAATAATTTTAGTAATTAAAATTTGATTAAATTTTTGATTGATGTCACATGGTTGACAAGTTAAGTAGTGAAAGTTTTCAATTGTTACTGGCCGTTTTTCAACAGTGCAGTTTCAGTGCATACAAAGAATGTCAGAGTGATCGCTAATATGCTGTCTGTTTGATGCGTTTCAATTACATTTGGCACCAAGAACTTGATGCAGCACTTGCTTTCATTTTTGCTGTGCTCACATTTTTGCACCATTTACTAAGATACTTTGCATATAATTCCTGCATAGAATAGAGGTTTTGAGTGTAAGAAATTTATTGCCCACAGTTGCTTTTGCTTTGTCTGATTGGTAAATTCTTATAGGTTGTGTGGCAGCAACAGACATTGACAGCGTTAAATATATATGCTCTGTGCTTCTTCAGGAGGAGCGGGGAAATTTTGGCGTCCCACAGATCGAACATTTTCAACCAACTTCTATTCGATATCACTGTTTTGATGCGCTTCATTTTGTTGGTGCACTACTTGCGTTTTGTGCATGTTTTTTCAAGTGTTTTATTTTCAGTGGTTTCAGTAGTAACTCATTTACATGGGTTATGGAAGGTGGGGACTTTGGTACAACTGACTGGGGTTGCCTAGCCGGCCGCTGCGCCAGCCTGTCTCTGCAGGCTGCACACGGTGGTCGTGCGGCAGGTGGCTCTGGTTAGTGACAAAAGCGCATTAGAGGCGTGTTTGCGACGAGGCGCTATACAAATTGACGAGCTTTACCTTTTTTTACCTTTTCGCTCATGTTAAATAACTGAATGAATGCAGGTGATACTCCGTTGCCTTCAAGTTTGCCGGAGGACAGCACAAATGATCGTAGGTCATATGAGGACTTGCGCCGATTGAATCGTACTGAAGCGGAGAAGAAGAAGTTTGAATCGCGTGATCGACCGTCGCAGCCGGGGCCCATTGAATCAACAACTCAGTCTACACAGGAGCCTGATAAACCACGTATGTATGCTTGCATCGGATCGGCGCTTATCCGACATAGCTCGTGCTTTTGAATGATCTGGATGTGCATGCTCGCGTGATCATCACGACGTCGGTTGATGCCGGTGATGTCCTACCGCAACCCCCGCCATGCGTCACACTTAATTGTCATGCTGGCGGCCGTCGTCAGCGGGTCATGGTCGAGGCGCCTTGGTAGATGTGTCGAGATGTTGGCAGTGACCTGATGCTGATTCTTCCATTGTTTCTTTGTGTCCCGACGTTCTGCCCATGGTTTTGGCAGACGGGAGTCGTCCATTTAGCACACATGTTTGAACCGTCGAAACCGGCCATTGCACCTGCTTCCCAACAGTGGGCTGTTCCATGCATCGGTGGCATATTGTATCATTCTGTAGCTGGTCATGTCGTGTTACTAGGATTTGACGAAGACAGTTTTTCTGCATATCTGACTAGTTTTGTCAAGTCGTTTGCAAGAGCGTCCAGCACTGAGCAGCAGAGCAGCGCAGCAGAGTACAGAGAGTAATGTACAGCAGAGTGGTAATGGCGACAGCATTGAAGATTGTTATGTTGATCTAATGTTGCGTCCTTTCTAAACACAATACATGCACCAAGCAAAGACATCAGATGCTTTGCCGATTCAGCATTCCACCTTGTTATGGGGCCGTCCTTCCTAGAAGGAGGCCCCATCGTGTGTTGATCCTGTCCGTCTGTCTGTCAATCTGTCTGTCCGTCTGTCCGGCTGTCTGTCCTGTGCCTCCACCTAGAGGGAAAACGAAAAGGCCTACGAATACCAAACTTGGTAGGAAGGGTCCCCGGGACACGAGCACCCCGTTGACCAATTTCAAGGTCAAGGGGTCAAAGGTCAAGGTCACAGGACACAGTAGTTGTGTCAACGTAAGCCTAATTATCAGAATTTCTAGATGCTGATTGGTTGATTCACGTATATAAGTGACATATCTGGCAGGTGTCATAAGGAACCCTCGCCGCCTTGCCTCGGGTGACCTCGTTACCATGGCAACGGCCGTTTTCTCCGTCTGCGTACTCAACTGCAAGGACGGCCCCATAGCGGGCGGCCCCTCAACGGCCGCACCCTCTTGTTCGAAAATGCAATAGAGTCGCCAGAGATGGAGGAACCCAGGTAGACGAAGGCAGCTGCAACTTCAAGCACAGTGCCAACAAGAGTGACCACTGGTGTGTTGTATTTAAAGCTCACCGCTTTGGTTTTTGGCCCGCTGATCCTAAGTCCCAAGTCGATGGCTGCAGAGGCTACATTGTACAGGTTAGTCTGACCAGCTTCACCACAGTCAGCTGGAAGCGGGAGGTCATCAGCGTAGTCATGTCTTGTATGGACAAATCCTTACTGATAATGAATGCAGACTCATGATCCAGTCGATGATAATTCCACAGGGATTCGCGGTGCACGCTGCTGAAGGCAGCCGAAAAGTCGATGAAGATGCAACAAACTTCTGGCCACCTTTGATTCATTGTTTAAAAACCTGGCAGAGACAGAAAATTTGGTCCTCACATCCACGGCCTGCCTGCTGCTCCCTTGTTTGTTTTCCTCGGTGATCTTTGGTCCCGAATCTGATGATGGTCAAGGGTACCTTTCCAACTACCGACAGCAAGCAAATGTCGCAGTACTTGGAGCATTCTCGTCAGCTCTTTTTTTACACACTGGCACAACTGTCACATTCTTCCACAACTGTGGCAACTTGTCATCATCCCACACTCGACAGAATATCTTGTGTAGTGCAGTTGCCACTACGTCACACCAAGATGTAGCATCTCTGCTGTAATCCGATCAGGACCTGGGAACTTCCCTGCCTTGAGTTTCACGACCTGCCATTCGAACCTTGTCAAGGGTTGTAGCAGTTGTGTCGATGCTGGGTGATGCTATGCTGATACTGGTGCCATCGGGTGCATAGTTGTAACCCGGCAGGTCAGGCCTGTTGTAGAGATCATTAAAGTACTCGCTGCAACAAAGGAACGAGATTTTGTACAGTACTGATCAGCACTCCATTCGTGTCATTAATCGAGTCGCTCAACTGTTGCATCGCTGCTTGATATTACTGGAGTTTGCAAAAATCTTGCAACTTGTTGACGTAGGCTTGTGGAGCTGTGTTATTACGCTAGGATGCATCCGATGTGTCTCCTGGCAGGATAATGTAAAGGGCTGTTAATTGCTTTACTGGCAACTGCACCGTTAATCTGTGATCCTGTAGCGTGTGCAGGTTAGCTCACTGTAGCTGCCAATATGCTGGCTTGTTCCTTACTTGCTTGAAGTTGTCAGGCAAATGGTTAAATTATGGCTAACTTTATTTTGCCAGGTTTGGCAGTTTAGTTTATTGAGTTCTCACTCTGTTCATATCATTTCACATGAAAGGCCATGCACATTATTAACCAAACTCAAAGTACTACAGCATATAACTTGAAGTTTGCACTTAACCCTGAAGAAGAACGTCTTACCATAGCAATATTAGTTGTTGTTATTGATCTCAGTTGAGCACTTCTCTGCCGTGAATAGACATTCAGTCATTTATCCATACTTTTGTAGAATATCTGGTATTTGTTGCTAGTAAAGAATCAAATGGTTGATACGGTGTTGAAAACAAAGTCTTGTAACTTGAAGTCCAGTTTATCATCAGGATCAAGTATGTCTCACTAGCCATAATAACACTCTACTGTTCCAGTGTCTTTGTGTGTTGTGTGTTGTTATCATAATGCTTTCACTGTGTATTGTTGTAGGTGTAAAACGCAACAAGTACGGAGACGAGGTTGAAGAAGTATAGGTTTAGTTTACACACCGGGCCGTGGCAGTATGCGCTGGTTTTTAGTACGTTATGGCAGGGCATGTCCATGTTTTGACAATAATGTCACTTAAATTAGTACTTCTTAATATCGTCATTAATACTTTGTTTGTTGCCATTATCGTAAAGCATAATTTGTACTGAAGTTCAGATTTTGATATCACATTTTTTCTCCCACTGTGTAGATCATTATTTGTTTTATTTCATTGCCAACAGGAAGGACATGGACTAACAACCAAAAGTACTGCTTCGAATCTCTATTTCCCTGAAGATCGTCATTGGACCTGAAAAGCTTGAAAGTGATTATAGCAACCAGTAGTACTTATTTTGGTCTATTTTGGTTACATGAAAATGCTCAGACCATGCAGTACACGTAATGTCACCAATATGTTGTCGTTTCTGCAGCGAAGTTGACTGTGCATCAGTTGAAAGTAGCATTGATAGAATTACCACGTAATTTTATTAATGTGTTCACCATTTTTGATTGCTGCATTCGACAGTGAAAATGAAACACCTTTGGTCATTGTCGTTTATTGCATTTGTGTTTAACTGAGGTGGAAAATTTTCATGTATTTGGTAATAGCAATGTTCTGGCACCAATTTACGTATGCTCTATTGCATGTATACGTGATTTGTGTTAGCCCTCTATGTATTGGTAAATTCTTTGACTGTTATATTTCGCACTGTGTGGTTAATTGTTTTACTGAATTTTACAACACAATCTTTGTATTTAGAACGGTAGAAGCTGTGGATAATCGTCAGTGAATTCATTCTTACACTGACTGTTTATGTAATATTTTGCACATGATGAAGTAGTAAACAGCACTTAATTTCTCTTTTTTTGATTACTGCAGTTTTGTAGTTGTTAAAACAGCTGTTTCTCGCATGAAGTTTGTTCATATTTTATTCCTCATTTCCAAGCAATCACTGCATTTGAACACATATTTCACTCTAAAAGAAATGAATTGTTTAAAATAGTACTATTTAATTTCGGGACTTGGGATTTCCAGCAAATTTAGATTTCTGACTGCAGTTGGTAATAAATATGCTTACAGTTTGCCACTAGTCGGGTTATTAGAATTTTAGTTTTATGTGCCTGTGTATCACAGGCGTGCGGTAGCCTAGCGCAGCTCTGTGTTAATGGCGACCGTCTAAGTCAATGGAGAATGGCAAAATTCGACCCCTTGCACTTCTGAAAGCCCTGAACCGATCGACAAAAAATTTGAAACAGATGATTATGTCTGCAAGACGACCCCCTGTGCAACATTTCATGCAAATCCGTCCATTGGGGGCTTGGATGAAATATAACAAAAATTTTTCTAGTATTATATATATCTTTTTTTGTTGACCGACTTACAGGTCAGACCGCCCGACAGACTTTCACGCGCGATAGCTCGGAGATGCAGCCTCATGCAAGGGTCAAACTTTTTCGGGAATGAAAATTTAAAGTTAATATTTAATCTTTGAAAAATCCCTCCAAAGTCGAAAATTGGACCCCAAAACGGACTTCGAAATTTTCGGCCAAAAACGCTGCTGTATGAAATTTTCACCTGTAAACGGCTCTTAATCGTCGCCGTAGCCCCATAAAAGTGTTATAGTGAATAGGCAATATGGCCACGGGAATTCCAAATATGTGGTAATTTTGGACCCTGCGCTCACAGGTCACGTGACACTGATGTTTTGTACATTTATACAGACAATAAGTAGTCAGGCTATAATTATTCCAAAAGTAGTGTATCTTTGACACTGTGCTAAGTTGTGTTACGAGTACTTTGTTTGATGTTGCTAAGTATTAGTTTCATTGGTTAAGTTTTGCTGTCTGTTTGTCTAGCTTTCTTTACTTCTTTTTATTGTGCTGCATTCGTTGCGAGTAAGGTTAATTAATTGATTTAAATATGATTAGAGACAGTGCAAAGTATTCCAGATACAACTAAGCTATGGAGTACTTATAATTTTTGTGTTTCTGTGAAGGCTAAACTTTGTCTTTTTATTAAAAGGTTAAACTTGCTGTTTCATTATTAGGCCTGTTTTTTGTGCATTCTGCCTGGAAAGGCCGTCCCTGAAATGACCTATACTGTGTCGGGCAGGACGTTAAACCTTACTCACTCACTCACTACCATAACTGTTCTTTCTTCCGCTTATTATTTTTGGCCCACCATTAGGTCATGTCTTGGGTAGGATATGTCATCTGTCTGTAACGCACGTATTGTGGGTAAACTGTACATTGTAGTGGAACGGCCATAGTACCGTTGGATAGGGATGAGTTTATACCGTTGTAGTAACTACACTGTGGGCCATAAAAAACGTGCCACTTTGCTTTTGTCCATATCTTTGCCAGTTATTGACCGATTTTTCCAAATTCTTTCACTGGCACACTCCAGACAATTTGCAATAATGTGATTTTTATATATTCCACCACATGATAAATGTGTTTCTACACTACCTTGTGAAATATAAATGTAAGCTAAAATAACGATAATAACAAAAAATGTAGGTAAATGAAAAAAAACGCTTCAGACCAACATTGCGATGAATGATTCGAATGACATTTGACTATGTTATATCCACACAGTCCAGTTGTCATACAGACTATTTACTGCAATGTTGGTCTGAAGTGTTTATTTTTTCAATTTTACCAAAATGTTTGTTATTATCGTTATGTATGCATATTTCATTGATGTTTCATCTGAAGTCGGTATGGTCGGTCCATCATAGCGACAGCTGAGCTTCAGCTAGTCCGTCCTGCAATGCTCACTTAAAACCAGTGGCTTTTATCACTATACCTGGTGGGCGCAGCTTGCATCCAGTGAAAAATAGGAGGGTTTTGAAAAGGTTAATTGTTGATCAAAACTTCTCTTTTATTTTTTACTGGGCAAACTGCACCTTAAAAAAACTACCCTATTTTTTACTTCTCCCTTATTTTTCAATCTGCGCCTGTAATAAAAAAAACTACCTGCCTATTATTTTTACTTACCCTCTATATTTCACGTACTGGTCAATCTACACCCTTAACAAAACTTCCCCCTTTTTTATTCCCCACTATTTTTTAAATCTGCACCTTTAACAAAAATTCTTCCCTTATTTTTACTTCCCATTATTTTTACTTTCCGTTTTATAATCTGCACCTTTAACAAAAAACCTCACCCTATTTTTACTGTCCCTTATTTTTCATTGGGCAATCTATACACCCTTAACAAAACATTCTCCCTGGAGTGGAAAGAAGAACAAAATAGAGAGGAAAATTTGACTCATAAATTGGGGAGGGACCTTAGCCGAAAAATGGAAGAAGTTGCGACAGATTTTGATACCAGATTTTTTTTTGGGGGGGGGACAGAAGCAACTGTTGAAAATCGCCGCCCTTGGCTTCTTAAATGTTACATTGATACTAATAGTTGAATCGTTCAATAGAAAGTAAAAAAAGGCAAATCAAAAAATATTTATCAATGAGCAAGTTAGCGACAAATAATAACTGTCGCGCATGGTACTCCGCATAGAGAGACTCTCCAGGACCGAAGCTTCGTCGTGAGCGGCAGTACCGAATAGTGCGGGTACCTAACGGGAAAACTGTTTTTGCTGAAAGGCGTTATCTATTCTATGTGGATGATGTAAACAAAAACAGACAAGTTAACTAGCAATTAATATCGTGTAATATGTTGTCGTTAATTGATTGTCACGCCCATCTAGCCGACTCTGATTTTAAAGAAGTAAGGTTACATTAATAGTACATTGTTTAGCTATTTATTTATTTTTGCATTCTTGCATCATTCCATTTGAAGCGCGAAGCGTGTGGCCACTGTGACACTATCTCATATTCAACTTCCCCATTTGAATCCTGAGACTGTTCCTAACCCTATCCCTAAGTTTCACTGTATCTCTAACCTAACCTTTATCTTAATTCTGATCTATGGCTAACCTGATCTTTAACTTTAACTTTAGGCCTAGATAGCTATTTTAAACTTTCTAGTTGGGAACTTTTGCGATAGTGCTGACACCGTTCTGTTGTCTTTGGCAGTCAGCAGTCTGTACACAAATAGCTTAATACGCAGGCAGCCATTACAGTGTTACTGACCTACGTGACAGCATGATGTCTTTAGTTATCCACTGCTTTGAGTCATTGGCACAATCTTTTTCATCGATAAGAACCACATCCAACTTGAAAATAATCATGCCACAACAATTTTGAAAATATTTTTGTGGCTTGGCCTAACAGAACAAGTCTGTGTCTGTGTAGTCTATAGTAGTCTATGTAGATGTTGGGTGTATGTTATTTTTTTTTACATTTTTAAATGACATTTGCATTGAACTGAGGCTTATTTTGCAAAAGTGTGTAGTTATGTACTATATATGCAAATATTATATCTTAGGTTACTTTTCTTAGTCATTTTATGTCTACATGCTAACTGTTGTTACACAAGACAAAATTTTGGGTGTTTTAGGACATCACTTCGGTAGTTGAAAGAGCTGTTAACACAGGTATGATACAAGACAATGAGGACTTGCACTTAAAAACTGATAGACTGTTTAATCTAGGACATAAACTGATAACTGAAATTTTTTTAATGAAAATAAAATGAGAAAACTTAAATAGAAGTACAGTTATATGGTAAAACATGAAAAAATCAAGAAACTGCCTGATATCAAAAAAAACTAGAAAGGAGAGAAATAACAATAACTAAAACTATCTGAACTATGCATTTGTTATTTGGTTTTTTTGTCTGTAGGCCTACAGTGATAATGTACATGGTAATACTTGAATATTGATGTATAGACAGGTCAGTTATATTACAGCAAATTGTTTTTTAAAACATTGCCAACCAGCCAACGGCTACTATTTATTTTTGTTTGTAATGAAGATAATTATTATATGTTATTTTAGTATTTTAATTGGCTAAATTCATTTTTATAACATATAATGGTTTGTTTATTGCAGGTGTTCAAGCAGTAATTGTTGTAGCAGAAGATGCGAGTCAGTTCAGCCAGATACTTGAGCTCTCAGATAGGTCTGTTAATGTTTTCTTTTTACTCGACATTCATTAATTAAATAACCCGCAACATTTGATGAGCTTTTCTAAACTACCTTTTGAAAAACTGGTTATTAGAGAAGTATATGTCTTTGAGGTTGATTAAATATCATGGACAGAGTGTATGTTTGTTTCTTAGCAAATATCGTGCAGTTCCAGCTTGTACCTGTGTTTGTTTTCAGGTATCCTCACTTTTGCATTCCGTCATTTGGAGTACATCCCGTCCAGGTGTGAAAGATTTTTCTTGCTGCTGTTGTTATTGCTATTTTTATATAAATGAATTAATACAAGAACGATACATTTTAACTGATTAAACCTGTGTAACTCTTTTATCAGATACCTTGTGTGCATAGTTAATTTTAAAGAATACATGTTAGCTATTAAATAGTATCAAGCTTTTTGTATTAATAGTAAACCTATCAAGCTTTATGTGCAGGTTTTTAAAACCTAGATCTGCTTTTTTTAATTCTTTTGTTGGTATTTGTATCAGAATGATAAGCACATTTTTGTCTGTAATTATTGGACATCTGATTTGTGTTGCTGTTGGCTTAGGCTGCATCCAATACTGAACGTCGAAGTGTCAGCTTACAGGTTTAACTATGACATTGTATTGCTGAATGTTAGAGTCTACAGTATGTGCTGATAGGTCTTTAAAGCTTTTTAGCTATGTGCTTTAGACTTAGTCGATCATCTACCAGTGTTTTAGCTTGCATCTCACCACCCACATACTTGCTGTAATATTATAACTCTGACGTCAGTTCTGCATTTTCCAACTTGAATTTTCGTACTTGCATTTCTGTATTCTTGCATTGTCAAATTTACTGAAAAAAAATCCGCTCTATGGGCAGATCCACTCTGTTACCCGGCAACTCAACTTCATGCCCTCAGGCTGCTCATGGGGGAAGGTGGGGGCCATGTCGGGGCACACATATCTAAGGTCCAATGACTCAAGTGCCATGGTCGAGGTTTGCGACCGTGCAACACAGAAAGGACCAGACAAACAAACAAACTTTCCTCGCAATGTGCACATTATAGTAAGATAGAGTTCAACTAGAAATTTGGGGCAAAGTCCAACGTGAGTCTGCCCGGCGCCCTAAGTCTGATTGGGGGGAAATTTCAGGGGGTGAAATTCCCCTGCTAGCAAAGTCATATAGCCCAAAGTCAAATGCATTTGCATGTGCAGAATGCACACTGTCGACTTGGGGTAGATTGAAATGAGACAATGAAACTGTTTTGTTAGTGGACCAAAGTTCACCAAATTTATTCGCCCAACAGGAGAGGGTTGTAGTTGATCACTTGCTATACTTGATATCTCAGTCCGTTGCAGAGATATTATCGGTCAACGTGTAAAATTGTTGGAAATCGCGCGCAATGCTGACTTTCGGTAGGTCGGAATGAGACGACAGAACTTTTTTGCTTGTGTATCAGATTTCACCAATTTCTTTTGTTCAGCAGGGCGATTGGCTGCAGTTGATCACTTGCTATTCCACTTTTCGACAGCTTGCTTCGTTTCAGACACATTTGCAGTCAAAGTCGAAAGTTGTTTGAAATTGAACCTAATTTTGAACGATTTTTGGAGGTCGAAACGTCAAGGTACAAACAATTTTTGGTCGTAATTGATGAATTTATTTCTGTAAAGAAGTTTCAACCTAATGAATTTATTCACCAAGTTGCATGGGGGTTATCACCCCCACGTAGCAGCACGTCACGTGGCTAAGTTTCGTTAGGCTATACCCCCTGGCTCCGAAGATCTTGAGGCTCATACACTGAATTTTAAGCCAATTTTGCCCCCCCTGAAAAAAATGTAAGGGGGCATGTTTTTGGCTTCTAAAATTTTTTGGGGAAGGCCAAAATTTTGGACCGGCATTATAAAATTCGGCCTAGTACTGATCACCATGCAAAATTTCGCGCCGATTGGCTGACTCATCTCTGAGATCTCACGATTGAAATAAGTAAATACAAACATTTGCGGTAAAACTTGAGTCTGCTCCGAAAGCTCTCACTTCTGGGCAGACTAAAAATGGAAATGGGTTCGATGCGCTGATGATGACAGTTGTTGTTGTAGGATTTGGAAGGAGTAGCAGTAGCTATGGACATGCATCAGTCATGACTTGTTTCTGTTGGAGAGGTCTGCATATCGTCATTCATTTTAATTCCTCTTGTGTACACTGTTATATTAGAGGAACTGTTATTTGCCAAACTACATCAGATTTGGGCCATTTAGAAAAAATTTTGGTTATTACTTATTGCTTTAACCTTCTGAGATAAACTGAAAACATTTTTATTCATTCAGCGTGTGACTGCCTGCATGGATTGTCTGTGTTTTTGTTTCATCGATTTATTAGTGTTTTACTGCAGATGTTTTTTTTTGTTTTTTTTATCCCGCGCGAGATCTCCGAGATGTGTGGGCTGACCGGCATGAAATTTTGCACGATGGTCAGTACTAGGCCCTGTTTTATAATGCCGTTCCAAAATTTCGGAGGCACACCCCAGAAAAATTTCAAGGGCCAAAAACATGCAAAATTTGGCCCGATTTCGGACGACTTTGAAGTTCGGCGGCAAATATCTCCGAAACGGATGAAGATATTCAAAATCGGATTTTTATTCCGTCTACCGCGATTCCTCCTGCGTTATGCGTAACAAGTCCGGTGAAGTTTGGTCCAGTGACCTTGGAGATTTAGATGTGAAATCGTACCCACCAAAAGCGCATATTTCGGAAGAACATATTTCGGCCCCTAGGGGGTGCTGCGCCCCCAAATTTTTACACGCACTAGAGAATGACCAAGTCTTATTTGCGCACCCCCCACCGGGGACGGGGCCCCCTTACAACTTTTTTAAAGGGGGGTCAAAAATTGGCTTAAAATGCAATAAAGGAGCGCTTATAACTTCGGAGTTAGGGGGTGTAGCCTGACGAAACTTTGGCACTTGACGCGGCTCTAGGTTGGGGTGTTAACGCAAGTACAACTTTTGGGGGCACCGCCCCCCTTAAAATTTGGGAGGGCAAAAAACGTGCAAAAATCGGTACGATTTACGACAACTTTCGAGTTTGAGCGCAAATATCTCTGGAATGGATAAAGATAGCGACAAAATCTAAACGGCGTTAACAAGTAGGATCTTTTCGGCGTTGAACAGAAAAAATTTTTTGAAATTCCGTCCACTACGAACAAAGTTATAAGCGTTCATGTTGACCTACTTCAAGTCGACAATGCGCGTTCTGAGTATGCCAATGCATTTGAGTTCGGGCCACGTGACTTTGATGCCGGGGAAAATTTACCCCCCCCCTCTAATTTCCCCCCAATCGGACTTAGGGCGCCGGGCGGACTCACGTTGGGCTTTGCCCCAAATTTCTAGTTTTTTTGTGTTTTTATTACCTCCACCAAGGAGGTAATGTTTTTGCCGGTTTTTGTTTGTTTGTTTGTTTGTTTGTGTGTCTGTTAGCAAGATAACTCAAAAAGTTATGGACGGATCTTTCTGAAATTTTGAGGGTATGTCGGGCATGGCATAAACTACCAGTGATTCAATTTTGGGCATGATTCGGCAGGAATCCTGGATTCTGGATCACTTTGAAATTTTTGTTACCATTGCGTTAAAGGGGGCATAACGGAACCGCTGGCAAAGCGAAGATGGTCACCTGGCGAATAGCTTTGCCTTGACGGAGGTACCTGCGGGCTACGACTGCTTTCTAGTTTTTTTAGTGTTTTGCTTGTGTTCTGATTGAGTTGTGGTATGTTTGTGCAGTGCATTTTGCACCTGTGCCACGTTAAACTGTTACCAATGATGATGATGATGGAGGGACTTTTACTTGCTGTCGTGTTGTCAGATTCGGTGTTAAGTTTTATGTACATAGAGATGTAAAATTGATTTGTTATCATTTCCAGCATTTTGCCCTGATTATACAGTTTGTATCTACATGTGTTGTGAAAGGGTCATTGAAATTGATTGCATTTGCTGAAGTTTTCGCAGAATAAAATTAGCTCCATTTTGCAGAAAATGCCATAGTTGTGTGTGGCATAGAATCTGGCATAGAAGGTTGCATGTGTGTTGTTGAAGGTTGGTCTTGACTTTACTCCATGCTGGTGCTCGTCTCAAAGTGACAAGACCAGTCAGAGAGAAGTGCTGCGTGCTCAGGTTCTTTTACTACAAATATCATGATTTTTGGCCAAGTGCCATGTGCTCAGATCTTCACTGAAGTTTGATGTTTATTTAGCTCCATCACAGTACACAGTAGCTCGGCTCATGTGCCCTAGTAAATTTGACATCTACAGGGTGGGCCAAAAAAGTAAGCCATTGCACTTTGTCCATATGTTCTCTAAATATTGATCGATTTTTTAAATTTTTTCACAAGTGGACTCTATAAGAAATTTGTTACTCAGGAGCATGCACACCACACTTATTATGTCGCTACACTACCTTATAAAATATAAATATCCAAAAACATACAATGTCTGCAGGTGGACGGAAGGTTTAATGGTGAATTTTTGAACTATTAAAATTAATTGTTAAAATATGAGTTATAGTAAGTGTCAAAAATATTGGGGGACATGTTAAACATTTTTTCAAATATTTTGAATGATTTTACTGTGCACTAATTTTCAATGTACATTTACGCATTTTGATGGCTGCAATTTTTGCTCAGTTAACTGCACAAGCATACAGAGCAATGTATTTCAATTGTGCAGCCCTACAAGTTGTGCACAATTTTTTGAAAGATGAAAACTTACTCTGTAGCTACATGTGAACATTTTAAACACTTATTATAACTTATATTAACCATTTTACTTGAATACTTTAAAAATTCACCACTCAACCTTATTACCATTTGTAGATATAGTACGTTTTTAGATATTTATATTTTACAAGGTAGTGTAGCGACATAATAAGTGTGATGTGCATGCCATTGAGTAGCAAATTTCTTCCAGAGTCTTACACTTAGCACTTAGATCCTCTGGTCCTTGACAGGACAATGGGCAGCAAGAGTTCGCCATCTGCTTCTGTTTGTAGCCACAGCCCAGACGCTGTTCCAATCGACCACTCGGTCCACCAGGTCTTCTTTAAATGTAGACCGCCAAGTCTTCGTTGGACGGCCTCGTCGTCTGCCACTACCACGAGGGGTCCATGACATGGCGTGATTGGCTGGTCATCCAGGTGGCATCCTGATGATATGGCCTGCCATCCGAAGTCGTCTCTCTGCTACAGTGTCCTGTAATCTTC
>Ga0209367_1005082_pt1 | contig 18238 bp, 11 predicted proteins | sample WorMetLIZISLAND2_FD_187412 | JGI IMG/M metagenome (GOLD analysis project Ga0209367, IMG submission 187412) | Marine gutless worms symbiont microbial communities from Max Planck institute for Marine Microbiology, Germany - Olavius geniculatus... ... | reverse complement strand
ATGACGTCAGCAACGGATGATGACGTCATAAGTCGAGCTGCGGCGGGTCCCGTGTAAACTGTGGTAATGTCTGGTTTCTGATCGGCAGCGAACGTCAGCGAGGGGTTGTTGAAATCTTCTGACGACGACGATGACAACGACGATAACGTTGATGAAGACGATGACGGTGGAGTTGTACACAGAACGACGGCGGTTGACGGTGAATTGCCACCGGCAGTTATGCCGAGCTGAGCGCCGCAGAGTTGAACTGATGATGTCGACTGGATGTAGGAAGTCTGCTGCTGCTGGGCAAACTCCATCGTCAGCTGCACAGTTCACATCGAAACAATCATGGTACATTTAAAGGTTACAACGTTAAAAAAAAATTTTTAAAGTTATTTAGCGCCGTGAAACCTAAAATAAAAAAAACAGAGGCTCTGTGTCAAGAGTACATTTATCTCGATTTCTGCGTACGTTGGTGCGGTATATTTTACAGTGAACTATGATACATAAAATCATAGGGCTATGGATAATTATGGATAAGTAGTAAATTGCGCTTGTCTGAGCTGAGAAGAACGGACCCGCGGATCGTCGTTAATAATTGGCCTGATAATCATTCTTTCTTAGCCTATCTCCGGCTCCGCCAAGAAGGTTTTTAGTGTCGGTGTGCACTAGCAGAAATATCTGACAGCTGTCATTTTGCAGCAATATAAAAACAAAATTTGATGAAACTTTCATGAAAAATTGACACTATGGTAGGAAATAAATCGTGATTTTGGGCAGTATCTCGATTTCGTGCAAATCTATGATTATTTAGCATGATTCTATGCAAATAAAAATAGGAAGACGAAGCGCATGCAAACCGTGTAAGCTTAGAGTAGGCCTACTGTATCTCGCCAAGTTTCAACTGATGCTAACGGAACTTTTATGGGACATTAGTGATAGGGCCTATCGGGTGAAATTTTGGAAGGTGCAAACGTGGCTAACCTATAGGGTTTTTTAGCACATTAAAAAAGATTTTAGACGAATCAGATACGCATTATGCACTATAATTATTTACTTACTTACTTACTTACTCACTTATTTACTAACTTGCGAAGGCTCTCTTACAGTAAGCTGCCAAAAAATACCCACATTCACAGCAACAAGTATGACATTCTACTGTATAGGCTTAGGCTTACGGAACGTTTAAAGAAGATGTACAATCTGAATGCAAGTTGCACTAACAACTGAGTTTAAAATTTGAAACCCAAGGTAGGGTGGCGAATACTGTTTTGCAATAAAAAAAATCAACGAATAAGAACGTTTTTGAATAGCACAACGTGAAAACTGAACTCAGTTAGAGTGAGAAACTCCCCAAAACGTGTTTAGATTGTTGTGTAACAACATGAAGAACGTTTTACTTGAACAATACGAATAAGTTATCACAAATTTCTTTGGAAAGATTTTTTATTGTAATAATTAAGCTCATTTCAGTTCAGTTCAACTAATGTTTAATTTGTGATAAAGACACTATGCTATTCAGCTGCACTTACCGAAATGTTACCAGACTCCGATGTTGAGCAATATCACAGCTTTTCCACTGATATACTGTAGATCAACGATAATATAACAACGATCAGTCACTCTTGTTTGGTTCTTCAGCGATATGACGCAAACTGACTGTTTTTTTCTGACTACAGTTGCTTATACGGCCCGGTCATTCAGTCTGTACTGACTGCCTCGCTAGTTGCTAGGCCTACCTGCTCTGATTGAATTACAACGTTGATAACTTCCTCAGCAGCAGCAGCAGCAGCAGCTGAATGAAAACTTCTCCGATTGGTCACTGAACTTTTGCGCCCCGCCCATCGCAAGTGATTGATGGCCGGGAATAAACTGATGAATTAAACAGGTGCATCGTCTGCAGCTGCTGAAGCATCCAGTGCATTGCATTCTTCCTCATCTGTTGGCTTACTTATGCAGATGATGAGGAAACTGACTGGTAATGAGCCAGTGACAGATGCGCAGATGAAGTTTAAACCAATAAATTGTCATTTTTAAGTCGACTTAGACACGAGTTACTTTATAGTACAATGTTTTAGTTCTTCAATTAAACATCTCGTTAGAATTTGAAACTTTCTCTGTTACTTTTCCTAAAAGTTAAAAGCTCCCAAACTGCACCGTAAGTCATAAAACAAGTTCATTTGTTCTTGGATTTACAGCATATAAACTGCAGTATGTTGTAAGCCTACAGGCTACAGCAGGTAGGCTACAACAAGTCCGTAGTAACAAACAAGAAATTTGAGCTAAGGCTCACGAGACGCGCAGAAGCTTATAGCAGTTTTTGTTCGCAAACTGTCAGTCTATCTTCAGCTGTTTTCACGAAAGACTGACGAACAACGGTAAAATAACGACTTTTACGGGGGTACCGCTCTTTGATGCCCTCGTGCGCAGGTTTCCTTGAACCTAGAAAATCGAGACTTAAACCGTCCTAATCTATGTTCAATGCTAAAAATTTATACGCAGCTGGCCTATGTCTGTCTCAATTGGTTTCAGCGCAATTCGCTCTTGAAAAGTGTCTCGCAGCACAAAATCGCCAAAAAATCCATAAAAACCCCTATTTAAACGTTCAAGATAATCCAAGGTCATTGAAATCGGTGGCAATCGAGAGCCAGTGTACGACTTCCTATTAGTGATTAATAGTAACCTAGCTCGATCTCGCATCGTTACTGAGATACAGCGACTTATTTGCCAAAAATCGCAAATTTTGCCTAGCCCCCTCTCATTTAGCGGTCTCGTTCGGGGTGACCCCTTCGAATTTATGGAAAAGCTTTACGGTTCCTAAAACTAGAGTTTTCCAGGCAGCCGATGGTGAAGATTTGGTAATCCTAGCTTGCACCGTTTTTGACTGATCCACCCGTGTGACAGATGACCGCCGCCATCTTGGATTTAATTTTCGTTTAATATTTAGGCATACCTGCATGTAGGACATCCAGCGTAATACACATGCCGAATTTCGTGCAAACATGTGCAATAGTAAACGAGTTATGAGCGATAGATAAAATTCAAAATGGCAGCCGCCGTCATCTTGAATTTATCATTTTTGTCTATTTAGGTCAAATGGTCTATTTCCGGTAGCAGCCGTCTACATCACTGCAAAATTTCATTCATCTACGTCAATCGGCGGCTGAGTTATTGCTGTTTGTGCAAAAATCTAAGATGGCGGTCGCCGCCATCTTGGATTTAATGTTTTGTTTAATATTTTGGCATACCTGCATGTAGGACCTCCGGGGTAATACACATGCCAAATTTCGTGCAAATATGTGCAACAGTAAACGAGTTATGAGCGATAGATGAAATTCAAAATGGCGGCCGCCGCCATCTTGAATTTATTATTAAGGGGGCAAAGGCAATGGTCCTGTATATTTACTAAACTACAGTGTGTTTTGGAGCAAATGCAAAATTGTCAGTGATAATAAAGGAAAGTAAAACAGAGCTCATTCGGCGCAAACCTTCGTCAAAGTCATATTGCTGCCAGTCACTAAAACCGATCTAGGTTTAACACAGTCGTATATTTTTAGAAATTCATAAGATCTGAACACGCGCATGTAAATTTTTTGTTTGCGTTTTTTTTTGTTTTCGCTTTATTGCACTTGTAGCGTGCGGTGACGTAAATGCAAATTTTACAGTGGCGTCCTGCTTCTTAAAGTCGATAGAAAACGGTCCCCTGACCCCTGTAATTCATTGCCGTGGAGCAGTTGAGTTTACGACTGAACGCTGCCATATAACGACCTTATTCCGCACATTATTCCGCCTTACAAATAGTCCCGGAAGGCAGTAACAGGAAACAGTATGGCGGCGGTCGGGAGGGTAAATCACGGACGGAAAGCAGTACAAGGAGAAGTGCGCGGATCTATAGATTTTCATTTTCTAACGTCCGACAATTCCATTAACGAACAGGCGCCGGTTCACTGATGTGACGCCTAACAGACAGGAATGCAGAAAGGGAACATTGGCATGACAGCATGATGCGAACTGCCGCCCACGAACCATTACGTAACTCAACCGACAAGACAAGCAAAACTGAATAATTCAAGAGTCAAAAAGAATGACCGGAATAACCACTGTGGCAGATCGGGGTAAAGCAAACGTTGCGCATAGTGTAGGCTTTCAACGAAAACCGCAAATGCTGCCCTCACATTCAGTCCGAATTCACAATATACTTGCACTCGATTCCAGAAAAAGAGCCCCTTAAATACACCATTGAACACAATTTCGTAACAGACGTATGGGAACCATGTATAAAATTTTTACCAACTTGGCTTTAGGCCTACATGTATGTATTGCGATATTTTTTATATTGTTCAGGGATGTGCACGAGACCTTTTGAGCCGAGACCGAGACGAGACCCGAGACCCAGACGTTCAAAATTTTGTCCGAGACGAGACCGAGACGTTGCAGCTTCCAAGACACTGGCCGAGACTTTGAAGCTCCCGAGACTATAGTGAAACACATTGACAACGAAAAAAAAATAATACGTATTAATTAACTCGTACCATGGTAAGCGCTTTCTATTTGTGATATTGCGGGTTTTTGCACTTTAATTCGACATGAATAATTAACGGCTTGCACCATAAAGGATTGCAACTGCAGTGCTGTAGACAGGAGCCAGTATGTTAATCGCAATTTGCAAGCAACTAAAATTAGTAAACTACAGCTGATTATAGCCTTATACGCCGTCTACATTTGGCTAATAGTATTCATTCTGACATCATGCACTTTACCTTCATTGCGACTATGTCATTTTTTATGACGAAAAAAGACTGGCATGACATAATTCTGCTTTATTATAAATAAGTAAATGAAAGAGTAAAAACACTGTAAACGAATATGTCTAAGCCACAGAAGTCATGCTGGTTAGTAGGCCTATCGCTCTAACTGCAGCTACAGCATGCACGGCGCGCGCCTGCACAAAACGTCTCGACGAGACGCAATGGCCCGAGACCCATGACCGAGACGAGACGTTACTACGTCTCGAGACCGTCTCGAGACCGTGACGTCTCGACCGAGACCACATCTCTGATATTTTTTAATTTAACACTAACATAGAAAGTGAGCTTGCGTATTCGTAGGCCTAGTGTTGGAAATGTCAATTTTTCATCTTTTAAAAAAAATTATTACCTGTGCAATATACTGCTTAATTGTCGTGAAATTTCATATAAAAAAAAACGACGCAACGGCAATTAAGAAAATATAATGAGTAAGCTTTATCATTATTTTTACTCCTCGCGCGATACGTTCCTAACGTAGCGAAGAGGAGTATATGAAATCAATGTAATATTCAGGACCGACCGACCGACGACCGACCGACCTCTGTTCCTGGAAGAGCCTTCCTGGGAGAACTTCAAACGGCCATATCTCCATAACGGTGCTAGACAGACGCATGGTCACTATGGACCACCCATAGGAAGTCGACTCACGGGAGTCAAATGGTCAGGTAATCAATGACGTCATGTGACCGCAAACGATCAATCTCGTGACCCATTATCCTTGAGGCGCTATATCTCCGTAAGAGTGCCAGATGGACGCATGCGTTGAGATATAACAAGACAAATGGCAACTAGCGTCATCGACCGTAATTGAAATTTTTTTTATCAGTTCCTAAAATGGGGCAATATTTTATTAACTTCGGAGAGACAATTTCCGATAACAATCACGACGTCAGTCACTATTAGTATAATGTTAAACGGGTTTCAATTGGACGCCTGGTCTCTGATACAAACCGAAAGGAACGAAAAAGCTTTAAAAAGAATACAAAAGATAATGATGCACTCGAGGAGTACATTAGATTGTACGTAGAAAATGTGCACGAATTATTATCAAATTGCTGTGGATGGGAGTCCGTGCGTCGTGGAGTCCGAGCGCCTCTTGCCGGCAATGCGGCGAGTAGGATCAATAGGTCGCCGATAGATCAATGTTGTGACGAAAAATGGCGCATGTTGAGCACTGCCCCTCGCCAGCAACATTCAATAGACGACTGTGGTACAGCAGCAAGCGCAGACTGAAACCTGTGCCTAGTCACGCGTTACACTCAACTCAATCTGGCCCACCGTAAGGAAATGAAACCTACATAGCGTCTGCACGCGTTACGCTCAGCCTAGTCGGTCCGTTCGTTCGTCCGTCCGTCCGTCCGTCCGTCCGTCCGGTGCCTTGTCGTCTGTCGGTGCGGTCAACTGCTCCTGCACGCATGCGCGGCCGCAGTCTTTGACTACAGACGGACGGACAGACGGACCACGCTACGCAGACGTCTGTCGCAATAGCCGGCAGTTGCCACCTCCGTCTTTGACTACAGTTGTGCGTTTCGTTTCGTCGAGTGATTGATCGAGCTATATGCGATTAGTGATGCTACTACGAATACTCGCTATATATGTTATATTCGGCAAAAGTATTCCATAACACTTTTGACAGACGAGTAATAACAGCATCGTTTTCGTACACAACGTCAGCTTCCGATAGCACACTTAAAACATATAATAAAATGTGTTAGACTAAAAACATGAGACTGTTAATCACAAAAATACACAAAATAATACGATAAAATACGACGTAACGATTGGATAAATGAAAAAATATATTGCGCGAAAGTATACGTCTACTGCTATGTACTGATGATCTAAACTAAACTTATCATTATATTAGATTTATTTATTCTGCTTAACGGTGGTCTATTCGTTTGTCCTGGGACGTTCTTAGTACGAGCATTACACCAACAAAGCACTGTCTACTGAATGAACGTGTAAACTTTATCCATCTGCCTATCACAACCAGTACGATGATATGTATTATACTGTCCTGATAATTTTTTCCAAACTGCGTCAAGCAACACACCGGTAATGCACACAAGTGCGCTAATCGAACACCTATAAAGTATCGATTCGAATTGGAAACAAATAGCGAGCTGCCCATCTCTATCGTCGTCAACAAAACAGCTACTGTAGCTCGCATTCCAGTGTCGAAGATCGGCGACTATTCACTAACATTCCACCCGTGCTATCAAAACTTCACAGAAAAAAACGATTTTTGCAATGCGATGGGAATTAGACCTGAAAAATCTTAATTTTGTGAAAACATTTTTCCATTTTTCGGTTTTTAAATTTTAGATGTAAGGTTTTAATAATATATTTGTAAGTGTTTTAATGTACAAAAACACGAGACAAATTTTTAAGTCACACGATTCTCCACGCCGTTGTTTTCGTTGAGTACTCGTGTCGTGATAACTTAAAAATTACGATTAAAATATGAGGTAAGATTTGATTTGTATCCTAAATAGCAAGACAAAACATGTAAAGTTTTTAAAGGTTTTTAGAAACCTAAAACGTAAAATTATCAAAACTGGGAACAAATGCTAAAGCAATTGCCAGCGTGGCTACAAAGAAGTTATTATCTTGCCACTGCAGCAAAAAGCGTTTTACGAACGCAAAAAAAATCAGGTAGAGCAAGACAGGTTTAGCAACCACCATCGCCGAGAACGAAACGCAGCAGAGATAGAGTGATGAGGGTTGAAATGGGGAGCCGATCTGGGGCACATCGTAAGCTCCCTAGCTGCCGGGTGGTTGGGGATCCCGATCGAAAAAAAAATTCGGCTCAGTTTTATCACCTTTTATCACTTTTATCCACCTTCTGGTGGAACGATAACAAAGCGAGCAAAAGAGATTTTTTGTGGCATCTTCGACTTTTACCCTCAATGTGATTTGCAGTTCAAGTAACGAGGCATGAGTTGGCTGTGAAACACTACTTGAGGTGTTTCTGACGTCAACTACAGACGACGTCATGAAGGCATCATATCTTCTTCTTTTGCATATAAGTCAATCTGCTGATGAAACCGGTTTACTGTTGCACCGGAGTGCGGATTGCGGTCCCCCGCACCAGGCGGGCACCGTGTGATGACGTCATACGACCGCGTCTCGACTGTTGCTATGGATACGTCGTGGCGCCGCCAGCCTGTGTGGCAACAGCGGCTGCTGACTGTCTAACATGTAAGATGCTCGTGGCGGGGGAGGCGGCGGCGGAGGAATTCTGCTTCCGGTGGTCACGTGATCGTCGCCCAATGTCGAAATGTCATTGCTAAAGGTCACGCCGTAAGCTGGTTCTCTGTTGTCGCCGAACGTCACATGAACGTCACTTACCTACACGCACGCACACACAGTGTCATGAGTTCAAAGTCGAGCTCAAGGTGAAAATGTTTAATTTGGATACTGTATAACTAGTTCCCATTTTCAAGTCATGCACAATTCTGATCGAATATTTACAAAAAATTACGTTTTATATCGCCGGGAAGTTGACGGTGGCTTCACAACTTTTCTGCATATATTTTGGACGTGGTGATTTCACGAAAAAACAAAACACAAAACATCTGCCGAGTATTTCTAAAGATGTTCGTTTTTGTCTATCATGCAACTGCGGCGTCGCACGCTTTTCGGAAAGCACGTTCGGACTCAGGGCCGCGGGCGGACGAACTACCCCAACGCATGAAGCCTGCGTCGCTAACTATCGAAGGCGGAGGCACAAAAGGTCCAGAAATTGCAACGTATGCAGATTGCGAACAGTCACTGTGGACGAGGGATGCAATATTGCAGCATATAGTACAGCAGCGTCATCCTTGGAGCGTTGTCGGAGATTATACGTCAAAAGCGGCGACTAACCATCCATCACCATCAGTCACTCGACGTTTGTCTGCTGCTAGAGCGCTCTCAGTATTAATGCCCAGCAGCCGCAGCCGGGATTTCCGCTAAGGCAGCCACGTGAGCCTCCTCGGCCTCAAATGAGAGTAATTCACCCAATTAAGCCCACATCCGATCCACGCCCGAGCAGCGGAAAGAATGGCCGTTAGTTGTTTCACAGAATAAAGAAAACAAAGACGTTGTATGCCCCCTCAGTCCTCCATAAGATATGCGACTTTCAGCACAATTGCGAGACTGCATCCACAAATTTTGACCGTTTGACCTTGAAATTTGATGTTTCGCTGGTAAAGCTTATTGTTGTTGCACGAAACTAAAGCGATCTTTCAGTGCTTTAAAGCTGCTGAGAGCTACGATTGACTCGCCATAAACAGCGTGACAGTTGTTGAAAAAAGATTAAGGGTCAAAAATTGGGGATCAGCAGTCAAATTTGTTAGGTCCAGTTTCTCCACCTTTTCCCAAAAAATCCTGTTACTGAACATAGTTATTTACAAAATCTTATACATAACTAAGTTGCTGACTTGCAAAGATATTAATATGAGGAAGAAAAGAAGATAAAAAATTCACAGCAAAACTCGTAAATTAAGCTCCGAATCGGTAAAAAGCCGCGTAATTTAACGACATATACACACGTGTCCGTTGTTGTCGCGGATATCCGACGGAGTATGTATCATTGCTACTTTTCCGTTACTGCACAGCGGCACCGCCATCTTCTCCTCGCGTGACGTCACTTCCGGATCACATGACTCACGCCTTCGTCGTCGTCGTCGTCGGCGTCGTAGCAGAATACAAGACGAGAGGCAGAGAACGCTGATTATGGAGCAGATTGAGGCGAGGGTTACTAGCAATAGCAACTTAGAGTTGGAGTAGAGCAGACTTATAGGAGAGCGGGCAGCAGCGGGCGAACGGACTGACAAAGGAGGGTAAACAGGTAAAGAACGATTCACAGCGATATTCAGAGTAGCAGACGCCGACCTACAGACAGACAGACAGACACATATTTATTTAGTTATTTGGTTAATATTCAAATTGTGCACTACTGCACCAATTGCATTCAAAGGAAAAAAATAATTTAAAAAAAATAAAAGTATGAAATTTACCATGAAGCAAACAACGGATTCGCAGTTTAACGAATTTTATCACATGGCCGTAGTCTAACTTTCATCTTGAGATCTAGGCATTGTATATTCTGCTACAGACTAAAATTTGGTCGTAATCCTTCATTCTAGCACATGAGGAGGTATGGGGCCCTATTTTTTGCACATCTGACCTTAGAACGATCGCGATATTAAACCCTGGATCTTCAAACCTATTCAGTTAGTTTATAGCTAAGTTCAGCTACATCAAAAACAAAAGTCTGGGGGTTAAATTTTTTTGAATGAGTCTTGAAATATCAGACAAACAAACGTTTTGGGACGCACAGACTGATGGACTGACGAACTCATAAAACAAGAAGCCCAGCTATCGCTAGGAAAAGCCGACCATACCGCCCACATCCAAAACCCAACGTCCGAATTCCAGTCATGGAGAGAAAGCTATTTGTCAGAAATGAGACAGTTTCATGCACGCTATGTTAACTGAACGCTGTCTCAAAAGCTACAATAAACGCTAGTATAACAAACATCGCACGTGGTCATTTTGCCAGGCGATATAAATAGCTACAAAGTAAATAAACAAGGAATATATCGGACGCATGTTTTCAAATATTTCTCACAATAAAAACGCTTGGCTCGGGTAGACACGATACAGCCTATACAGTTCTTGTTGCAGTACTGACCCTCAAGATGAATGATTTTCGTGTCATTTGAAAGTCAATATGCGAGTTCCTATTAGTGATGAATAGCAACTTAGACCCTATCTCCCACAGTTTTCGAGATACGACCACTTATAGCTTTAAAATTCCACTCAAAATTGCGGCCAAACCGCTGCAGATGGACATATGGTTACCATTGACAGCCTATAGGAAGTCGCCACCGCCCTATCCAATGGTACCATCGCAGACTCCCTACCACTTACCGTTTAACCACAATACCGCACAACTGGCATTGCATAGTGCGTTATCACTCTTCAAGGTTATCCAAGATTAATGATTTATACGTCATTTGAAAGCCAGTATGCGGCTTCCTATTAGTGATCAATATAGCAACCTAGCCCCTATCTTGCACCGTTTAGCCACAACACATCCGTGACAGACGGACGACAGACGGACGACAACTATGACAACAGTTCGACTTTCGCTAAAGTACAGTCGGCTAAGAACGCGTCCGTTTGATTATTTTTACAACTATATACGAACTGGCTTTTTTACAGTTTATTTATCAAAATACACACATATTTTCGTCAGTTAGGAACAGCACTTATATCTCTGATAAAAACCAAAGCATTTCGTTTTCGCTTTGTTGTATCGCACGTAGAGACACCGCCTTATACCTGGGTGGAACGCCGTGGTCGGTGGCCGTCACGTCCAGCCGAAACAACCGGAAGTCGATGTCAGACAGTGCACGCGCGACCATCACGTGACCCAGCTTCTGGTCGATCTTAAACCTGAGTTTGTCCGACCCCGGCGACGTGATGTCGTACGTTACGTGACCGTTCTTCTCAATGTCACGGTCAAGGACGCGCAGTCGAGCGGCAACCTGACCGATCGGAAGCTTGCTCGACACGTAAACGGTGTTGTTAAAAGGAGCCGGGAATAGAAACTCGGGACTATGGTCGTTCGTATCGACTACCTATACGACAGTACATAAACAGCAAGTAAGTTCAAAACACGGAAAAACTTTCGTGGCAAAATTCTTGCTAAAGCAACACGCTGTGCATCGTAAAAACATTTGGCAGATGTTTCAGACATGGTTACGTGATAAATAGAACGCTTGCCGGTTAAGTTTGTATATAGACCAGGTGCAGAAATTATAAAAAAACACAAGTTGAAGGAATCACACACATTTTATTCACCGCATTCGGTAGACAGAAAATACACGGAGAGTAAACAATGATATAATGAAGCTAAACTAGAACTTAACTAAAACTTAACTAAAAATGTAAGAAAATTATAATGTCAATAGCCACAACTCAATGCATCAAGACAGCAGAGCTGACATAAAAAGTTATTAGAATGGATGAACCGTGACAACAAAAATTCTTTTACGTCTAGAAATTGCATCAGCTACAGGTATGCATTTGAACATATTCAGCAATAACGTCATCAGGCGTAGTGTGGAATATTTTGCTGAAACAACTCTTAACGACATATTGCAAAAACCTAGACAAAGAAAACGAAAACCAGTCAGAGAACATAAATATCCGAAAGAAGACACTTTGTTCTGCCAAACAAATAAATTACTGAAATCACGTTCATCGTCATAAACATCGGCTTTATTTTCTTGGTTGCTGGCTTTTTTCAGTTGTTGCTTTTGTCATGATTTATGTCAGCTTGTGCTACAGCATTGCTGCGTTTGACGATAGACGACGATGTAGTGTTTAAAAACAGAAACTGTAGTGAAGCAACTTTGTTTTGATCTTTGCCAGACTTTGCGTTATTTTTTTATGGCCTACGATAGAAATAAATGGTGGTTTCTGGCAAACAATATGGATGCATGTCAGCTTCGTCGACGTCGCCAATACGTTAAAGAAGAATATTTATGCTGTTTCGTTTTATCACTTATGATGAATAAGCACGAAAAACAGATGACAAAATACATTCCTTAAAATTTTTGGACTTATACTGAAAGTTAAAAAACAGTGCGAATAAATAATTTAATTACGCGAGCTCAAACCTTTTACTTCTTTTACTAACTGCACGAAGTTATTTTCAATTAATGCACTGTATACATAACTGAGGAGAAAAATAGCCATCAACATATATGTGACTTCGAAAGCATAGAAACAAAAGTGGCGTGTCGTAGCAATAGCGCGTTGGTCTCGTCTCGATCAATAAAGTTACTCTACAGGGTGGGCCAAAAAAACGTGCCACTTTACTTTCGTCCATATCTTCATCAATTATTGACCGATTTTGAAAATTTTTTCACTGACACACTCTGCAGACAATTTGCGATAATGTGATTATTATAGATCCCACCACACCATAAATGCGTTTCTGCATTACCTTGTGAAATATCAATGAAATATGCATACATAACGATAATAAAAAAAAACAAACATTTTGGTAAAATTAAAAAAAACACTTCAGACCAACATTGCAGTAAATGGTCTGTATGACACTAGACTGTGTGGGTCTAACACAGTCTAGTGTCATTTAAGTAAATGAAAAAAAACACTTCAGACCGCAGTGTTGGTCTGAAGTGTTTTTTTTCATTTACTTAAATTTTTGTTGTTATCGTTAGTTTTTACTTACATTTATATTTCACAAAATAATGTAAAAACGCATTTATTGTGTGGTGGGATCTATAATAATCACATTATTGCAAATTGTCTGCAAAGTGTGCCAGTAAAAAAATTTTGAAAATCGGTCAATAATTTGAGAAGATATAGACAAAAGTAAAGTGGCACGTTTTTTCTGGCCCACGGTGTACATCGGACCCAGTTACTTCTCGAATGTGTGACTGTTTGCGGGTGCAACCCGATGTATTATAAGCCATCGGGTCTATACTTGGCCTTCTACCCTGCGTGAGATGGTAAAATAAAATTCAGCTTTCGGGCTGAGAGCTATGCTCATCAACGAACCGGACGAACTCTCACAGAGGCTAGACCACGATGACCAGTTGACCACACCACAAACGTTGTCGTGGATATTACTATAAAGGTCAAAAGGTCAAACCTGGACGCTGACGTCAGCAGTACTGGACATGGCCGGGGCTCGCAGGTCAGAAGCGACTACAACAAGCCGATGTATAGATCGTTCCTCTCTGTCTAGTGACACTTTGGCTGTAATTTCTCCCGTGTCTGAGTCGATGCTGAACAACTCAGAGCTCGACTGCAACTTGTACTCGAAGCCGCTAAACTGTTCACTGTCTCTGTCCACTGCTGACACTCGCCCGATCTGCAGGTACACGACAGAACATACAAAAAACATGGTATGAAGAAACACCGTCAAAGGGAGACCGGGGTTGGTTGAAACACTTTCGGTCCAAAGATCATATCTGAAAATTTATTGCGTTCAGTATGAGTTTCTGTTATTACTGTGTTCATTTAGCAACAAAAGCAATAAGTCTGAATAACAAAACTGTGTTTTGTTTTGTGAAAAAAGTACGAAAAATAACAAGTATCCTAATGTCTCAACCAACCCCGAATCTGTACTGGTTGAGACAACGGCAGTCGTGGTTGAGACATCAAAATTATGTTGAAATTAAGGCTTTATAAATCGCTTATTTATATGAGGAATTGCCAATAATTAGTGTAGAAATTAGCTCAAATGAATTAGAAGGGTCAGAGGCCGAAGTGTTCGGTGATATAATCAGTGGCGTTGTTGCATGATATTTAGACTGAAAGTGTCTCAACCAGCCCCGGTCGCCCTTCACATTGCCTGGTGTCTCAAGCAACCCCGACGAGGGTGACCCAGCTTTGCAACCCGTAGCACTTGTATTATCGCTTATAAATTGATCGCGCTCACGCTTTTGAATGCCATGTATATCAATCTCTCAGAATGTAACTCATTGTTAGAGGTGACGACGACTATTACCTTAGAAGACAGAGTTGAACGGTTATCTTAAATAAAATTTTGCGCCTCCAAAACAAATATTCGTAAAAAAACTAAAACGTCTCCACAAATATAGACGTATTGCGATTATTATTTAATTATTTATTATATTTTGTAGATAAAAACTTATATACCATAGATAAAACACAAAAACTTTTTGACGGCGGCGGTGTCTCAACCAGTCCCGCTCTCGCCAATATCTTTGATCAAACAACATTCTTGTTAATAATGGTGAGATATGACATATGGTCGGAAAAGTCAATTATTTTATGCCGTGAGCGATGTATTTTACCCGAAATTTGAAGATTTACACCTGGAACTAAATCAATCATTGATGCCAAGGCTCAAATTTGGGGGCCCTTTACTGACAATTTGTTTGCTTACTGACCTATTCGTTTTACTTTCCTTATTTAGAGTTTCCATTACCATTTTCAAAATGTAATGGATATAAAAATGTTAGATCGATCGTCGGTGGAAAATGCTTTTCTGTTTCCGTAGCCAAATTTAAGTTAATCAGTATTTTTTTCTTCTATGTGATTACTTTTGATAATCTTTATTCACCAGCACAATGTGGTAGGTAACGAAACAAAAATACATAAAACAGTTACTACGCTATCGCACGTCACAGACAGACACACATGACCTTAACTATATACTGAGTATTCTAACAAGTTAATGTAGAGAGCTGAAGTTCAAGTTTGTTTTTGAGCGGCAAGTATTTGAGACTCCCACTTATTAGTTTAGATGTTAACTACCTATAACGTGCATTAATTAATAAAGCGCTAAATGACTGCTGAATGAAAATGAGCACTGTTGGATAACATCGGCCGCAATGCATGACGGTGTCGGTTTTCTTAAAACTACAATATACTACCGACATCGGCGACAGCCCAGTCCCGTGCGCGTATGATCAATAAGCAATTTTACCCACGTCCATATATCCAGTTCACAACCACACCATGACGACAAGTTATTTCACGATCATGCCTGCGTACCCCTCAGTATCCCAACAGCCCCAGCTGCTATGCGGTGTCTTGTGTCTACAATGACGGCTAATTGCATTTATCTCAGCAATTACACGCTCGTCCTGCGGTGCTCTTTACTCCAGTATGTGCACTGCACGTCAGACCATTAAACAGAGTTATCTCGGCACTCCATCTGCGCTGAGACCAACACTCGTAACTCGTAAGTACGCGTAGGTGGGCCTATTCCACGAAGAGCCACCAGCTTTGCTTTTACGCTTGAGTAGGCCTACTCTGGGGAGAATTTTTTTAAAATAGCGTAATTAATTTATGACCACAATGCAACGCGGCTGGAAAACAACCATAAAAGACAAGGCACGGGATAATAACACAGGTTACAAATGATCGAATTAAAGATTAAAGAGACCATTGTCGGCCCACTAGTTTTTCCTGTACAATTTGAGCACTGTTAAAACGCCTAGCGCTAAAAAAGGCCCCCTACAAGTGCTATGAACTAATTAGAGTTTGATAAATGGCGTGTGGGGTGGAAAACAGAATTACCCGCGTGCGTCGTACCTCAGTGGGGGCCGGTTGGTTTTCCTCGACTGTAAATAAGTAAGTAGGTTGTAGAAACATCGGTCTTTCGTCGTTAACATCGTCGATCGTGATAATCACCAGGGCGGACCCAGTCTGACGTAACGTAGCTGCCTCGTCGACGGCTAGCACAGGGAACCTGAATGCGTCGTAACGCTCACGGTCGATGGACTCGTGAGCGCTGACGACACCGCGCTGATCGACGTGGAAGATAGACGCCACGCTGCCTGGAACGCTGTAATGCACGCGTCCGTTGTCTCCCGCATCCCAATCAGTTGCCGTTACCTGGCGCACAACACCTGGTTGTCATGGTAACCGAACGTGACGCGGATGTCGAGAACTATGTAGAAACGCCCGCAGAATTATCTTACAGCAAACCCGGAGGCCAGCAAATATTCGGAATCAAATTCAAAAACAATTTTGCGTTTCAACATACCTAATTTCAGCAGTGCTGTAGAACGTGATTAGGGGCCTGATGGGTGCAAGTGAGATCACATTTAACTGCTTGCTTAACTACCAGTTAAAATTCACTGCATTGGAGTCAATAACGCACGTACTGCAACTGACTATACGTTGCGGCCAAGAATGAAAAACAAGCAAGCCTATGGACGTAAAAAAAGTTTGACCTTTCATGATCTCGGCGACCACACAAGTTGTACACGTGCAGGCTTACATACAGAGGCGTTATGACACTGTTATCTTTATCGAATTTGCGGGTACAAAATAGAATTACCGTACACAGACGCTTTCTGTTACTACCAATAGCAACAGCCACATTGTAGCAGAAACTGTACGATATTCGCATAACCTTATTTTCATTTTCTTCGTCTTCCAAATCCTTTCGGAAATATCGCACTTTACTGTCAACAGTAGCTCCGTTAAACGTAGTTAAATACAATAAAGACGTCAAGTCAGTTAATTTTTGCACAATTAAACAGAATAGTAAGTAAGTAAGTAACAGTTTATATTATCGCTAAGCAAGTAAATAAGACCTGTAGGACGGAGACACCGATGTAGTTGTTTTCTAGCATTGACGCTTTATACGTCTGTTGGCTGAACACGGGGGCGTGGTCATTCACGTCTCCTACCAGCACTTCTAATGATTTCTCGCTCACACGTGATGCCTTACATAAAATACATTTACAATCACACATTTTGTTCTGTAGCTGCTAAAATAGTATTGCAGACTGCAGTCAATAAAATGCGAAGCAAACATCGAGCAAACATCGAGCTGGCTCGTCCAGCTAACTAAAGCCAGCTCGTCGAGCCAGCTTCATCGTGTAAACGGGGTATAAAATTGCGAAAACAGTACCAGTGCGAACTGAGTGCGGTTTAAATATAAAGAAAACAGTTTGCCGCCTTCTGCAGTTGATTTTTCATTACCATCACCTTTCCAACAAAAATTACGCAGTGCTGGTTTTTTAAAATACACACCAGTAAGTAATTACGTAAGTAAAACCTAGGTTCATATAATGCGAAAGTTCTGAAAACCTTTAGGGCGCTAGGAGTAGGCCATGACATCACGGTTTTACGTTTTTCACCGTAATTGTTTAATTTTTGTGTTCCCTGTTTTAAATAATCCAAAGGACACTTACAACTGCCCAGAAGACACAAAAAGTTTTTGCAATTTTATGCCCCGTTTACACGATGAAGCTGGCTCGACGAGCTGGCTCTAGTTAGCTGGACAAGCCAGCTCGATGTTTGCGCGACGTTTGCTCGATGCTTGCTCGATGTTTGCTTGATCGTGTAAACGGGGTATTAACCTGCAGTCGTGCGTCATAAAGCAAACGACGGTGCACTCTATGCGACATAAACGCGGTTTATGTGCGCTACAATGGTATAAACTCGTACTGCGTACTCGTCTACTCACTCCAGCAGTGCTGTAACCAATATTAATAACACGCTAACTACAGAAAAGTTACCTACCTTTCCAGCATCCACCGCGTTTCCGCCGCCGCCGCCATCTTGGCAGCGAATGGTCACGTGATATCTCTCGGTGAGTTCGCGGTCCAATATGGCGGCCGTTTTAAGCTGGTACTCGGTGGAGTAACGACGGACCAGCTGGAAGGCGGCAGGCGTCGCAGGCTGCGAAATAACGCTGCAGTTGACCTGACCGTTGAGCGCGGAATCAGGATCAATCACAGTCACGTGACCGACGAAAGTACCTACCGCAACGTTCTCCGAGACCTACCACAGTCACTGAAGGTTTACTAAAAACATGACAGCACAGGCACTTGATTAAAATTATGAGAGACACAGAGAAAACGTCACGGAACAACGGTTGACATTCACACACACATATATATATATATATATATATATATATATATATA
>Ga0209367_1005080_pt1 | contig 18241 bp, 16 predicted proteins | sample WorMetLIZISLAND2_FD_187412 | JGI IMG/M metagenome (GOLD analysis project Ga0209367, IMG submission 187412) | Marine gutless worms symbiont microbial communities from Max Planck institute for Marine Microbiology, Germany - Olavius geniculatus... ... | reverse complement strand
CACCAGAGATTACGCGGCTAATGTTTACCTACCCTAAGTCAATAGTGCGCGTTGTGCGTATGCTAATGCATTTGTGTGCATGCCACGTGACTTTGCTACCGGGGGAATTTCACCCCTCTAAATTTCTCCCAATCGGACTTAGGGCGCCGGGCGGACTCACGTTGGGCTTTGCCCCAAATTTCTAGTTGGCTAAAAGTCGCAAATTTTCTCACCCCCATTTTCATTTAGCTCTCTCGTTTTAAGTGACCCCCTTCGAATTTATAGGAAAGCTTTACGGTTTCTGAAACTAGAGTCTTCCAGAGAGCCGATGGTGCAGATTTGGTATTCCTAGCTTGCACCGTTTTTGACTGATCCACCTGTGTGACGGAGTGATCGACAAACGGACAGACAGACAGACGGACGGACAGATTTTGCGATGGCTATGACGTATTGAAAGCAGTAGCTGCTTTCGCACGTAAAAACTGCACAGTGTATCATCACTTGAGCAGACAGAATTGCAGCCAGCCGGAGCCGGTAGCTAGTCACTGCACTTATGGGCTCCCCGGCCATTGATCAACGCATGAAATTCAAACTTGACGTACAACATTTTCTCCTCCTCTCAACCTGCTTATCTACGGTCTCTTCTCAATTAAATCACACTCTAGCACGTTCTTCTGCGTTCTGCCAACACCAATCTGCTGTTGGTTCCACGTGTCCGCAATCCGCATAACCTTTGCCTCCCGCTTTGCCCCCGCAGTCTGAAACTCACTACCCTCTAGCATTCGCAGTTCTACCTCTGAAAACACTTTTCGTCGCCTCCTTAAAACTGACTGCTTCCAGCAGGCCGCTCCCCCGGTCCCCCAGCGGCTCAGCCAAGTGCCTCAGATTCGGCCACTGGTTGACAGCGTGGCACTCGTGCTGGTGCACTCTAAATATGCTGTTACTTACTTACTTACACTCAGAGCTATCGATACCGGGAGATTAATGACGTAACTTCCTGGCGACAACTTCAAAATGTAAACACGAAAACAAGTTTGAACTCGTAGAAAGGTTGCGATGATGTTTAAAATGTGACGATGGTGGAATTATGGGCAAAGTTGTATGAGGTTTGCTCTGTTTTATTGAACTGGCTGCACTAATTCGGTTTCGGTGTAATCAGGAAAGTCCCTTTGTACGGTGTATGATGCCCCAGTTTCGAGACCCTGCCGACTAACTATCCAGATCCAGATCCAGACTTACTTATAGGGCATGTCAGTTTAGCTACAGTCAGTGTTATTGTCAGTAGGGGCCACATTGACAACTGAGTGATTTCTAAGCTACCCAACCCTGACGCTGACATAACATCTGCAGATACGCACATCAGTCGATCCAATTTTTACCAGAGCCCGCCGATTTTGGTGAAAGGTTATCAACCTGTCCTCAAATTTCAGTTATTCAAAAAGCGTTTTTGCAAAGATTTACATCTTATGAGTTATTATCTGTAATAAAATTGTTGTTTTTTTGTAATTTTTTGAGGGAGATTTTTTTACTGTAAAACAGCAAGAATTGGCGTAGGCATGGCATTATGCCTTTCGATAGCCAATGCAACGTCGTGTATAATTTTAGCAAAATTGTGTTCAATGTAATGTACTGAACGTACCTTTTTTGATGGTTCAACATTGAAGTCTTTGATTTAGTCGTTTTCAGCATCAACATTTGAACCAGAAAACCATTGAATGTCGCAAAGTAACGTAACGTATTTACCACCGCGAGCTATAGTTATCATGTAGTGTGTCTACGCTTGTTTACATTTGCATGTTCGATTAATGTCAGCGATTAGATGTGAAATATATGACCAGGTAACTTAGCTAACACTAACCCTGACCGTAAAACCTAACCTTATCCCTAACCCTAAACCCTAACCCTAACCCCAACCCTTATTGAAATTCTTGCTCACGAGCGATTTAAAGTGCCCAGGTGTTACCAAAATAGTGAAAAATAGCGAAAGTCATTAAATTTTTTAGTGAATACCAAATCATTCACGCAAAAAACGTCAGAAAGAACGAAGATACATCATCCCAAGTCTGCTGAGGTACATTAACTTGCTTAAGTCGAGGTATTCTACTTTAGTCTGGTGCCAAAATTGGATGGCTGATAAAATTGTCTGATTTTGTTGGCCAAGATCGAACATGTTCTGTCTTGACAATTTTGTCTGCTACGCCAACTCTTTGTATATCAGTAAACAAATTTTGTTTATGTTGCTATGGTGATTGTCCAAAGTGCGTTAGCAGTTATTAGAAAAAAATGCACTTGTCACAGAACAGTATCCACGTCAGTCTGCATCCACAAATTTTGTCAGCATTTAATTTGCTATCAGTCTGTGTCCACAAAGAAGTCCTGTGTATCTGCATCTGCAACGTCTGCCACAGTTCACTGATCTTTAGAATGTATCCATTGCTAAGTAGAATTTACCAGAATTTCTGAAAATGCCAAATGTAATGCATGAGCAGTATAAACCCAAATAAAAAGCCATATTTGAGGCAAAGAGTCTGTGAGAGAATTGGTATTCTGATGGTAAGACTTGTGAAGAAGCATGTGTTGTGGCTGTAAATGAAGGCTGTTACATGCAAGAATGATGGATGATTGCTTAAGATTTAATGATAGATTATTATCAGATATGACATCTGATTGAATAGGACAGATAACTGACATTCGTTATGCTTCTGTTTTGTTATTGAGATGATTATACTGAGTTGTTAGTGAAACGGTATTTAAAAGTAATCAGAGTCTGTCAGAACAAATGTGGCCATTGGTTGAAAATTTTGGCATATTTTTTGCTGTTTTTGACTGGAACTTCAGTAGCTGTGGTTTGTAAATTTCTTGAGAAAATGGAAGGAAATAAATATTTAGACATTTGTTTCAGAAACTAAAATGTCCGGAAAAGACAAAGTTGAACTCCGTCGGTGCATTGAGCTGTTAACAGAAATGCTGGAAAATGAAGGCAGAGGTACATGTCTGTTTTTGCATATTTAGTTTTTATTTACTGGCAATTTTTGGAATATTTTTTATAAAATTTTTATACACTTTTAAAGAGAAATTTGACCATGTGTAATGTATTCATAGCTAGGGCAGCTCAAGTCTGCAATATTTTGTATTTTTACTTGTTCAAGCTAGTGGCAGTGATGTGGTGTTTCGAGGCAGTGCCTTGCCTAGAAGCTGCTTTGAGGCAGATTTTTACTGCCTTGGCCTTGAAGGTTGATGTCTTGGTCTTGGCTTTGTTACAAGACTGAGACCAAGACACTAACTTTCAAGGCAAGACGCAGCAGTACGCACTAGGTAAGTCGTCGCAGTACTAATACAAAATTGAAAGTTCACTGATGTCTAGCACTGCTGTTGAAATACATTTGTGCCATAAATCGTGACACTTGTGAGAACACAAATGTTTTTGCTGACTCTCAATACAGAACTGCCTTTGGCCGCTATTTTTTACTTCTTCAGTGTTTTTGCTAGGTTGGCATTTGTAGAACGGGTTTTCTCACAGGACAGCGTTATAATGCACCCTCGCCATTCAAAGACGTCAGACTCTGTACTTGAAAATCTGATGTTCCTAAGATCAATGGTAATTTGTAACTACAGGTCATAAGTTGATATGGACTACTGAACTTGCGTGACATAATGTAAAGATCAAGCTGAAGTTCACTGTAACTGGATCAACAGGATTATTGGGATTTTTTGTCCTAATAAAAGGTTTTATATCTGAGCTGTATGTTTTGTAGTGTGCTTATTTGGATTCAGACTTGTTCAGTATTCAGTATATTAAATGCCTTGGCCTTGGCCTTGGCTTCGGTCTTGAGAGTTAGTGCCTTAGTCTTGAGGGTTGATGTCTTGGACCCATCACCAGGGATGTGGTCTCGGTCGAGATGTCTCGGTCTCGAGATGTTACACTTACTAATGTCTCGTCTCGGACAAAATCCTCAACGTCTCTGTCTCGTCTCAGTCTCAGACCGATGCGTCTTGGGTCTCGTCTCTCTCTCAGAGCAGTATGTCTCGGTCTCACCCCAGTAGGTCTTGTCTCGGGTCTCGGGCCATTGCATCTCGTCGAGACGTTTTGTGAAGGTGCGCGCCGTGCATACTATAGCTGCAGAACGATACTAAACCAGCATGACATTTGTGGCTTAGACATATTCATTTAGAGTGTTTTCACTCTTTCATTTACTTATTTATCATAAAGCAGAATAATGTCATGTCAGTTTTTTTCCATCATGAAATAGTCGCAATGAAGATAAAGTGTATGATGTCAGAATGAATACTAGCAGCCAAATGTAGACGACGTATGAGGCTATAATCAGCTGTAGTTTACTAATTTCAGTTGCTGATAAACATAATGGTTCATGTCTACAGCACTGCAGTTGCAATTCCTCATTTTGCAAGCCGTTAATTATTCAGTGATAATTGTCAAAATAAAGTGAAAAAACCCACAGTATCACAAATAGAAAGCACTTAGTTACCGTGATGCGAGTTAATTAATTCGTATAATTTTTTTCATTGTCAGTGTGTTTCACCATACGTTGCAGAAAACGTCTCAGTGAGACGTTGAAGCTCCCGAGAGTCTCGGGAGCTTCAACATCTTGGCCAGCATCTCGGAAGCTGCAACATCTCGTCTCGGACAAAATTTTGAATGTCTCGGACACTCGGTCTCGTCTCTGTCTCGAAGACATGGGTCTTGGGTGTCGTCTCGGTCTCGGCTCAGAAGGTCTCATGCACATCCCTGCCCATCACTGGCTAGTGGTGTGGTTGTGTCAAGTTTGTTTTTGGTTTCATGATACAGATTACTTGAAATGAAATGAAATGGATGTTTATTCGTGTTGCAGCCAAAAGGCTGGATTGTGACAATACATACAATTCAATACACAAATCACACAAAATGTCACATAAAATGTCTGATAAAAATGCAGATAAAATGTAGTTAACGGTGGCAGAATTAAAACACTATCATATTTCTGGAATTAGATAAAGCTGAGCTATGAAATAGTTTGTTTTATGCAGTATTTTCATCATGTAATGTTTTGCGGATGATTTAGTTTTTATAGTCATCATAATTCACAGTTATTATCGGAGATATATCTGGGAATGTTTTGACTGACAGATTCATCTGTAAATCGGTCGCCTGCAGCAAGGTCGCGACGGCCGATGCGTGGAAGAAAAGTTGTAATAACAACAACAGGTTGCTCATCGCGACATGACTCAGCCAGCAGACCATCGTCCACACTTCCTCCGCGGGGCAGACAAATAACTAGCCAGCGCCGGAGTGGTGGTCAGCGTTCCAGTAGAGGGCATGGCAGTCGGCAACCCCCAGTGGCAGGGGCTCCAGCTGCAGATGCTGATCTGCAATGTGGCGATGAGTGGGCGGTTGATAATGCCGAGAATATCCCACATGAAGCTGCCGCTGATGGATATAACAGGCCAACATCTAGGCTTCCTCAGTGCATGCTGGAGCGTGATATAGGACTACCGCAAGAGCAGGCAAATTCCGGTATATTGTCAAATTCCATTCTATTTGGTGCCTGATGTTTTGTAAAGTACAGCATTTATTCTGATATTCTGCTGAAATATGTAGATGACTTACAACTTCTACATGGTTTTCAAGAGCCATATATGTGTTTCTTTAATAATTTATAACGTGTTTCATCACACATGTTGCTAAAAATCTGTAAGCATTGTTATTTACTTTGCAGTTTTTTGATCATTTTTCCTTCTAATATGTCTTCCAGTAGTAGGTTGTGGTGCAGAACATGGCCCATTTTGTACAGAAAAACAAAGTTTTTTAAAGGTATAAGGCCAAATACATGTTGCTGATCTTTGTTTTTTTAACCCTCAACAGCAATAATTACATTTTGTGCAGTGTGTTAGATGCATTGATACACAGAAAAGTTGAGAAATAGATAAATGCATTTGCCAAACCACTGTCAGCATTTTGCCTTGAGAACTAAGATTGTGTCTGTAGAGATTATTGAACTGTTTTGAGTATGTGCAGACAGTGAGTTTAAATGATAGATGATGGACCACATTTTTTCATAATCTGTCAACATTACTTTCTTGGTTTTCCACTTTCATAGTTTTTACATTGGCAGGTAATACACTGAGTGACAGATAATATTGCCTAGTGATGTAGGAGCTACATATACATGTGTGAGAACTACTTGCTCAAAATTGTTGCTTGGCAGTGACATGACTGGGATTTGAACCCATAGTTTGTTGATTGCAGGTCTGATGCCCTACCTGTTAGCCAACAAGCTGTGCATGTTTTAAGTTGGCATGCCGTATTGAACTGTGGTGAGTTGAACCTGCTCGCTGCGTATGTAGAATGCTCATGCTCGTCGTCACACGCCATGCCACCATTCAATCAGCGTCTGATGTCATCAACGCCGGCCGGCACACCAAAGCGGAAACGGCTGGTGGAACGCCAGGGAGTTCTGCTGCTCGACGGTTCGACTGACACCCAGATTCTCAACTCTACCGACACAGCAGCTGCAGTTCGGCCACCACAGAGTCCGATGGCATGTCCACATGGTGGTCCGTGTCTGTCCCGCGGAGATGTCCAGTTTGCACCGGCCTTGCATGTCTGTTCTTCCTTGTCATCGTCATCAGTTGCTAGCAGCATGGGCAGTAATGTGGAGCTGGCCCAGCCAGCTGTTAGTGTTGTGCGTCCTCCGGTGCATTCTTCTCTTGCCTCGGGTCACATTGTATCACCGTACAGAGGCAGCAGTGCTCCAACATGTTACACGACAGTACCGTCATCCCCTGCCTGGCAGCCACACACTCAGCCGGCTATTTTCACCTCTGCCGGAAGTTCGTTCCACCCGGTTACTACCTCATTGCCACCTGGTATAGATCGCATCCAGCAGCCTGGCATCCCAGAGTTTCCTCCAGTCAGCTACATTCATCCTGCGTTTGGTGGACTGTATGCTGCTAATCCCACCACATCAGTTAGATTTACTGATCCACCCCAAACTGCCATGAATCGTTTTCATCTTCCAGTAAGACCACCAACACAGTCTGAACCATGCTCGACTGCACCACCGTCATGCAGTTGTGCGTTTCAGACAGCGGTGCCCACAAGCGCTGCCGCAGTTGCATCGTCCGATCTTTCACGACCTCCAATGACCTTGGCAGCTGCTAGCTCATCACAGGAGACGATTGAGATTCAGCTGGAGCACTCGCCAGGAAGGTCGTCGTCGAGACCACCGAGAGAACAGTTTACTGTCGTCAGAGGAACGACGCCAGCTGCAGTCAGAAATCGGCGCCGACATCCAAGAACCAGTGGCGCAACCATGCGTGACCGTCGGCCACCGGATGGAGTGGGAAGGCGACCAAGATGTCGGAACACTGCTGACGATGATGGAGCCGACATTGAACGAATGGCATCTGTTCTTAGACAGTTGAAGTCGGTTGTGATGGCTAATCGTAACCCGGAGCTCTCTCGTCTGTTGAGCGAAGTCTGCCAAGCAGCTGCCGGTCCTTCACCTTCAGTGTTACCACCTCAGCAGCCAGCGGTCAGTGACTCGACACCGGTTGTTGATCAACTACGCAGTGAAATAACACAACTCAATAGGTTAGAAAACTGCTGCACAAACTGTGGTTTGTGGTCTTTGTGTTAAGTACGTGAAATACTTTTTTTACTTTTGGATTGCACTAGTGTGAAAATTAATAAAATTATTATATTCATTAGTGTGCATTTGTCCTGTAAAAGTTACATGATATATGAATTATTCTACCGATAAAAGTATATGATGTGTCCTGCAGTAGCGTCATGACCACGTTTGATAGCCTTTACTTGGTTAGAATGTACACTGCAAGTCAAAAAAGTGGAATATCAGGTTTTTTTGTAACTTTTTTAGATGAACTTTAGAACATTTTTTTATTGGCACATTTTCCGGGAAGTTTGCAATAAAATAATCACCAAAGATTCCACTGTACAATCTAAAATCTTTTGCTGCATGATGGTGTGAGTTAACGGTTGGTAAATTATCACACTTAAATTACTGAGCTGGACATTTTGAATACCAAATGTATTAGTGAGATATGGGTAGCCGTGATTTGATTGTTTAAAATCTTTGTTTAATTTGATGATACGTGTATAATACTCTGTGTTCAGAAAAAACACCCGTTTACGGTTTCTGTTATATCTCTGTGAAAAATGCTTAGATTTGCACAAAATTTTCAAGTAAAATGCCAAACATGGAAAAGTTAGGTATTCTTTGCTACTGATGATGTCATGCTGACGTCATATTTCCATGTTTGTAAATTATGGGTTTTACCGCCGAAGACAGACATTTGATAAAATATTAAAACACATCAATTGGTCACTGTTTTAACTGGCCACAAAAATGTGCTAATTCATCACGCAATTTCGTATTGTGAACTGTTTTTGTGATTTATCTTTTTGGCTGACTGCGAGATACTCAACTTTTTTGATGTTGGCAGGCGTACGCACATGCGTCACTGCGTGGATGACCACTTGCCTGCTATCAGTTAAATGGCTCGATACTGCCAGTCATGTCAGTTCTTTTATTTAAAATTTTTATTCCATTAATATTCCATCGTCTGTTCATTGTCCAGAAACATGTAGCACAAATTTGCTACTACATAACTTTTGCTGACTGGCAAACATTTTTTCAGATGTCTATCTTTAATAGTAAAACTCATAATTTACAGACATGGAAATATGACGTCACCAGTAGCAAAGAATATCTAACTTTTCCACTAGTAGAATACTAGTTTTCTCCTAGACATTCCCTGAAAATTTGTGGAAATCTGAACATTTTCCATGGAGATGTAAAAGAAAATGTGAGTGGGTGTTTTTTCTGAACACAGTGTATATTAGCCAGAGAGCAATTTTGTGAACTGATTCATGAGCTAAGATTGAGCCCGTAGTCTGGTTGTTAAACACTTGTAGGCAATTGTCAGTGGCCAAGCAGCAGTTACGTGAGAAAGATGAACTTGTGGCTGCAATGCACAAGCCTAACGAGTCGTGTCAACGTGAGTAGACTGCTACATTGTTCATTAGCATGTACAGCAATGTTATGTGGCTACACATTATGTTTACTTTTGACATATATTTCATCTGTAGTACCAGTCATGTTCACCTGTCATGGTGAACGAATATGATTGGCAGCACTACGAATATATTTTTGAACATGTTGCTAACCTACCATATGCTCAGGTCAGCTCAGCTTTTTACCCTGAATGAGATGGGAAACATTGAGTACTTAGCTTATTGGGTGAAACCGTGCAGGCCTGTTGTGGCTGATTGGGGTGGTGGTATGTTTGCATGCTGCACCACATTTCCAGTTGTTTGTTGGCACATAGGCAATGCATCATGGCAAATGGTGTGCTGTGGTATCATTAGCTCTTGTCAATCAGCTGCCACTTTTGAGATTGTTAAGCATTTCTGGTCATGAGTCTAAAGGGGATGTCAGACAAACGACAAAGTCGGCCGACTTTTGTGGGTGTGGTTGAGTTGCCCGACAAAATCGGGGAACCATTAAGCCAGTGCAGGATGCATGTTACCCTAATGTGGCATTGGCTTAAGCAGCACTATATCAAGTACTGTGTTTTCTCTTATTATTTGTATCTGTTGCAGTGGATCACGTGACAATGTTGAATCGTCACCTGGAGAAGCAGCTAGCAGAATCACGTGCTGAGGTGGAGACATTGCGACGTCGTGTAGAAATGCTCTCAGAAGAGTCGCAGAGAATTGCTCAAGACAAGGCCGCCATGGTGCAGACTCTGTCACGTAAGGTCTGGCACACAGATCTTTTTTTGGCCTTTGTAAAGAAAACATAAGGTCTTTCCGAAGCAGTCATACACACCAGTTTATGCAGCAACTTCAAGAGGAAGTTATAACCTGACAGCGAGTGATGAGTGGTCAAAATTCAGTTCATTAATCTAGTAAGTCATGCTTCAACACTTTGCACTACTTTCACAGGTGCAGAGAACGGTAACATTGTCATTGTCTTTGTGACATGATGATGCTGAACAACTTCTTCTTGGCTGCACTCTCAACTATAGTATAACACGACTGATGTCCATGCACGTGGCAGGACGAGGATCGAATGCGAGAGCTGGAGGAGCGCGACAAGCTGCTGCATGAGACGAGGCAGCTGGTCGACGCTGCACGTGAAGGGAAGAGAGACTGCGAGTCGAGACTTGCTGCAGTGAAGAGAGACGTGCAGAGCCTGACGCTGCAGTTGCAGCAGAAGGATGCCGAGATACAGCGATCACGCAACTTTGTCAGGTTACTGTTGCTCCGATGATGTTGCTGGTTTCCTTGCAGTTAAATTGGGACTGCTGCGCCCTGAAATGAATTTGTATAATAATAGTAATGATAAGTGGAGTCATCAAGTCATTGAACTGGTGCCAAATATCATCAAGGACAGCAGGGAAACTACATTACTGTTTCAGAGGCGGTTCTTGGCTGTGCGAACAAAAAATGTGGTCTCATTCTTGGGCGCTTTTTTGTTTGATTAGTCCGCTGCTGCAGCAGTCAAATATCTACACTGCACAGGTGAGTATTAAGTCACCGATAATGCATTCCCGAGACTGCTAAAGGTTGAAGGTTGTATTGTGTGTTTATCGCAGAGGACTTCATCAGCTGGTGAGTCGACTTGTACACGACCTGCAGAGCTTCCGTCCTTCAGCAGTGGCAGGACCAGCAGCAGCCTCGACGTCATCACTGATGTCTGTCCAGGTGCATGACACACTGCGAACCATCAGTGACCAACTCAATCAGCTCCAGCCATCAACACAGTCGGACAGGTCGATCGTTTCATGACCTACTTTGTCTTTTATCTCTCACCGCATTACGACTGTTTATAATCTCACTCTAGTCAAGTGTGATGGTTGAAACGTGTCTAGGCTTGGTTTATAATGCACATTTCCAGGCAGAACACCGTCGATCACAGTGATGAAATATGCATATTTCATTACTGTCCAGAATTTATTATGCCTCATTACACTCGCATAATGCATTTTTGGTCATACTGATTGGCTGTATTACGGGTCTTGCTCATCCGTCCGTTCATTCTATATAAGCTTCTAACTGTGAAATGAAAAAGCACGGAAAACCCGAAATGGTGCTGATGTTCCCCTTCCCAGGAGTGACTGGTGTGCCATTTTTTATTTGAAAAAATAAAATATCAAGCTTACCACATCTCAGCTCCATCGGAAATGATACGCATTCTGCGTAAATGTTTGTTCATGGCTCGTGACACAGCAGGCTGGTGCACAGCGCACCAGGTGGCGGTAGCACTAGCAGTGTATAAGTGGACTTGCAGTTGAAGCTCTAAGTAATTTGCTGTATATATGCGTAGTTAGTCATTGTGTTGGCAGCGTTAACATTGCATGCATAAACAGAGCATTTGTGCCAGTAAAGCCAAGCGGTTTAGTTTAGGCATGCAGTGTGAGTAAGCTTACTAGTTTGTGATGAGGCAGTAGGTTTATTTTCAGCTTAATAAGCATAAAAAGAGCAGATTTTATGGCTAACTGTGTGCAGTATTGTGCAATAGTCGTGCAGTAAGTATTCTGTTTCTGTGTACTGATTTATTGTGCTTTCTGTAATAATTTGATGTTCTGTTTATACTTTGTTTTTTACTCTCAAAGGCAGCTACTGCTTTCAGCGCATCTTAGCCATCGCAATTCTGTCTGTCTGTCTGTCACACGGGTGGATCAGTCAAAAACGGTACAAGCTGAGATCACCAAATCTTTACCGTCGGCTGCCTGGAAGACTCTAGTTTCAGGAACCATAAAGCTTTTCCATAAATTCGAAGCGGGTCACCCCGAACGAGGGTGCTAAATGAGAGGGGGTGGGCAAAATTTGCGATTTTTGGCCAATAAGTCACTGTATCTCAGTAACGGTGCAAGATAGATTTTTTTGGCGATTTCGACACAAGTCTATATCATTCACAAGCTGGCGCCACGGAACTATAGTTAAGTGATCCAGATAGAGAATTTGGTATTTGTATATTAACTTAGCGTGAACACGCCAATTTTCAGCTAAGCTACTGAACTGGAACTGCTATAGGCTTTCACGAGTCTCGTGATCATTAGCTCAAATTTCTTGTTTATTTGATAGTTTCGTGACACCGCCACTACATGCTGAAGACGACCGACCGCCACGGTCAGCTCAGCGTTCCCTCGACTTTGCCAGATCTCGCAGTCTCAACTCTGACCCAGTTCCGATGACATCTGACCCACATCGTCTATCCAATCACAGCTGCCCCGAGACCTCGTCCTACCTGGACAGGCCAACTTTACAGCAGTCTCCACGATGTACTAGGAAGACTTCTGAACATGATGCTAGTCCTATTCTTCCACCGCGTCAAAGTGCTGGTTCTACGACTGTCAAGGTCTGTTAGGGCTAATCTTTTGGCTTAACATCTGATTCGTTTCCTGAATAGCTTGCCTGCAGTGGTTTCCTTTTTGCTGATTTTGATGCACCACTAGACCTCAGATTACTCCAGACTTTGCTTTTAAGTTTTCTTTTAGCTGTTTTAATTTTCACATTTTAAGGCATTTAAAAATGATTAAATTATTATTATTAGGTGGAACTGCTCTAGCACAAGCGATTCCAGCTATAGCTTCACATTTCTCTATAGTGTGGTCTGTCTGTCTGTTTGTCATCTGTTGCACGTGTGCACACTGCTTAAAGTTAACCCGTTTGATGGATTTCGATGCCATTTAGCATGTACACAAATGGCGTCCAATGACACAACGTTAGATGAGATCCCTGATTCCTCGGGGAAAGGGAGATTTGGGGTCGAACCTTGTACCCATAACCTGCAATTACAAATTGTTTCTGTCACCTGGTGAATAGATCGGAGGTTACTCCGCCTGTTCTAAAATGTCTTTGTTGCTTGTTATGTTGACGACGGTGATGCAGGCACTGCTGACGCCCATTGCTCGGCGTATTCAGTCCTCATCGTCAGTCACTCCTCCCTGCCATGGATGTGCTGTCAACAGCAGCTGTTGCACTGCCTACCACTTCGATGATACACTGACCGAAGCTACGGCCAGCGGCGGAGCCAACTGTTCGGAGCATTGTAACCCTGCTGCAAGTGATGATGATGGTCACAGTTCGGTTCACGAATCCGCTCATTCATGCTGGAGTGCCTCTCACTACTTTCGCAGGTAACGGTGACATTGTCTTAAATCATCTACCCATGAATTTATGTTGTGTATGATTTGATTCAGCCGACATCATCCTAAATCCTAGCATGTTGAATTGTGGGTCTTTCTGTCTGCCTGTCGGCGCTTGCATCTCAACTTCTGTGTATGCTATGCAGAATATTTTTCCATAGCAAGCATTGCTATGTGAAAAATACATTTTTTACGTGCGAAAGCAGCTACTGCTTTCAGCGCATCTTAGCCATCACAATTCTGTTTGTCCATCTGTATGTTTGTCTGTCCATCTGTCACACGGGTGGATCATTCAAAAACGGTGCTAGCTACGATCACCAAATCTTCATCGTTGGCTGCCTGGAAGACTCTAGTTTCAGAAACCGTAAAGCTTTTCCACAAATTCGAAGGAGATCACCCCAATGAGGGCGCTAACTGAGAGGGGGTGGGCAAAATTTGCGATTTTTGGCCAATAAGTCGCTGTATCTCAGTAACAGTGTGAGATAGGGCTTAGGTTACTATTAATCACTAATAGGAAGTCGTACACTATCTCTCGATTGCCACCGAATTCAGTGACCTTGGATGACCTTGAACGCCAAAATAGGGAATTTCATGGATTTTTTGGGCAATTTTGGGCTGCGACACAAGTCTATATCATTCACAAGGTGGCGCCATGGAACTATCGTTATGCGATCCAGATAGAGAATTTGGTATTTGTATATTAACCTAGTGTGAACACCCCAATTTTCAGCTAAACTACTGAACCAGAACTGCTGTAGGCTTTTGCGCATTTCGTGAGCATTAGCTCAAATTATTTCTTGTTAATTTCGTGTACTTAAAAACGTATGAACAGCTTATTATATCTATGATACGTAATACATTTAGACATGCATTATCTCTGTTATAGGCACACTAAGCTTGTTGCTGAGGGTTTTTGGTTGTTGTAGCAACAGAAAGTCAATGAGGGTCGAGAAAATTTTTCAGATTTCATTTTTCAAAAGAGTTTCACTAAAGCTAACAGAAATACACAAAAATTAGTTCTGGGAAGGAAGTCCCACTGGAATACATGTGAACCCTACTATAAAGTATGCGATTATATGCTAGAATGGCGGCCATCTTGAAAATGTCAGCCGTCTTAAATTTTAGATGGCCAGTGTATTTTTTCATAAAAGTAATCCTTGGGGAGTATTTGTGCCAAATTTGGTGCTTGTATCATATTTTGAACGATTCACCTAAAAACGGCACTTACCTGCTGCACTAGTAGCAAATCTTCTAAGTGCTTCCATCAGTTGTTTGACTTTGTGTCTCAGAAATAATTTCATATGGTTGTGGACCTTGTGTCTTACGAAGGATTTTGTTATGTTTTTTTACATCTTGAGCAAATAGCGTTTTATTTAAATATGCATGTACGTGTAGGTATCCTCATGCAGAACTGGATTCCACCATTAACCCTACCCGCAACGGAACTCCATACTCTGAGTCTAACCTGCAGCGGTTCCGGGATGCCAGGTACAGGCTGGCACGGGCCCGGGATGCTGCTGCTGCTGCTGACGCTGTTGATGATGCCTCAACATCGATCAGCCCAATACGTCATCAGAACGGGTCACCGCCTCGGCACCGTCGGTCTCCATGCTCGGCGCCATCGGTTGAAGGTTCGTCGTCGGTGGGTACTTCGTCGTCGTTGGACAGCATCTCGACCAACGACGACGCGGCGTTCCGTGCTGGCCTGGCGCAGCTGGATGCAAACATCGCCCTGGTTCAACGCAGACTTCGAGGCGGTGGATCTCCGATGTGCTGCAGTCCCACATCACCAGCATCATGCTGCCGGTGTCCACGACCCAGCCCGGCCCGACGCAGCTAATCACACTTCTACTGCTACTCTTATTCTCACCGCCAGTCCACCAGTACCAATATCCTCACCATCTGCATCTACCTTTCACTATTATTTCCCAGTTACTTTCACCATCTTATTGTTTGTCATCACATGACATGAAAAAATTCTAGTTGCAATCCATCTCTAAAAATGTCTCTATCCCTAAAAATGTTATCGGACCCTCGAAAATATTGGTGCAATGTTTGTTTGCTTGGTTTCATGGTTTTAGTTACTAAAGGAAAACTGTTTGCATGTAGTTTTCTTGGGTGCTATTCAGTGTGTCACTTAGTTTTTATGAGGCGTTGTTTAATATTATGCAGAATGTAATGAAATAAAAGCAAAAAAAAATTTTATTTTTCTCTCCTTGTTTTTTTAGACTGCAACTGAATTTTTAACGCCTGGGTGCCTACAGACGTGGCAGAGTCCACTTGTCGGAAAAACCTGGAAATATTGGGGAATTTAACATTCATTACAGGAAAAGTCAGAGAGATGACTGAAACTCCATTTTTGTGATTTTTGCATTTGGGGCAATACCAGTGGTTTTTGGCACTGTATTGGCACATTTTGATGATGCTTTGCATTGCCATACCTGTACTGTTAGTTTGCATGACACGGGAAGCATGGTTAAGAGTGCAGCAAAGTGTTAAGAAACAGGGTTTACCGCTTTAGATGCCTGGGTACTGGCACATAAATAAAAAGACCGGATGGTTTTATTAGCTAAACCCAGGTAAACCCACCCCTACTAAGTACAAATATCAATTTTCTGTCTTGTTTCACTAATAGTGAAGCATTTTATTACGATTAAGATTTTAGGACTTTTTGACCTACAGATTTGCAAATTTTTGGCTATTTGCTGCATTATACAATGTGGACACTGTCTAGTAATGTTCATTCTAACAACTTAAAACCAATTAAAACACACAAACCTAACAAGTTCTGTCTTTCTTTGAAAACCTGTCTTAACCCAAATACCCAATAAAACACACTGGCTTGGGCTTTTTTTAAAAACCCGGTTTTATTTGATTTCAAACCCTGTACGGAAAAGTTGGGAAATTTTACATGCTGGAGATTTCCAACTCTGGCATGCGTAAAAGAAGCACTTGCCGCCCTTGTAAAGGCAAAACGTATATGTAGACGGCAGAAGTGAATATGTGATTAAATGATAGATACAGAATTTTTGGCAGAAGGCAAAGAAGGAAAATTTGGAGACTTTGTCCCTGTCCGCCTCATGAAATTTTCTCTGGTCGCCCATGTTTTACCACTTTCTTACATCATGTTCATTTATAGTGCCGTTGTATAGCGTAAGTGTAAATATTCTTACACATATTTATTCCATTGTCGACAGAATAGGCTAAGTATTATCGGTATTGAGACTGTATGAGGAAGTACATGTAGTTGCTAATAAAGCTGCAATGCTGCAGTGAACATCGCAAAGTCGTTTGCTTTACAGTCTGAAGTTGTTTTCTTTTTATCATCAGTCCACCCCAAGATGACTTGGGTCAACTCATGGCTTAGTGCTTTTGGCGGCGGAAACTACATAGGACCAGTCTTTGTGGGAGCTAAACAACATAATGCAGCTGTAGCCGCGTTTTCTGGGCTGCTTACGCATCCGAAATGATTTGCTCCGCCCGAACTCCGCTCGGACTTTGCAGCACTTCCCCAAGCCCCCTCTGGTGGAAAGGTGGCCCACTGCTCCCTCCTCCTTTGGCCTCGAATTTCGGCCTCAGGAGTGAACCCCCAGCCAAATCCCTGGCAACGCCACTGGCCATAAGTTGGCCTATATGAACGACGCATACAGTGATGTGTCTGATATGACGTAAGCATAATTTATAAATGACATGACAATAATGTCTATACACCTGAGCGCTGCGCCAAACCGCAGTTACTGTGAGAAAGGGCACGGGAGACGAACGACGTTGGGCGAACACGCTGCTCTTGATTAAATGTAGTCTCCAATTCTAGCCAAACTCTTAACTTAGTTTATACCGATGTACTTTATGATAAGGGTCGGTCATAGGTCTACGGGCTATAGTGATACCGTGTCTCACGACTTAGGTGCAGGCGCTATTCGTGCAAAAGTTGCGTTTAAGTTCAGCATATTGCCTAGCCATAGCAGAACAAATAATTTGTGCAAGGCGGCATTGTTGTAAACGAGTTAACTTATTTTGAGGGAACAGAAAGTGGTATGGGGTCGGCGATGATGCAATTAGGCCTAGGCCTATATATTTTGTTGCTGAGTTCCATGCACGAGCCACAAAAAGATGCCATCGTATTCTCCTCAAATACTGACTCATTTTGAAAATTCTTTCACTGGCACCACTGGCAAGTTGTAATAGCGTCATTGTTAGGCGCTAAATATTTAGCTGCACTGACGAAAATCTATGCAGTCAATCAGCATAATTATGGTCTGTGCAAACGTATCTTCTGAAACCATTTAAACTAGGCCTATCAATTTTTTAATGTAAATTTAATTATGTTTTGTTTTAGATAAGAGATACGGTACATTTTCGGTGTTTGTGAACAAAACCAGCCGATATTATTGTAAATAGGCCTAATAGTTTTGATACAGTGACAAAAATACCGATAATGCGACGTAATTGTGACGTGCCATTTAGCGGCAGGCTGCTTATAGTAGACTAACCATTACGCTGTCTGTAATGGTTTGCAAATGTTGGCAGAGTTCGGATGGAAAATCTTTCCTTCCAAGTTCCAACTCTTTAATATTGGTATTCTTAATTCACATCCGGCAGCGTTCAGGGTTAAAAGACAGTTGGGGAGAGGAGCAGAAAGTTGCAGTTTTACGACGGGCAGCTGCAAAGGATTGACGGAAGAGATTATGGGTGCCCAAAATTTTAATTACCAATCCCAAATTTTGTATTTTTGTAAAGAAAAACATTTTTGACAAAAAGCAAATTTTCCGGTGGGCTACAATTTGCCATCGCCGCACCCTGCCATGCAGGTCGCCACTTTCATTCACATCACTGAACGGTGTACACACTGCAATAGCAAGAGTCTGTCTAAAACGTGGTTTCCGTCCAACGCAAAGCATGCAACACAACGAACGAACGTAACGCAACTGACCAGTGGCGTAGCCAGAAATTTCAATTGGGGGCCTTGTCTACCTTCCCCTCCACTCCCCTTCCGTCCCTGAAATGACCTATACTATGTCGGGTGAGACGTTAAACCCTACTCACTCATCCCACTCCCCTTCTCCCTTTCGTTCCTCCCCTCCCT